>SDBT01017588.1_pt1 | contig 11285 bp, 8 predicted proteins | sample 2277101 | NCBI WGS metagenome assembly SDBT01 (sample SAMN10404973, study PRJNA504765) | marine sediment metagenome | isolation source: marine sediment core GS10_PC15, 103 cmbsf | place: Arctic Ocean: Southern Knipovich Ridge | collected 2010 | reverse complement strand
TCGTACACTCAAACAACGCGGTCACGACCCCATTCGCACCGTCACCGCCGCCCTCGCCAAATATCTAGCCACCGGAATACTACCCCCATTACCGACCGCCACTTCAGACGGCTAAAGTGTTACGGAAATAATTATAGTTGGTTTCTGACTCACCCTTCCTTCAAATACGGCCCATTATATCACGCCGTCCATTATAGTCAAACTGGAGACTCCTTGGAAGGGAAATGGCGGTTTCACGCCCGTCAAACTCACTGGTTTATTTCGCTTACGGGTCCGGTAACGCTCGATATTGGCAACTTGGGCCACGTGTGGTATAATTGCGGGCGGTGATGCTTGTAGGAAATGGCACGAAACCGCGGAGGTATTTGGATGATCACGAAGGTAGTTCTGGCGACCAACCTGTTTTGTTTTTTCTTGACGTGCTGCTGTTTGGCGGCGGAAACCGATTCCAAAAAGCAGCCGTACAGCGCCGAAGCATTACGCAAAACGCTCGACAAATTCTACAAGCAGCACATCGTGGCCGACGGGCTGGTGGTTGCCGGTTCGGAGAAGGTCTCCATACAGGCGCTTCGCGAAGCGGGATACTTGGCTAAGAAGGTGCTTGCCAACCGGCCGGACGTAATAAAAGATCTCTGTGAAAAGAGAGGGATGTTTGTGGCCGTGATGGCTTACTGCGAGATGCAGACCGACCTGCCCGACTGCCGGGGGATGTCGCTCTGGTGGGCTTATCGGGCTCGAGGCCTGGGTAGCAGGCCGGTCAGTTGTGGCGAAGAAAACCTGCTCAACCTCAAGGGAGATCCTTGGCAGGGCGAAAACATTTTCATTCACGAATTCGCCCATGTGACTCAAGGCTACGTGCTCGGCATAGACGAGAAGTTGGGCGAGCGTTTTAGGGAGTTGTTCGATGAGGCCAAGCAAAGCGGCCGCGTCCGTGGATACGCGATATACGGCGGTCCCGCGGAGTTCTGGGCCGAGGGCGTTCAGGCGTGGTTCAACTGCAACGGGGCCGTCAGGCCGAAGTCCGGCGGCAGTATAAGTTCGTTCGAGATTGTCGGGCCCCAAGGAGAACACGTCTGCCACCTGAGAACGCGTGAGCAGATGAAGAAGCACATGCCCGAGTACGCCAAACTGCTCGACGCCGCATATCGACAAAACGAGTGGACCTACGTACCCCCAGCAAAACGATTGAACGAACCGCATCTGGCCGGCTTCGATCCGAACGATGCGCCCGAGTTCCGCTGGCCGGCGGCTGTCGTCGAGGCCTTCAATCGAATCGAAGCCGAGAGCAAAGCGAAGAAGGCGGCCAGAGAGGCCGAGAAGAAGAAATAGCGTCAGTAACCGATTTTGTCACCGTGTACGATTGAAAGGAAGAAAATCAAATGTGCGTTCGACGTACAGCAACGTTTTTCCTGGCGGTAGCTATTGCAGTAACCGCTTTCGTCGAAGCCCGGGCAGCGGATCCTGCGTGGGCCAAGGTGTCACCCGAGCAGGTAGCAGCGGCAAAGAAGTTGGGTGTGCCGGTTGCGTTCGAGAACCCGGCCGGGATGAAGTTCGTGCTGATCCCCGCCGGAAAGTTCAAGATGGGGTCGAACCAGACGGCGGCGGAAGTTGCCGCCGGTTGTAACATGCCCAACGCCCAGCCCGGCTGGTTCCACGACGAGCATCCAAGCCACGAGGTGACGCTGAGCGAAGCGTTCTACCTGGCCATTCACGAACTCACGCAAGGGTGTCATCAGGCGGTTACCAACCCGGAGCCGGACAAGAATAAGGAAAAGGAGAAGAAACCGGACACATATCCCGCCGAGTTCAAAGGCAAAGAGATGCCGATCGGAAACGTTTCCTGTAACGATATGCAGAAATTCTGCCAACAGATGGGCGCGATGGAGGGTGACGGCCGCAAGTATACCCTGCCCACCGAAGCACAGTGGGAATATGCGTGCAGGGCCGGTACGACCACGCCGTTTGCCTTCGGAAAAACGATATCGACCGACCAGGGTAACTACCATGGAGACTACACCTATGGCGACGGCAAGAAGGGGAAGAATCCCGAGAAGCCTTTGCCCGTCGGCAGCCTGGCGCCGAACCCGTGGGGGCTCTACGACATGCACGGGAACGTCAGTGAGGCGTGCTCGAGTCGGTACGGGAAATACAGCAGCGCCGCCGAAACCGATCCGGTAGGCCCCACCGAAGGAAACTCGCGCGTCTTACGCGGCGGCTCCTGGCGCAGTTATCCCGGGGCTTGCCGTTCCGCATTCCGTCTCAATACCGACCAGAACGCGAGGTCCTATAACGTCGGGTTCCGCTTATGTTGTCCCTTGCCCGTGGAAGAGTCGGCTGAAGAGGATGAGAAGAAATAGGTTTTCGAGATCCGGAAGAGTTCATCGAAGCAACTGCGGATTCGGCAACGCCGATCCGCAGTTGCTTTTCTCGTTCACAAAGCCGCGACCGTTGGTCGCGCCCGAACACCAAAACAACCGCCCAACACCGCACGTTTCGCGTTCTTGTTCGCGACCAACGGTTTCGCGACCAACGGTCGCGGCTTTGTATTGGGGACGGCCTACTTCCCGACCAACGGCACCGATCGGAAGTCGGGCTCGTCTCTGTACTTGAGTTCTCTCTTCCCCCTGTAGGTTCCGTAATAGGGGGTGTTGGCATCGATCCAGGTGACGATCTTGATGAACTCTTCGCGCGAGATATCCGACTTGCAAGACTCGGCGGTCCCGATCTGTTCGGGCAGCTTGCTGAGGTGCGATCCGAAACTCAGCGGCGGTAAGGGCCGGAAACCGGACCTGCCAAATCCACACTGCCGGGAACTGACCAGCCCCCTGCCTATGATGTTCTCGTAGGAGCGGTTCCAGGTGTCCGTCGGCACACCGGTCAGGTCGAGCCGGCCCTTGGGGTTCGTCTCGCAGTGACAACCGACGCAATGCTTGTCCAGCACCGGCTGAACATCCGAAGCGTAGTGGACCATGCGCGGGCTCGTGTCGCCCGGCTGCGGCGCGAGTGTCTGCACGGGTTGGGTCATGGCCAGCGACCTGGAGGATACCAGACTGGGCGCCCTGCGGCGGTGCTCGTGGCATTCTTCGTGCCGGGCTTGTGCGAGACCAGGAAGAACTTCTTGGAAAACGGATAAGGCGTCAGGAAGTAGCCCATGTGCCACATGAACTGGTGCATGCACGGATAGGCGATCTCGGGCGTGATGCAGGTCATGGCTTCGAGGGAGCGTCGCGTGATGCGATTGTCGACCAGTATTACCGGGCCTCCCGCCCGCCCACCGCAGTGCGGCGCACCGACCGTCACGAGCCGCCGGCTGCCCGGAATACTGTGGGCGTTGAGCATCTGGGCCGGCCGGAGAATGCTGTTCTTATACACATGGTCCACACCGCTGCCGTCCGGGCGCACCGACCAGAGACTTTGCCCGTTGCCCAACCCCTTGTCCACGTACTCCCATCGCGTATACACGATCCGGCCGTCGCTGAGCAGGCAAGGATCCATTTCGCTGAGCGGTCCCGCCGAAAGACGTCGCATGTTCTTGCCGTCGGCGTCGATTAAGTACAACGTCGTGACGGTCGCACCGGCACAAAAGACGTTCCGTTGCGATCGCGTGGAAGCGAACATGATCTTTCCATTGGGCAGATAACACGGATCCATATCGTCAATGCCGCGACCGCTGCCGCATCCTTGTTTCCCGTCAAGCCCGATCGTTTCGGCCTCGGCTTCGCAACCGAAGGTAAGCTGCCGCAGACTGCCCGGGACCATCTTCCCGGCCGCAGTGCCGCCGGCAGCGAGGGACGCTGTGTCGATACCGATCTCGTAGATGCGGAAGAGTTTGTCTTTCTTCTTGTAACCAAAGACGACTTTCTTGGCGTCGAAGGAGAGGTCGAACCGGGTAAATATCCCGCCGTCGAGTTCCGGCACGAGGCTGGTGATCTGGCCGGCCGGGGATACTCTCTTCACCTTCCCAGGTCCTCGCCATCGAGAAACTTTTGCGAATCGGTTTGACGACGGAAACGGACGGGTGAGAACACCACGTTACCAACAGATACCATAGCGATCACAACCGGTGCCAACAGGCGACGCGGCCACGAGAGGCCCGATTCGTTTCTCATCGCAAGTTCTCCTCTAACAGAAAATCAGTGTTTCGTGGTGTAGGCGGCCCGCCTGCCATTTTCGTGGTGTAGGCGGCTCGCCTGCCCTGCACCACAGGCGGGCCGCCTGTGGCTACGACTTGTTCGTTTCATTTGCCGACCAACGGTATCGGCCGGAAGTTGGCATCGTCCTTCGACTGAGAGTTTTTCTTGCCCTTGTGGGTGCCGTAGTACGGTACGTTGGCGTCGATCCAGGTGACGATCTTGATGAACTCCTCGCGGCTGAGATTCGCTTTGCACGGAGCTTGGAGAATTCGATCGACCATCTTGCTCTGATGCGAACCGAACGTCATCGGCGGCTCGGCCGGCAGGTTGGCGCTGCCATAGCCGCCCTGCAGCAGACTGACCAGGTTCTTCTGGCAGAGGTTCTCGTAGGAGCGATTGAACAACCGCGTCAGTTCACCCGTCAGGTCCAACTCGCCCTTGGGGGCCTTCTCGCCGTGGCAACCGACGCAATGCTTGTCCAGGGTCGGCTGAACGTCCAGGGCGTAGTGGATCGTGCGAGGCCCCGTATCACCCGGTTGCGGCGAAAGCGTCTGAACGGGCTGGTCCAACGCCTGCGGATTGGCGGTCGCCAGATTGGGTGCCTTGCTGCGCAATTCGTGGCACCCGATGCAGGATCGGTTCTCACCCGGCATGAGGTTGAGGAACGTTCGCATCCGTTGCAGTTCCATGTAGTTTTCATCGAGCGCCTGGAAGAAGAGGTTCTTCTCGGCCGGCACGGTGAAGAAGGCCGATCCGTCCTCATGCACCTTGACGATGCCGTACATCTTCTTGATCGCCGGGTCGGCGGCGTAGCTAACGACCGCCCGCTGCATGCCCGGGCCGCCCTCGCCCCTGGCAGCAACTTCCCAAGACAGGGTCTGGGCCTCCATCACCCGGATGTACTTGACCCTTCCGCGCTCGACGCCGGTCAATCCCTGGTATACGTCTCGCAAGAAGAGCGTGGCCGTATCACCCGTCTCCCCGGCGGGCCGCCGCTTAGCCACCGACGGAATCTCCGTGGGTCTGGGACGCGGGCGAAGCGGGGTCGGCTGGAAACAAGAGATGTTGTCGTCCCGATAAAGCTCGGCCCGGTTGCCCCATGCGTCCAACACATGAAGGCTGAATCGCTTCGCCTCGCCGCTGGACGGGGCATTGTGGGAAACGAGGAAAAATTTCTCGGAGAATGGCCAAGGCTCTCTGAACCGGCCCGCGCCGCCCTTGCCTTTCATCGGATACAACCCGGGATAGGAAATCTCGGGATTGATGTTGGTCATCGCCTTGGAGTTGCGGCGATTGTGACGCGTATCGCATAGCAGCACCGGACCGGCCAACCCGCCGTGGTGTCCTACGCCGATGGTCACGAACTGCCGGCTGTCCGGAACGCTCCGCACGTTGATCATCGCGCCCGGACGCACCAGCGTGTTCTTGTAGACGTGGTCCGAGCCGCCGCCGTCGGGGTGTACGGCCCAAAGGCTCTGTGCATTGCCGAAACCCTTGTCGACGTACTCCCAGCGGGTATAGGCCACGCGGCCGTCGTCCAACAGGCAAGGCGCCAACTCGTTGACCTGACCGGCAGAAACACAGCGAATGTTCTTGCCGTCGGCGTCCATGACGTGCAACGTGGTTGCCGTCACCGGAGCACAGAGGACGCAGCGATGGGCACGCGTCGAAGAGAACATGATCTTGCCGTTGGGCAGGTAACACGGATCCATGTCTTCGTACACGCTCCCGGGGAACGTGAGTTGCCGCGGGCTCTTGCCGGGCACTCGCATTGCGGTCTTAGGGTCGATGTCGATTTCGTAGATGCCGTACCGCCCGTCCTCCTTGGTGTAGCAGAAGGCGATCTTGGTGGCGTCGAACGAGAGGTCGAACCGGCCGAAGATCCCGCCGGCCATCTCCGGCACCAGTTCGGTCACCTTGCCGTTCGGGGCGACAGCGTCCCTCGCTGCCGGCGGCACTATCGAAAGGACGCAGAGATTGCCGCCCGGCCCGCCGTGGGCGTTGTGCCCGGTGTAGATGCTCACGCCGCGGTGTGTCTGCTTGAGGAACAAGAGCTTGTCGAACTTCAACGCCGGATGAGCCAGCATGGCGTCGCGTTGCAACGACTGCAATGCGTCCTCGATCTTCTCTTGCTGCTCCGGCGTGCCGCCCTTGGCCGCAGCTTGCTGCTTTTCCAACTCGGCCAATTTCTTCAAATGCTGCGGGCCCTTGGGAAACTGAGGGCCGAATTCCGCGGTCATGTCCTCGACGGCTACCTTCAACGCCGCCACGTTCACGGCACCCGGCGGCAGAAAGATCCTGCGACATTTGGGGTCCATCCTCTCCATGTTCACTTTTCGCGCGGCCAGCTTCCAGTCCTCAGGAAACGCGACGGGCGACTCGATCCGAAACGCGTTCAGTCGAGGGGGCAGCCCCTGCCGGGTGAACTTGAGCGTGTGCTTCCCCGCGGTGGCCGGCAACTTGCAGCCCTCTTCCCACTCCAAACCGTGGAAGTCTGTCGCGTCTCGGGGCCGATTGTGCTGTGGGTGGCGGTCCGGATACGGTGGCGCATTGCCGGTCACGCGGCCGCAGCAGGTGCCGATGTTCTTGCCGTCGAGCCAAACCTCCACCGGCCGCTGCTCGGGAGAACTGTAGAAGACTTGAATCGTATAGGTGGTATCGACGGGGAAGTTGATGTCGTATTCGATCGCCCACGGCAACTGGCCTCCGTCGCCGACCACCAGTTCGGGATACTTATCCCGATAATCGCCGTAGACTTCCGGGTTATAGAACGTCTTGGCATTGCCGCGTTCGAAGGTCCAAGCAGCAATCTGGAACGAGCCGGCCGGTTTCGCTTCGGCCGCAACTACCGAGATCGACACGCTGCAAACAGCAAGACACGCCACGGCAAGCACGACCAACACCAGCGGGCGACGCCGCCACGACAGGAACGATTTGTTTCTCATTGCAGATTCTCCTTAAAGAGAGGCAAATACCAGATTTCTCCAATGTTCATTATAGCCACTTCGGCAAATATCACACCAGAACAAGAGGCTCTTCGGCAAGATCCGCACACGTAACAATTTGGGTGCAGCTATAGTGAGGGCGGGGGGTTAGCGTTCCATTGAAAAAGGCGGCTTTTCGTGGTGCAGGCGGCCCGCCTGCGCTGTACTGTTTTGGTTCACAAGGAATTGGAAGGAAGGACCTCGGGAGTAAGCACACTACAACAAGTACGGGTTCCTCTTCTTATAGTAGGTCCGGAGTTATGAATGAGCTGCGGCTGTGGGGCCCATCCCTGTTCACCATTTTTCCGTGAAGTACAGCGTTTTCCGGCGATTTGACCGGTCCGGCAACAGAGAAGAGGAACCCGTACTTGCCTGCCATTTCACACAAGAAACGCGGTTTGTCGTCTTCCATTTCCGACTGAACCAATACAAGATGAACCTCGAATAATGGGGGTAGCCCGGAAACTCTCGTTGCTGCGCAACCCCGACACATTTTCCGACAATGCAAAGGAAGTGGCAACGCGTTCTGCGGAAAAGTGTCGGGGCCACCCGTACCCAAATCCCAAATCCTAAATCTCAAATCCCTACCCGTATCCGCCCATGCCGAAGAACAATTGCTTCTTCAGGATGCGATAAATCCAGTAGTCTTCCGGGATCTCCTCGCCCGGCAGGTGATGGCTGCTCCGCGGCGTGGCGGCGGCGATTTCGCTCAGCGCATCGCGGCCGCTGTAGTCGTCGGCCGATTGCTCGCGGAGAAACGCGACCAGTTCCTGGGGGTGCTCGAGGATCACGCAACCTTGGGTCCGGTCGGTAACGAATTTCTGAAATCCCCGCAGGAATTCGCTCTCGTTGATCGTGCTAAACAGGTCGCCCTCGTCGCGGATCGTCTGGCAGGCAAACGACATCGGCGGGCACGGCTCGATGCTCCCCTGCGGACCGATATGGAACCCCAACCCGGCCGCGGCCGGGCAAACCGCCTCGCCCGCGGCGTTCCAGTAGGTGTCGATCAGGATGATCGGATGTTTCCGCCGCAGTCGCAATAGCCGTTTGCGAAGCTCGATCATCTGCTCCCGGGCGACGCACAACTCGGGCGACGGATCGGCGCCGACCGGGCGATAGACGTAGTACCACAAGTACATCGCCCCGCGGCTGACGAACTCCTGCACGTATTGGTCGGTGAGCACCTCGTCGAAGTTGTTGCCGGTAACGGTCGTGGCTACACCGTAGATGATTTTCTTCTTCTGCAACCGCTCGATGCCTTCCATGGCTTCGGCAAACACGCCCTGCCCGCGGCGGTCGTCGTTGTGTTGCTCGAACCCGTCGATGCTGACCAACGGGGTGACGTTGCCCAACTTGCGGATTCGCTGCACCGTTTCTTCGCTGAAGAACATGCCGTTGGTGATGATCTGGAAGTAGCACTCGGGGTGTCGGCGGACGATTTCCCAGAGGCCCGAGTAGAGCATCGGCTCGCCGCCCAGCAGCGTGTAGAAGGAGGACTTGCGGCGGCGGCCGGCGGCGATGACGGTCTCGACGTCTTCCTCAGAGAGTTGATCGACCGGGCCCTTGCTGCCGATCCAACATCCCCGGCAGCGGAGGTTGCAGGCATTGGTCAGTGCCAGAAAGAAAAACGGCGGAAACAGTTCCCCGCGCCGCACCCGTCGCTTGTACGCCCACATTGCAAGCGCCCCCTTGCACACCCACAAGTAACCCGCCTTGAGTGCCAATCGCGGTGAAATTTCAGTAGCCAGTCGGTAAGCGAGTCGAAAGAGCATGGGGGGAGTAGTGGGTGTATGACTTCAGTATTGACAATAGCCGGGGGACAACGTCCCGCGGGACCGGTGCGTTCGCGACCCCCTCTTTTGTTCATCCCGCGGGACGTTGTCCCCCGGCTGCTGTCCTGCGTGGGGCATGGCGCCAGTGTACTTTGTGACATATTTTCGTGCCACTGGCAGCGCGACAAAAACTCGATTATAACATTTCCACGTCGCCATGTCCTTACTTACGTCCCGATCGAGTGGATAGCCATAGCCGCCACCCATACGAGGGGCGCACAGGACAGCGCCGCATGTCGTCCCGACCCCACCGAACGCAGTCGGTGGGCGTTGCAACAAAGAAACTCACCACTACCCACTCACCACTCCCCACTCACCACTCCCCACTACTCCCCCCCATGCTCAACCCCCGCGAACTACTCGCCGCCTATCAAACGGCCCGACGCGACCTGCTGGCAGAACGCGCGCCTGAGGGACATTGGGTCGGCGAGTTGTCCGCCTCGGCCCTGTCGACCGCCACTGCCGCCAGTGCATTGGCCGTGGTGGCCGAGCACACCGGCGACGATTCCCGCCGCAACGCCTGCCGGGAACTGTCGGCCCTGGCCGTCGATTGGCTCACCCGGCATCAAAACGACGACGGCGGCTGGGGCGATACCGACAAGAGCTTCTCGAACATCTCGACCACGATGCTCGTCCGCGCCGCGCTGCACCTCACCGGTCAGGCGGAGCAACGCGCCGAGATGCTCGACCGGGCCGGGCACTACGTCGAATCCCAAGGCGGCGTGGACGGTTTGCGACGCCGCTATGGCAAGGACAAAACCTTCGCCGTGCCGATTCTGACCAACTGTGCCCTGGCCGGGTTGGTCCCGTGGCAAGAGGTGTCGCCGCTGCCGTTCGAGCTGGCTTGCCTGCCACACACCACGCTACGGTTGCTGCGGTTGCCGGTGGTCAGCTACGCCGTGCCCGCATTGGTGGCGATCGGCCAGGCACGCTACTTCCACCTCGCACCGACCAACCCCGTCACGCGTCTGATCCGCCGCCTGGCCGTCGGCAGAAGTCTCAAGACGCTTCAACGCATGCAGCCGGCCAGCGGCGGGTTTCTCGAAGCCGTGCCGCTGACCAGCTTCGTGGTGATGAGTCTGGCCGCCACCGGCCGGGCCGACCATCTGGTAGTTCGCGCGGGAGTGAAGTTCCTGCTCGAGTCGATCCGCGACGACGGCTCCTGGCCGATCGACGTGAATCTGGCCACCTGGACCACCACGCTGGCGACCAACGCGCTGGCCGCGGCCACCGGCAAAGTGGGCGCGTTGGGTTGCCTCGACTGGCTGCTTCAATGCCAACATCAACGGCGTCATCCGTTCACCCACGCCGCACCCGGCGGTTGGGGTTGGACCGACCTCAGCGGCGCCGTTCCCGACGTGGATGATACGTCCGGCGCACTGCTGGCCCTGTCGGTGCTGCGCGACTCCAGTCCCGAGACCAACCACCGGCGGATCGACGCCGCGGCTGCGGCCGGGGTGCAATGGCTGCTCGACGTGCAGAATTCCGACGGTGGGTGGCCGACGTTCTGTCGCGGCTGGGGGACGATGCCGTTTGACCGCAGCGCGGCCGACTTGACGGCCCATGCCCTTCGTGCGCTGCGTGCGTGGGACGAGCTTTTCGACCGGCGGCGGATCGACGCGGCCGTCCGGCGCGGATTCGACTATCTCTCGGCCGGGCAACGGTCCGACGGGAGTTGGGTCCCGCTGTGGTTTGGCAATCAGCACCACCCCGATGAGGAAAACCCGGTCTACGGCACGGCCCGGGTGTTGTTGGCCTATCGCGACTTCGATCGGATCGACGATCGGGCGGCCCAATGTGGTCTGGCCTGGCTAGCCGCAAGTCGTTGTTCCGAAGGAGGTTGGGGCAGCGGAGTGGTTTCCGCAGACGAGACGGATTCCCCCCGGCCGGCAAGCACCGAGGAGACGGCGGTAGCGGTGGAAGCCCTCCTTGCGGACTACGACAACCCCACACTTCAAACGGCCATTGAGCATGGACTCCGCTGGCTCCTGGCGGCTGTGGACCAACGCAAACACCAAGAAACGGCTGCGATCGGTTTTTATTTCGCCAAACTGTGGTATTATGAAAGGTTGTATCCGCAGACGTTTGTGGTTGCGGCGTTGGGTCGGGCGGTTCGTCAACTCAGTGCCGATGTGCCGCCGCAGGCCGACGAAATGTAGGGTGGGTCGAGGTACGAGACCCACGCGGGTTGATAGAGCCTGCGATTTCCGCGTGGGTCTCGTACCTCGACCCACCCTACGGTTTCGCGGATACTCGACACCGATTACTTGCCCGCCCCATCCGGCCTTCTCCCGACGGCGAGAGGAGACCGTGCCTCCGAGAGACGTCACTTTGGC
>SDBT01017587.1_pt1 | contig 11285 bp, 11 predicted proteins | sample 2277101 | NCBI WGS metagenome assembly SDBT01 (sample SAMN10404973, study PRJNA504765) | marine sediment metagenome | isolation source: marine sediment core GS10_PC15, 103 cmbsf | place: Arctic Ocean: Southern Knipovich Ridge | collected 2010 | reverse complement strand
CATCGTAGCAGAGGGTCTGCAGATCCCCGCTAGAGCATTCGTCACTCTCGCGGTGCGTGATGAGAAGCGCAGAGCGAAGAACGAAGCCGCTGAGGCGCAGGCAGAGATGGATCAGTTTACCAACGTGGCAGAGGCTGCCGGTAAGGCAGCTCCCGCACTGAAGATGCTCCAGGGTGGGGCAGGGGGTGCCGCAGCAGCGGCGTGATGAATCGTGACGCAGTAGTTTGCGACACACGTCGCAAGTAGCCAGGAGATGACAAATGAGTTTCAGCAGCCTGTTCAGCAGAGCACGAAGAGTACGAAACGCTTACAGGAATATTTTCGCGGGTAGGGGCTCTGCTAAGGAGGCAGAGATCGTACTTGCAGATCTAATCACTTTGTGCAAGCCTTACGACTCGGTGTTGGTGCCAGGGCAGCCGGATGTAACGGGAGTGAACGAGGGAAAGCGCATCGTGTGGCTGCACATCGCAGCTCACGTCAACATGACCGACGAAGACATGAGAACGATGGTGGCGAACTACACCAAGCAGGAAGAAGCTGCTTACGGACAGCCGGGAGAAGATGAACAATGAGACAACGATTCGTACTACAGAATGAAGCAGGTGGGCTGGCGGCGGCTGGCGGCGGCGGCGGTGGCGGCGGCGGTGACCCCCCCGCTGGCGGACTCGCGGGTACGCAGACCGTTACGCCCTCTACCTACGCACTTCAGATGATCGAAGGCGGCAAGGATGAGGTGTGGCGAGAGATACTGCCGCCGGAAGTGCGCGGATTCAAGGGCTTCGACAACTTCTCCAAGAATCCGAACCCGCTCGGCGCTATCGCGAAGTCATGGATCGAGATGGATCGCATGTACCGCGAGTCGGACAAGGTGCCACGGCTGAAGGCAGATGCGAGTGAAGTGGACAACGCGAAATACTACCAAGATCATCTTGGTGTGCCGAAGTCTGTGGCCGAGTACGGAGACGTACCCGCTGAGCTGTCCGTCAAGGTCGGCGAGAAGGACGTTTCACTCCCGGTGGATCTCGCTCGGTACGAGCGTATGCGTGAAGCTGCGCACTACTTGAACATGAATCCCCAGCAATTCGAGGGTCTCGTACGGGCAGATGCAGCGATGCAGATCGAGGCAAATCAAGGCCGTGCGCAGCACAAGGTGCAGATCGAGGAGATGCACGGGCAGGCGCTCATGGATGTGTGGGGTCCAGGCGCGTACGAAGAGAAAACCGAGCTGGCGACTGCTGCATTTTTGCACTTCGCACCAGACCTCTACGCTGAGATTGACCAGCTCCGCGATGAGAACGGGGTGCGACTCACTTCGCACCACGCATTCAGGCAGATGATGGCTGCCATTGGCGTAGCCACCCAGGAAGCACGACCGCTACCGGCTGGTCAGACGCAGGTTGCGGGCACACCGACGCCCAGCGAGGCGATTGCAGAACTCACGCAGATGAAGAAGTACGGCACGGACACGTGGAACATCATGGGTGATCGTAGCCACACGCGATACACCGAAGTGAAGGAGCGGTATAACTACCTGATGCAGATTGCGTACCCAGGCTCTGCCGCTTCACGCGAGGCGGATCTGGGTAACGCCTAAGCTATTAGACTGGGAGAGCCGTATGCTCCGAAAGAGGAAGAAGAAGAAAACTGAGACAGAGGCGCAGGAGCCTGCTACGGCTCCTGCGGTGATGGGGTTCTCAGACCCGGATTCCCAGCCTGTGTCAACACGAAACCTCGAACGGCCGAAGGGCGGTATTCGCATAGTGCCAGGACGAAAGGACGCGAAGTAATGACGATGCCGATTCTGGCGACAGACAGGCACGTGCTCTTGACTCGGATGTGGGCTCACATGTCTCGCGGTAAGTGGGGCGCTAGCGGTATCCGGCATGTGGATTCTGTGCCCCCGACTGCCCCGGTCACAGTGAAGAACGCAAACGACTTCGTCAGCTACGAGTCCACGGCGAATCCGCCGGGTGCGGGTGAGCGGAAGCCACACCCGAAGCGTGCGATCTTCTCACTGGCCAATGCAGACGTGGATCACGGGGACGGCGTGGCCGGTAACGCGCACTACCCACCGTCGCACCCGATGCCGGGTGGTACGTTGCTGGTTGTGTCCGATGTGGTGGATACTGCAGAAGCAGCAGCGGGAGCGGTTCTCATCGCGATCGGTCTTGTCGTAGGCGTTGTGTCATCGGCGGAAGATCTCCTGATTATTATTGGCAACGTGATCTCGCAGAATCCTGCAGCAGCAGCGGCTGCGCATGTCGGTGATCCAGTATCCCTCGTGATCTCCCTGGGCGTAGAAATACCGGATGTGGTGGATACGGCAGAAGCAGCCGCTGGTACAGCTCTCGTTAATGCGGGGCTCATCGTTGGCAATACGACGACAGCTAACGATGCCGTGATCGTCGTAGGCAATGTGATCTCACAAGATCCGGCGGCTGGTGTGTTCATCGATGGTGGAGATCCGGTTGATCTCGTGATTTCACTTGGCCCTGTCTAAGAGGTGGCGTAGTGCCCGGTGGTAACAGAGACCTAATGCACCCTTCTGTGAAGCAGTCGGTGGACCCGGTAGCGTGGGCTGTGTTCACAGTGCGGAAGAACTGGCCCAACCTCTGCAAGAGTTGGCCGGATGTAGACGGCGATGAGTTGGACAAGATCCGTGCCAAGGTGTACACTGAATTGGGCATGAGATGCAGCACAAAGGAGAGGCAGGACGAATTGATCGGAGAATTCGGCGACCGTTTCGCGAAGTTGACGGAGAGGAATAAGGTAGCTCCCGCGACGGATGCGAGATCTAACCGCCGAACCCGTGCAGGCCGAAAGAAGGCAAGCTAGAAGGGCAGCTACGGTAGTCCTTAGATCGCGGCCCCGCTCATTGTGAGAAATTCACTGCGGCCAATCCGAGATCGAGTGTAGTACCTAAACTCGAAACTACGGAGAATCACAATGAGCAGTGGATTCAACGATGACGCATTTGTCCAGTCCTTCAAGGACGGTGTGCGTCACACAGCGCAGCAAAAGGGCTCGAAGATGCGGCCCTTCGTTATGACTGAGGATCAGGATTCTGAGCTTCAGGCATACGACCAGATCAAGCGCACCTTTATGATCTCGAAGCAGCAGCTCGATGCGACACCGCCGAACACGGTGCAGGGTCGGCACGGTGGATCTCCGATCATCGCAACGGCTCACCGCAAGCGGAACGTGGAGCTGGGTGACTGGATTCTCGGTGATGCAATCGATCAGCAGGACAAGGTCCGTACGCTGAACGATTTCGAGAATCCGTACGTGCGTGCCTTCGGCATGGCGTCCGGGCGGCAGATGGATTACTGCCTCATCAACGGCAACCTTAACGAAGCGACGGGCGCTGCGGGTGTTGGTGGCATCTTCGGTACCAACAAGCTCGGCAAGGGCGGGGATCTCACCCTCTCCTGGGATCAGTGGATCGCGGGTACAGGGGCTGCCGGAACGGACGGCGACACGGCGCACGCTGCGCACAGAATCCTGCACGGTGGTACTGGGATGACCCTGGAGAAGTGGATCCAGGCGAAGACCACACTCGATGGTGCGGATCTGGTGGAGGACGAAGGCGGGCGTTGCATCGTGATGACGGAGATCCAGCTTCAGGAACTCCTGTCGGATCCTCAGCTTACGTCGGCGGACTACAGCACGGTGAAGGCACTCAATGCAGGTGAGATCAACTCGTTCCTCGGAATGGAAGTTCTGATGATCTCCTCGAATGCACGTGCCCGTGCCAATACGTCCATCACGGGTCCGGATGCCGTAGTGGACTTGACGGACATCAAGCCGCTGGTTCCCACCGGCAACGATGGTACGGAATTCCGCAAGTGCTTCGCGTTCGCGAAGAACTATCTTCTGCTGACGCTGGGCATCGACGACGAGGCGAACATCGCCAAGCGTGCAGATCTGAACTTCACGTGGTACGCGCACCTCGCGGCCACGTTCGGATCGACGCGAATGGAGGAGGCCGCGTTCGTAGAAATCGAGTGTGCTATCGCGTGATGGTGATTTCCCGATGATCTAGTGCATCGGGGATTAAAGGGGTGGCGGCTTTCTTCCTGGCGAGTCGCCACCCCACTCCGGTCTCCACCTCTGTCCGTGTAGAGGAGTAGAATGGCAACAGTCGCTATTGACATAGTGAATCTAGCTCTCGTAAAGCTGGACGTAGCCATACTCGCGAACCTAACTGGTAAGTCCAAAGCGGTAGGCTACGCGAACACCACCTACGAAACTCTGCGCGATGTTGTAATGGGCGGAGCTCCCTGGGGATTCGCTATGTCTCGTGCGATCCTACCCCGCTCTGGTACAGATCTTGAGTGGGGTGTAGACAATGTGCACAGGTACAAGAAGCCGGGCGACTGCCTGCGCATCTGGCGTGTGTACCAGCAGGTTCGGTGGCAAGTAGAGGGCGATTCTGTAGTTGTCGGATCGATGAACGATGAGGACAATACTCAACGCTGGACAGCGGCCCCCGCTTCTCTGAAGGTTCGTTACATCAAGAGAGTAGAGTCTCCCGGCGACTACAACCCATTTTTCACGGAGGCGCTAGCTACGCGCCTCGCTATGGAGTGGTGTGTGGGGCTGGCGGGCAGCGATGCGAAGAAGGCTGTTCTCATGCAGGAGTACGCATCTAAGCTGGAGGATGCGAAAGCACTCGATGGCCAAGAGGGCGTACCCGAGGATATCCACGTAGATTCGTGGAGTGATTCGCGGCGTGATTAACGCAGCAGAGAGAATTCATGGCGTCCAGGGATAGCGTACATCGGATCATCCAGCCGCATTTCAGTAGTGGTGAGGTATCCCCTGAGGTCTCTGCTCGGATCGATAATCCGAAGCACCAATCCACGCTGCGCGTCTGCACTAACGGTTACACGTCTGAGCGCGGAGCGGTATCTAAGCGAAGCGGGACGCACTACGGATGGACCGCTCCCGATCCCACGAAGAAGTACAGACTTGCGACACATGTCGCAACTACGCGGAACATCCATCACCTTGAGATGTCAGATGTAGGAATCCGTGTTCTTGATAGTGATCACGTACATGTAGATGATGTGAGAACTTGGACCGTTGCTACTCAGATAGAGGCTGCGTTACCGACCCCCCTCAATGATGTGGCACCTGATTTTACATATGTGCGAATTTCTGCGGTTCCCGCGCACTCTGAAGATGTTATCGTGATGGCGAATTATGAAATAGTCGGGGCGGTAGTGGACGGTGCTATGAGGTTCACACCAGTAGGTATCGGCACACTTCCAACTGCATTACTTGCAGCAACAGATTACTGGGTGAATGTTAAGAGACCCTTGCAGTTTCCGCCGGAGATAAGGCTTGTAGTAGTGGTGAGTGTACACACATCTGAGGCTGACGCACTAGCTGATGTGAATCGAGTTGATTTGTCAGGTGGTACGGGCAGCTTTACGATGGAGTTCTGGGAAGCTGGCAGTGCTGGCGCTACTCGTAAAAAGCTAACTCTGCCCATTCTGTACGCAGAGGATGATTTGGAAGATGTCCGAATTACTACCAACGAGGATGCACTTTACCTCTTCCACGAAAGCCATAAACCTAAGCATATTCTAAGAGATGGAGGTAGTGATTACAGGTTGTTCGAGCCTACTATGGTGAATGGTCCGTGGGATGATTTTCAAGAAATTCCAGGTACGATGGCGTTCAGAGGTCTTTATGGAACGGGCCTCGTCATGGGGGCCGGGGTTGAAGCAGGGTTCGCTTTAGACTGGACCCGTACATCGGGGATGGGCTCTGGTGATTTCATGGGGATGTTCACAGACGCAGATGTGGGTAAGATGCTACTTGTTCCTAGTGACGTTGGGCCATCTGGGAAAACTGGTTATGTACTAGGTCGGATACTGCGTGTTGAGGGGGTAAGTAACCTTTTACCAGCGCCGTACACGAATCAATTAGGGCTCAACGATAAGTGGACTGGTGGTACTGTTGTAATAGAGCAAGAATTCACAGGAGACCCGTCCGGGGCTGCTAGGGAAATAGAGGGTTTAGGCTGGAAGCTGGGACATTTTTACAACGCCACACATGGGTGGCCTCGTATCGGTGCGTTCCGAGAAGATAGGCAGCTCATGTCCGGTGGTGGGCTATCGACAAACACAGTTAACGCCTCTCGTGTCGCTCGGTTTACTGACTTCGCCCCGTACGATGAAGCACTGAACGTAGCTGGTGGTGCGGTCAAGTTCACACCTATCAGTGATAAGAATCAGTATGACGAAATCAACTTCATGGCGACTTTCCGCGACTTCCTGTTGGGAAGTGCAGCGGGGTTGTGGAAGGTAGAGACTGGATTCAGTGCTGTTGACAAGACGAACGCACGTGGTTCCGCGTTCGTAGAGTCTGTTCAGTCCGAAGATTTCGCATTCTTCGTAGGCGCGGGTGCTGATAGGCTTCATGGTGTGCGCTTCAGTGAGCGAACGCAAGGCTACGACCTTATCGACTTCTCGTCGTTCGCAGAGCACATCGTCGATGTTGGTATACGTGAAATGGTGTTCGCTGAAGAGCCCGATCCTGCCATCTACCTACGTCTGTCGGATGGTACGCTAGGCGTGTTCAGGTTTAACCCTGCGTACGCGCTTCAAGCGTGGTCGCACTACATCACGAGCGGTGTAATCGAATCACTAGCGGTAGCTCCATCTGTGGGTAATACGCACTCGCGTCTGTATATGATGGTGCGGCGTGCTATCGAGCTTGCGGGTGTACCATCATTCGTGCGGCACGCGGAGTATCTAACGGAAGAATGGGACAGTGGTCTAATAGAGACGGAGGCATTTTTCGTAGATTCAGGTGTCACAGTAGTAGCAGAGGGCAGCTCACCTGTGATTGAGCCTGGGGGCGCGATCGAGGGTGTTCGTTTGGTGGCTGTCGATCTAGGGGGTGGGGACCTGCTAGCGCTAGAGCTGGACGTTGCGTATCTCGGTGTCGATGAGCAGAAAGACGTGTACATAGAGGATATAGAAGGACCCCTCGGCAAGTGGACGAACTCCCGCTCGTGGAAGGTGCATCGACCTGTGGGTCAGCCAGATACACTCGCATTTTTGCAGACTCGCGATGGTGAGTATGTACCTATCGCGAAAACGGATCGTCACGCTGCTATAACGCAGATGAAGCTCTATGAGCTGGGCACTACGTTCAACGTGCCGCTGCAGAACCTTGTGGGCCGCGAAGTAAAGGCGCTCGCTGACGGTGAGATCATAGGCCCATTCACCGTTGCTGACACAACGGGGGTGTCATTCGATGGGCCTATCGGTCTGCTGCACGTAGGGCTCGCGTATCCGTACGTTGTAGTGCCTCAGCCTCCTGAGCTGGCTCTATCTGTATCAACCACTTACGGAGCGAAGCGGTCAATCAATAATGTCATGCTGTCTATTGACCGCAGCCAAGGCGGTAGTGTTCGGTTACTAGGTGATGACAGTGAGGAGCCTGGGGAGTACGAAGAAATTGTTACTCGGGGGGTCACAGATATCCACGGTGTAGATTCGATGTTCTTCACAGGGAACGTAGATGTTCAGCCGCCCGGCGGTTACATGAACGATCAGCGGATAGAGGTTTTTCAGGACGAACCTGCACCATTTACGCTTCGCGCTGTAGTGTACGAAGTGAATTTGCAACTCAAGGGGCGCACAGCATGATTTCGATAGTGCCGTGTGAAAGGGCGCATCTCGAATCGATGAAGGGCCGAACTATCGATGTGATAACTGCAGACCCACAAGACCTAAACGGGTCCGTATCCATAGTAAAGGACGGGGTTGTGATAGGGGCTGGTGGTCTCGTGTGTAAGGAAGGTCATCACTACTACGTGTGGTCTGTACTGACTCCGGAGTGCGTGGAGAACCATAAGGTGACTCTGCACAGGATTGGCCGGAAGTTCATTGATGAAGTAGCACCGAATCTGGGGATACGGCAGATTACCGCTTTCGTCATCGCAGGATTCACAGCAGGTATTGAGTGGGCGGAGGTATTCGGGTTTGAGTACGAAGAGTACGTACCAGGCCACACACTCAGTGTGCCGCGAGATCATGTGAAAATGAGGTGGCTATGGGATTCGTAGCGGCGGGCGCTGCGATGGCTAGCAGTATGGTAGGGTCCGCTCTGAAAGCGCATGGGCAGAGTCAATCTGCTGCAGCACAGTTACGAGCTGCTGAGACATCCCGAATACTTGAAGCTGCGTTCTTCGATGAAGAAGTGGACGGCATCATCGCAGAGTCTGCACGCTTGGTCGGTGCCGCTGAGGCAGAGGCGGGTATACGCGGTGTGAAGTCTACTACTGGTACTGCTGCCGCACGAGTAGCGGAAATACGAAGTGCAGGGCGGCGAGAACTTAGAACAGCGGCCCAGAAGACTGTACTGAAGCGCCATGAATTCGCACAGGCGGGCGCTCGTGCTAGACGATCCGGTAGTAGCGCCGCTATACAGGGTGGGCTGGGGGTGGTTGGCGCGGGCATTTCTGGTATAACGAAAATGTCGCAGGTAGGAACAACGTAATGGCCGAGCGGAGTAGGAAGGTCGAGAGGGTAAGCGGTGGGCTCCTGCCGTCCGGTGTTCCCTCTAATCTAGGCGCGGACCAGAGCGGATTCGCTGCTCTTAGCAAGGGGTTCAGTGACATAGGTACCGTTGCTGCGCAGATACAGGGGCTGCGTGATGCACAAGATAGGACACGTGTTCAGGCTGCGCTAAATCAGGCGGTTCGCGATGAGTCCGCTGATAGAAGGCAGTCTATCGCGGATGGTTCGCTAGATCCTGGTGCTGGGTCATTCGAGGCTGGTGACGACCTCGACTTTTTCGTTGACGATCGTGTTGCGAACTTGGAGTCCAGATTCGCAGAGATCCGGCGTAACACAGACAACGCGGGTGAGCTTGAGCGTCTGGATCAAGTAAAAGCTGAGCAGATCGGTATTCTGCGTGAGAGCTTGCAGATACAGCAAGTGTCCGCACTCGCGACACGTGTCGCACACGATCAGACAGAGGCTGCTAACGCTATCGGGGCTGATGTAGGGGATGGCGGTAAGTCATTTGAGCTTGGCCTAGTAGAGAACGAAGCACTTCGGGAAGCAGCTCCTCTATCCGCAACGCGGCGTCACGAGCTTGAGATGCAGCAAACAAGTGCTCTGGCCCTCGCGGGTATTACTGGAGCGATCGGTAGAGCGGAATGGCAAGTAGCGGTAGATATAATCGACCACCCAGACACTATCACGGCGATGCCAGCGACACAGCGTGAGAATCTTCGCACTAAGGTGAAGAGCAAACGGGAGGCGTATATCGGTGTAGCGAGTGCCAAGGCGCATACCGCTAACGCTCTGTATGTAGATAGTATGCTGCGGGACATAGACTTGAGTGAATTCGGGCCTCCGGTTACTGAGTACGATGTGATAAATGATCCTAGACTCGCTGAGGACCCTGGCAGTCAGATTACGCTTATCAAAGCTGTGCGCGATCGAGAGGCACTCGATAGGGACCGTGCGAGGAAGCTGCATCTACTCGCTACGAACCCTTTCGCACTTAGTCAGGACGACCGAACGTCCGTGGGTCGTGATTTGCAGGCTCGCATGACTAATGAGCTAATAGCTGGTGGCGCTGAGCCTGCTGTAGCGGCGATGCTCGCTGAAGGTAATTTCTTAGCAGAGTTCAGATTTGCCAGCTCGCAGATGAAGGGGCGTATGAAGAGCTGGGCATCAACTCCGACTGGTGAGAACTACGACAATCTCATACGTTCGGTTGCGCAGCTAAATCACGTCAACTCGAATTCTTTGACCGCCGATGCCGGTATGGCAGATGTACGGGCTAAGGCGAAGATGGTGGCAGACCTCAATGCTATAGGAATGAGTTCACAGGATATCGTGAATCTTGAGATCGCTGCGCGGGATATGTCCGATTCGCGCAGGGACTCCATATCCAGGCAGCGCGAAGATATCAGTAGTGTGGATATTTTGGCAGAGATGGATACACGCCTCGGTGAATCTATATGGAATTTGTACGGGTATTTCAGAGAAGATCCGCCCCCCGAATTCCAAGCAGCTACGATTACGCTATTCGACAAGTTCTTCATTCTCGGTGATGGTAACCTTGAATATGCGTACGCTGCTACGGAGGCTGCACGCTCTGGCCGGTGGGCACCTACTTCTGCTGGTGGGTTCAGCTCGGATTCTCACTACATCCAGTTCCCGCCCGAAACTGCAGTAGAGCATTTCGAGAAGGCAGATGGTGATTGGTATTACGCAGCACTTGAGGATAAGCTGGAAGCGGACGGGCACCTAGCAGGGTCGCTCAACATGAACGACGTTAAACTTTTCAGCGATCAAAATACGCATCAGCAGATGCTTGCTGGCGAACCGCCTACTTATCTTGTAGAGATCGAGGGGGAGCCGCTTCTGGATAAGGACACTGGTAAGCCTGTTCGATGGGGTGATGAATGGAGTAACCAGCCAGGGTACAAGCTCCAAGTTAGACGAGCGGAGATGCTTAGGGACAGAGGCGTTATACACGCGATAGATAAGGAGGCCGCTGTCAAGGGCGAGCCCCTAAGTGGAGATTCTTCTCAGTTCAAGAAGTTGTCGCCTCTTGAGAAGGTAGCTGCTGGTGCGGCTCAGGATGCGAAGCACGCTGCTGTGGGGTACATGCAGGATATTCTGAAGACGGGGAGTCTCACAGAAGGTGCGCGCCAGTACGATATCATCAGTGATGCGCGCAGACGTGTGGAGGATGCGAAGTACAAAGAGCTGAAGCGAAGGTACCGAGAGATAGAGTCAGCAGATACTCTACTGCATGAGCTGGGTACACGCTCTCAAGGGTCTGAGTAACTATGCCGTTCTACACTGAGTCAGGTCAAGAGGTGCAGAGCACTGCTATCGAAGTAGCGGGCCACCTCATTCCGGCATCGCAGGAGCCCTCTGTACTGGGCGCTGCGTTCGGTCTGTTCAATACAGCAGGCGCAGCTACGCAGATGCTAGGTAGGTTCAACGATGCGCAAGCTAGCGGTGATAATCGTAGGTTCCGCCTGCGGGAGAACATGGACGCTATCACTGGGTACGAAGAACACGCGGGCAATTTCGCGTACGCTTACACGATGGGCGATGTGGCGCAGATCAAGATGCAGATAGACCGGGAAAAGCTCGCCTGGGATGTGATAGGGGACGCTGGTGCGCAGGGTGTTATGTCATTGCTCGCTGCTGGTGTGCTTGATCCTATCAACTTGCTGGGCAGCGCGGCCTTCGGCAAAAACATCATGTCTGCTGGCAGCAAAGCTATTAGGA
>SDBT01017586.1_pt1 | contig 11285 bp, 7 predicted proteins | sample 2277101 | NCBI WGS metagenome assembly SDBT01 (sample SAMN10404973, study PRJNA504765) | marine sediment metagenome | isolation source: marine sediment core GS10_PC15, 103 cmbsf | place: Arctic Ocean: Southern Knipovich Ridge | collected 2010 | reverse complement strand
CGACCTACCACCGGCAGTGCGACGAAAGCGTCATCAACGAGAAGTCGAGAAAATCCTCTACTACAGGCGACGCAATGAACAAGCCCGCAAGTCGCACACGAAAACGCGACTGAAACGTTTGCAGGCCTTGGAAATTGACATCGATCAACTCGAGTCATGCATTCCCAGTGATTATTGATCTGACCTTCGGCTTAAGCCGGGGGATTCTGCAGGCGTGTCGAACAGAAATCGACGGAGCGCGCCCCCGGTAACAGAAGTCTGAACGACAGCGATTTCTTCAGAAGCTTTCCTGCTAAACCCACCGATTTTTACTCGGGGAATGGCATCCTTGTCCCTTTTGGAGGCAACGATCAATCTTCTCGTCGCCTGAAGTCGAGGGGTTTCCTCCATCTCCGAAGGGGACACTGATACCCAACTTCATGTTGCCTCATTCAACACACCTTTGAACGCGGGTTGGCTGTTTTCGTATTTACTAAGTGGCGTAGTCCAATTAGTCTCGCCGCTGCGTGACGCGACCGCCGAGGCATCGCCTCGCGGCAGTCTCGCCGCTCGCGTGGTCTACTACGCCAAGAGGCACGCTCGTCAGCACCCGCGAGAGATTGGAGGCCAGAATCGGGGTCCCTGGGTTCGCGTATACATGGACGGTGAGGAAGGTCCTGATTGGCCCTGGTGCGCGGGATTCGTTAGCTTCGTTCTCAAGCAGGCCAGCGATTCGGCCGAGCAGCACCCACCGCTGGCCCTCTCGGTCTCGTGCGATTCATTGGCCGCCAGTGCGAAGGCGCGGGGGATCTTCCTTGCTGGTCGGACATCAAACTACAGCAGGATCAAACCCGGCGATCTGTTCCTAAACCGACGCACATCCACGGACTGGACCCATGTCGGTGTTGTCATCAAAACAGCCGAAGAGGTCTTCATGTCCATCGAGGGGAACACGAACGACGAAGGTGGAAGAGAAGGTTACGAAGTCTGCTCGAGAATCCGGGGTTATAAAAGGAAGGACTTTATCTCCATACCCGGTTAATTTGAAACTCTTATGGACCACCCAACGCCGTGCGGAACCGTCCTCGGGTTTTTCGTTTGCAGTGTGACAAAGGCAGCGCCGAGCTGTATAACTTCAGCTGGAGCAGACGGCCGGCACATTCAGTTCGCTCAATGAATCAGATCCACGGTATTTTCAACGGTGCCGGCCGCAGCTCAGCGGTACGTTAGGCCCATACTTAACAATCGGAGGGAAAAAATGGGCAATAACGGGATCAACAAGGGAGACGAAGTCAGCATTGCTCTGCAAGCCATGACGATGGAAAATTCTTTGCTTCAGAGTTATAGAACACTCTTCCTTGGTCTAGAAACAGCTTTGTTTGCTGCCGTGTTTGCATCATTTCAGGTTTTCGAGAGAAAAGGTGTCATTGAGATTGGAATTGGTGGACTAGTTGTCGGTTTAATGTGGATGATTATTTGTCATGCCAAAGCTAGAGATGTAGATGAATGGATGAACTACTTGACCAATCAAGCTGTTCTAAAAGGGTGCTTTGCCTACATGAAATCGGGATTTAGTCTTGCCGGCGGAAGACTTGCTCGTTATTGGTTCAATTGGGTAAATCCACTCTTGGTAATGGCATTATGGATATTGGTACTATCCGCCAAATGATAGGAGAGGCTTTTTTTCTTGATCATGGCCTAACCAAGGCATGCAACGGACGCGGCTTACAGCCGCGCCGCTGATCCCTGACGTTAGGTGCCCATCGGACCGCGGACTTGAGCCATGGATGAATTGGAGCTAGCCAACCGGCTTCGTCGCATTCACGCGGCGCTCGGGGCAACGGTAGAGGAAGATCTCGAGAAACTTGAGCCGAAGTTCATTGATAGCGACAACGTCAAGGGTGTCTTCCAGGATTTCAGCGGAGGGCTGAGTCCGGAGGAACTCCAGAACATAGCCTTCTCCCTGATTCACAACATCGCTAATCTGCACGACCACTTGAGGAGGTGGGCCTCCCGCAGCGGCGCCCCGACGAATGTCGTTGACGACGCTGTCGATAAGTCTCTGGCCCTCAAGATCCTGAAGGATCTGTCAAATGCCGACAAACATGGCTACCCGCCCAGGGACGGTGGTCATTCCGGTCAGTCTCCCCGGTTGGAGGGTGTGAGGCGGTCTTTGCGAATCACGGCACCGCCGAAGAAGGGAGTCGAGATCACAATGGGTCCCCGAGGGACTCCCCAGGTATCGGGCGAGGGTTCCGCGAGGGCGATCTTGAACGGGCAGGTTCTCGATGGCGATGGGAATCCTATCGGTGAGCTAATGGATTTAGCGACTCAGGCAATAACCGCATGGGAGAATCTGGCCAAAGACTTGGGTCTACAGCTTGATGGCACCTAACTACCGCTGCAACGGACGAGCGGCGATATATCTTTTATGATGACTAGACTTATGGCGAGTGCCGCTCGCCGCTGAGCTTTTCGTTATCTAGGCGATTTCTCCGACGGGTTGCCTACCGGTCGGGTCGTTATCAGCAGGTTCGAACGAGAACAGTGTATTCAGATGTCAGGAAGAAAGGGCAGGCTAAGCTCCTCCCGCAGCTCCCCCTCCACCTGATTCCGGAGCATCAGCAATTTTGAGCCAGTCCGCTCGCGCGAGTCCCACAGCCGCCTGTCGCCCCGGTCGTCGGAAAAGATCTCCAGTCGGATCTCGCGATGTGTTCAGGCGCTTCAGGGCGTCGTCAAGAGCGTTGGTCTGCCTCAATTCGGATCGTCCTTCTTACCGCAGCCATCGATTGTTACCTGGGCTGGTTCGAGCTCCGGTTTCTTGAGTTGCCTTAATCGCCCGGGTGCCCTCTGGCTCCGGTCGGTCCGAAGCAACGCTCGCGCCAGAACGGTCACCCTCGCCTGCTGGCGTCTGTCACTCTCTTTTGCTCACCCGGCCTTCTCCCGCCGCCGCCGGTCACCACTCCGGGCATCTCCTTTTCCTCGGGCGGTGTCTCCCTCGATCGTCAGTGAAGGGAGACACACAAACCCTTCGGAAAGGAGATAAGAAAATGGCAACTCAGAAACCCGAATCTCACGTTCGCATCGGCAACATCGAGGCCGCCATCTGGAAGAACGACATCGGGGGTCGCGCTCGGTACAACGTGACCTTCAAGCGGCACTACAAGGATGGCGATTCGTGGAAGTCCACGGAGAGCTTCCGCCGAGACGACCTGTTGGTTCTTGCCAAGGTCGCGGACACGGCGCACACGACGATCCTCGAGCTCGAAAACGAGGACGTCGACGCCTCCGTCGATGCTTGAACACTCGTGGAGCGGCGGGGTTCGTCCTCACCGCTCCAAAATTTTTGTTGTTTGTGGAAGTTGTCGCCGCACGCGTGAACAATTTACAGGAACGATGAGTCTCTGGCTTTCATAGGCTCCGAAAGGAGCTGGTTAGCGGCGCCGCCCAGATCCAGCCCTCCCGTTCGGCCAGATCCCGCTTCGGGGGCGCTATAGCCGGTCCATCGAGGAAATCCTTCGCTGCCAGGAGACAGATGGCCGCATCGAGCGCGTCGGCGCTTCGCTCCAACAGGGAGAAATCACACCTCATTGCTATTGTCATTTTCAGACCGGCAATGATCTCTCTGCGCTCGGCGACATGCTTTGGCGCCTTATACCCCTTGGACCGAAACCCGTGTGCTATCAGGGTGGCTGCTGGGTAGACCTCGATTGTTGCCAGTTCGGCGAGCGATTCTGGAGACCACGCGAGCGGTACCGGAGACTTCAGCTGCTTTCGAACCCCATCGAGTACACCTAGCGCCGCATGAGCGGTGCGTGCAATGCGGTCGGCGCCAACGTCGAGCGGCGTCTTGCCGACGATTTTGCGGATGAACCGATCGGTGGCGCGCCGGAACATCTCGTTTGCGTCGTGCGCAAGCGCGATGGTTCACCAACGCTCGCGACAACGGTGACGGCCAGCCGAGGGGAGCGTCCAGTGCCAGCAACGCTGGGCCCCTAACGCCGCGCAGCCAATCGCATATATTCTTCGCGGCGGAGCGTTCGCGGCTGCACAGTGCCACCTTCCGAAGGTGAACAACACCAATTTCCCACCCACCGAGCGCGATTCCGACCTTTGCATCGTTCGTCGCGCAATCGATACCTACTAGGAGACCGGGGCAAACCGGGGGCTGGCCGAGATGCTCAAGCGCATGCAAGGTGGCAACTTGTTGGTAGGTGGGCTCCTTCGGTCCGGCATAGAAAGTCGAACGGGCACGTAGCCCCCGGTTTGCCCCGGTCTCCAGAAATCAGGTAACAAGTAAGACTACTTAAAGAACGCAAACAAGAAATAGCCAACCGCGGCCACCCACCCCGACCTTGGACGAGGTGGATGGCTGCTCGGTGATCCTCTACTACCCTCAACGGAAGAGCACACCTAGCTGTAACGTGAAGAACTGGCTGTTCTGGTCGTCTTGGATTCGGTGGTAGTCGAACCCAAGCTCCAGCATAAAAGGCCCATCCAAAGGAATTTTAGCTCCGGCGCCGATGTTGAATCCTAGCTCTGTCGATCCTGTTTTCGGTTTGTAGAAACCGAGTCCACCCTGCAAATAGGGGCTCAAGCCCGTGCTCGTGTTGAACAGTCTTTGCATGTTCACGGAACCGTGAAGCCAATGTGGATGGTCGATGCCGGAGGCGCCCTCGGCAGTGAGCTGGGCGAACCCCACGGTCCCTTTCAGTCTCCAAAGGTCATTCATGATGTAGCCGAGATCACCGCTGACATAAATATTGGAGTCGGCCGTTCGGTTGAGGGTATCTAGCGGATGCGCGGACCCAACGTGAAAACTATAGAGGAAGCGTTCTGCCGTACCTATCTGCCCGCATAAGACCAAATCTCTCCCATCGAGTATTCCATCGTTGTCCGAGTCCGGATCGACCACGTTGGCCTTACCATCTCGGTCACAATCGCCATCTGGCTCCTCTCCGTCGATGAGTCCGTCGTTGTCGCTGTCTTGGTCATAGATGCCGAGAATCCCATCGCGGTCATGGTCTCCCTGAGGTTCCTCGTTGTCCGGCAAGCCATCGTTGTCATTATCGCCTGTGATGAGGATTCCGACCGGCACCTTCACTTGAGGAGTTTTGGCTTCACCATTGCACTCGTCACCGGGGTATTCCGCAGAAACCTCCCACGGCCCGCCTTCAGTGACCACCAGAAAGTCGGAAAAGCATCCAGCCGCGTCCGTGGTCACCGTCCGGTAGACAGGGTAACCGGAGGGGTGCTCGTATCGAACGACAATCTCCTCGTTAGGACGGGGCGGGTTCGTGCAACCGGCCGCTGTAATTTCCATACAGCCGCGTTGGGGCTGTACGACGACTGCGGCGGCGAGGAGCCGACTATCTTCGACACTGCTGGGGTCAATTTTTCTCGAGCCACGCTTGGGATCGCAACGGCGCGTATCAGCATTCAACCCAATCTCAGTCTGGTTACGCAGATCGACCTGCAAGGTTCCGCCGCCGACAGGCACCAATGTGTCACCGGAGGGTTTCCAACTGGTGATGTGGACGGATTGTTCAGTGCAAACCGGTGCATCGTCTGGAGGTTGCACCGTCAGAGTTCCTTCCACACGGCCACCGGCGGGTAGAAGGACACTGCGCGGGCTGAGCGAGCGGCTCCAGTCCTCCGGTATGCTCTCGGAACGGAAATAATACAGCTGCTCCTGCCCCTCCTCGTTGGTCAGACCGAAATTGTAGACCACCGGGTCGTAAGGGCTGGAGCTTGCGCTCGTCACCTCTTGTAGGTTCTGCTGAGCGCGGTTGTTGTTGACATTGATGTCGTTGAAGACATCAGGGATTTTGACTTCGACGCAGGAGTGCGGCTCCCCATCCTCGTCGGGAACCCACTCCACGAAGTCCACGAAATCGTCGCCGTCCTCCAGGACCTCGACGTGTAGCTCGCCAACAAAGCGGTTAAAGTCTGCAGAACCACCAGCGGTGTGGTAAGGCTCGGAGACACGGACGAAGATGTCGAAGTCGTAAGCGTCTCCCGGTCCGGGATTACTCACACGCACGTACAACCGATTGACCTCGCCCTGGACCGCCTTGTCGCCTCGGTCCGCGGGAGCGCGTCCCAGGTCCTCGTCGAAACCGTCCTTTTGCGAATCGACCCAAATGTCCGGGCTGGTATAGGATGGATCCCCGACGCGGATCCGAACGTCATTGTCTATCTCCGGGGGGTCGTAAACAATCTGAATGTCGCGATCGGATCCCCCTGTACCCGCCTGCACGGTTACCGTGAGACCGCGACCGGCCGGGGACTGTGAGTCACCGATCTCGAGCGCCGCATCACTGAGCGGAAGGGTAGTCAGCTCGTCGTCGAGGATGCGCACCGGCCCCTCACCCTGGCGCACGTTCTCGTTTACATAGTACACGAGCACACCTGTCTCGGGCAGCTCGTCGTCAACCGTACCCGCCGTGTTGGTGCGGGCTTCGATCCAAAAGAAAACATCCTCGTCGTCGAGCGTGGCCGCGCCCTCGGTCAGCCCGATGGCAATGGCCTTGGCGTCTGTGTTGTCTCGCGAGAGGAAGTCGATCCCGACCGTGGTGTTGGTCGACGCGCCGGCTGCCGGCCTCGGGAGGTACTGGGGTGCAGTCCCGTGAGCTGTCAGCCACCCCGCTCGCTCCTTCGACCAGGCTATGACGCCACTCCCCGTGATGGGCTCGGCCATGTTGTCCCACTCGTCGACATGCGGCTGTGCGAAGACCACGTTGGGATGGGCGTAAAGGTCGACCAGGTTGAGCTGGTGACCCATGCCGTGGGCGAAGCGCGGTCCGGGGTCGTTGTACACGGATTGAATCGACACCGAGATGGGCCGCGTTAGGCCGTCGGGGAAGCTGTAGGGCCACGCTCCGGTAGTCGCCCAGTCAGCAGTGAAGCTCGAGTCGTTCAGGACTAGGATCAACCGGTCGATGTCATCGGCAGGGTCGGGCGTGCCACGGTCAAAGACGCTGGCGTCAGCTGTCACCAGCTTGTCGATCGCGTCCTCGGTCATCTCGATCAGCGGGTTGCGACTGGGGTGGAAGTAGAAGCTCCGGTCGTGATCCAGGGTGATCGGATCGGGGTAGACGGGATCGATGGTGGTCTCGCCGTAGCTCACCTCGTCGACGTAGGCCGCCAAGTCCGTCATCAGGTTCTGGACCACGGGCAGGGTGGGGACAGCACCACCGAGCACATCGTTGATTCCCACGCGCACGACCAGAGTGTCCTGGTCACCTGTGGGCGGCGGTGGCTCGGGGAAGTCGCCGGTGGCGACCAGAGCGTAGCCTTGGCCGGGGGCGCCGACGTTCACCGCTGTTCCCGCCACCCTGATCGTCCAGGTGCCGACCGCGGGGTTGTTGAGCACCACCTGCTCGACGTTGTTCAGCGTGTCTCGGGCGCCACCCGCCGTCGACACGCCGCCGATAAAGTTCGCCCCGTTGCCGAAGAACGTCTGGGTCCCATCAGGAGTCACGACCTCTAGGTCGAGGTCGTTGACCACCGGCGTGGCATCGCCGTCTGTCGAGGGTGGCTCGGTCAAGACCAGGGTGATCTTGAGCTGCTGTCCGACACCCGCCACCACCAGGTTGTACTCGTGATATTCGCCGGTGGCGAGGCCACTGGCGTTGCGCACGTCCCACACCCGGGCGTTGCGGGCATCACCGTCGAAGAAAAGGGCGTTATCGAGGCGCAGAACGCCCCAGCCCTCGGTCTGATTGGGGTAACCGGCCGGGCCGGGCATGTCCACGGTGGAGTTCAATAGCGTGGCCTTGAGCAGAGCACCCGAGGGTATGAACGAATGGTGCGGCTGGGCCGTCCCGGTAGGGTACCAGCCCTCCATGTAGTACTGCCGAGCCAGAGCTGCTGCGCCCGCAGTGTGCGGCGTGGCGTAGCTGCTGGCGCACGGGTTGCGGGGTCCGGTCGCGCAGGCCGTGTTGAAGGTGGCCGACTGCAGGGCGCAACCCGGAGTCATCAGGTCCGGCTTGCGGCGATTGTCGGCCGTCGGGCCGGGACGGCCGTCACCGAGGTTGTTGAGGTTGGCCGTGGCGGCACTGACACATATACCGTTCTTGGCCGTGCCCGGAGGGCCTTGCTCCTCGGTGCTGTTGCCCGAGGAACCCAGCACCAGGTGGTCCTCGTTGTTCCAGGTGAAGGTGTCCACGTCCACCGCGGTCTGGGTGTACGTAGCCGGATTGGTGGCGCCGGCAGTGTTCTCGTGCCAGCTGTTGGTGTGGATCACCGCTCCCGAAGCCCGGGCCGCATTGAGTTCGGCCAGCAGGGTAGTGGGGCCACCGAAGATGGAGAGATCTGCGTTGACCCCCGCCACCAGACGGGCAGCCCAGGCGGTGCCACGCCGAGCGTGTGCGCCAGGGTTGTTGAAGTCGTCACCGGCTGCACTGCCGGCCGTGAAGGAAGAGTGGCCGCCGATCGCGGTCCCTTGAGCATTGCGCAGGGCCACGATCTTGCGGTGGTCCGGCCGAATCGTGTTGTCGGCCGGGTCCTGGAAGAAGCAGTGATTAATGTCCACCGGAGTGCTGTCGATGATCCCGATCAGCTGTCCCTCCCCGAACAGGTTCTGGTTCCACACGGGGGTGGTGCCGGCGACGCCGGATTGCAGGCGGCCGGACGTGTTGACGTTGTCCCCGATGATCTCCCCGACCTCCGAGATGTAGCGTACCGCATCCATCTGAGCGATGGCCGGCAGCGAGCTGTCGTCCGGCAGCTGGAAGAGAATCCGTGCCACTCCTCCGAGCTCCCGTTCGTCATAGGTCCGAACATCGCTGATCCCCGGAATGCCACGGAGCTCAGCAGCCACGGCCTCCAGATCAGCGTCCTCGAAGAGAATCGCCCGCAGAAGCAGGCCGGGGATGCTGCGGCGATACTCCGTCCGGTATTCCACAGTCCCGATGACAGGGGAGATCTTGAAGGCTGGTTGATACAGCACCTCGGCCCGGAAGAAGTCCAGCTTCCGAAGCCGCGCTATGGTCTCGGCGTCCGCCGTCTCCAGGAAGGCGTTTTTGTGGATGTAGCGTATGAGCCGGAGGCCGTATTTGGTCTTCAGCAGCTCCCTCTGCTGCCGCGTGAGGGAGTCCTTGAACTGGACGATCCATCGGCCCCTACCAACGGGTGCCTCGTCTGTCCGCAGGGCCGGATCGAGTTCCGCGGGCAGGCCCTCCACAGGATCGAAGGTTATCCCCCCGACGTTTATTAGCATTCTCTCGGGTACCTGTTGAGCACCCAAAGAGGTGGACCCGGAGCACAGGAGAATAGGAATAAAAAGAATAGCAAAGAGAATCTTACTGATCATTTGATAAGCTCCTTGCATTGGTCGATAACCACAATTTGCAGCCACGAGGAAACTCGTTAGGTGCACGCCTCGAAACACTTCGGCACCTCTGAATTTTTTGGACCTCAACGGGCGGCCGTTTAATCTGCTTGTAGCGAGCAGGCCGAGTGTGTGCCAGCGCACCCACCGCGGCTCGGGGGCTGCATTCTCTAGACGCTCAACCATGAGTACTACCTCCCAGATTATTTACTAGTGTAGTTGTTCATCTTCCTTTCAGTTTCGTTCCTTGATGAAGTACCGATCCCCGCTATCCATCCGATTCCCGTTTCTCCACCTGAAGACTCGGTAGCTTCGCCTCCACACCGCTAACTCAATCATCCCGTCGTAATCGACGAAGTCGTCATCAGCGATGGCGTCCGGATCGTCACTCCAGGCTGAGTCGCTATCGTTCCGATTTGTGACGTAAATGGCCGGTTGTGGATTCACCGCCAAAATCCGGCCCTCAATGACGTCCCGGTGCGGATGATTGTGCATTCGACCATTGGAGACAATGGCTACCGTCGGCTTGATGGCTTCCATGAAGTCCGAGGAAGAGCTGGTCTTCGAGCCATGGTGGTTGACGTGGTAGACGTCCAAATTGCTGGCTTCGTCCTTGATGAGGGCTTCCACATCGGCCAAGTCCTCGCTTGGCTCGCCGGTTAAGTCCCCCGCGACGAGATAGAGGAAATCGCCGAAACGAAGGAGTAAACCTACAGCGAGATTGTTAGAGGCGCAGTCGTCCCGACGTCCTGTGAAGTGAACATCCACCGAGTTGGTGTTTCCGTCCTGAGCGTTCACTACGACGGCTTCAATCTCAAGACCGTGGTCTAGTGCTAAAACCTCGCCTGGCTGGATTTCCCTTCGACGTCCGCCCCCTTCCGCGGCCACGAAATACTGGATAATCTGGCACGAAGCTCGCCTGCTGCTCGGGCAAGACGCTGATGGCGCTGTACCCCACGAGACCAAGGCCGCCACGTCGGCGGAATCGAGATGGCACGAGTCCTGAACATACTGTTCGTCCAAAGGAGGGAGAAGCGAGTTTCCGCGGTCAAGGGCCGCAATCGCGGGGTACCAACCGCCCCCGAAGACTTCGTCCAGACCACCTATGTGGTCCGCGTCGTAATGCGTAGCTATGGCGTAGTCTAGGGAGGTGAGTATGCCGTCGGTCCGAGCCCTGTTCAGGAACTCCACGATGGGATTCGCACCTCGGCCCCGATCACCGGCGTCGACGAGAACTCCATGACCGTCTGGCGAAAGGATCAAAGTGGCGTCACCCGTATTAACGTCAAAATGGAAGATGCTGAGCTTAGGAGGAGAGGCCCAGGCGGGAGTACCGTATAGAAAGGCCGCCAAGGCCACAAAGGCTGGTGATAATGGTCTCATGGCGAAATGCCTCCTGTGCCGTCAGTGATCAGTTCATCATGGATCCTCTACCTTAGTATGTGAATATTCGGCAGAACGTTTCTCCCCTGTTACAGATCCAGTCCCCTACCGGTTGGGTGCTTGCTCCGTTTACTGTTGCTGACTCGTCCACATCCTCTTGCGAGGACGCTACTTATACCCAGTTTGGCGAAAGGTGAAGTCCGGTGATGTCAAAATCTGATGTAACCTATTGCACCACAAAGTCTTAACTCTATGCGCGCAACAGTCAATGACGCAAGCACCAACAGCACCCCTGTTTTCGACACGAAATAGGAGCCTCGGGTTCTGTTACTTGGGGGTTGTTTGAGCCGGGACCAGTCCTGTAAATACAACAACTTACGAAAGGATGGAGATCCTTACCGTAGGTTTTCGTATAGGAGACCGGGGCAAACCGGGGGCTGGCCCAGGAGAGGGACGCCAGAGGAGCAAGGTGCTGGTAAGCTGGCTCTTCCATGAGCCCGCCCCAGCCAACCCCTGAGGTCTACCAGCTTCATATTTACCTGCTGGGAATCAGTCCAGCCATTTGGCGGCGGATACTGGTCCGAAGCGA
>SDBT01017585.1_pt1 | contig 11286 bp, 11 predicted proteins | sample 2277101 | NCBI WGS metagenome assembly SDBT01 (sample SAMN10404973, study PRJNA504765) | marine sediment metagenome | isolation source: marine sediment core GS10_PC15, 103 cmbsf | place: Arctic Ocean: Southern Knipovich Ridge | collected 2010 | reverse complement strand
AATCCCGAAATTCCGCATTATTATCAGACCAACCTTAGAGAAATGGCTATTTTTCCGCTATCAAGGCCCAAAATAAGAACAGCAAGTCCTCTCCGTCTCCCAGACAGTTACACAATGCAGCTTCCCATCCCCGAATCTACCAGCCAATTTCCCCCAAGCAAAAGCCGCAATATTCTCAATTGTCGGGTTTTCAGTACTAAAAACCGCAACATCGGCATTAAGATTCTTATGATCCACAAGCCGGATAAACTCCTCATCCACAATCCGCTCAAACTCACCGATCCTCAACCCATCGCCCCCTCGCTCAACCTCAACCGTTACCTCAATAGCGTAATTATGCCCATGACCCGTCGGATTCGCGCATTTACCGAAAACCTCAACGTTCTTCTGCTCGGAATACGAATCATTCCAAAGCTTATGCATCGCCGCAAACTCGAATTTCTCACTAAAATACGCCATCACACTATCCTCACTTTCGATAGCTATCTTCCTATATGGATTAAGCTTCAAAATCAATTTACTAACCACTGCCCCCTCGAACCTCCCCGACAACCGCCCCCAAGCCGACCGAAGCAATTCCGTCACCCCCCCAAGACTAACATGCCGCCCCGCACCAAAATCCCCCCGTATCCGCTCGACAAAAACCGGCACAACAAACTCCCGCACACACTTATCAATATCCGTAACGTTTACAACAAACCCAGTCCCCCCATCAACCACCCCGGTCAATTCCACACATAATTCAAAAAACAACCCTAACCCCTCACCACAAGGCTTAGAAGCATAAGAATTCGAACCGACACTCTCCCCACCCAAAAAAGGATTAACACAAAACCGAACCTCACGAAACAACTTATGCATCTAAAAAACTACCTTCTAATCTACTTCTCGTCTATTTGTCATGTTGAGCCAACGGCGAAACATCTGGCCTTAGAAGCCTAAACAAACCGAGTAACTTCACATTTTTCATCCAGCTACAAAACCATCTGTCAATTTTTATAATCCATTAATTTGGTATCTGTGCTTGTGAAAGGACATCAAATATCTTCCCATATCTTACAACGATCTATGAGTTGGACGATCTCATCACGAGGCATTTTCAATGACATACCTAAATATGTCGCCAGCATCATCAGTCGCTCGACGTTAGCCTGCCAGGAAATCTTGCTATCCTTATCCCAGGTTCGATGCTTCATATATCTATCAAGAGTTTGCAAAAACGGTGGTATCTTAACTCTTCTATGGCCAAGAACTCCTGGTTGCATCCAACGAACCACCATATACGTAATCCAAGGTTTTCCTTTCGCGTCGTCCACAATTTTAAGAAGCTCAGATCGCGCATGTTTTGTATTTCTATAATATAATGCCGAATCCTTAAACACTGTAGGTTTTTTGGGTGGCTTAATCTTGCCCCCTAACTGTTCTAATAGTGCTAACAGAACTTCCTTGCGCTTCTCAGGTTCCTCCCATTCCGATACTTGATCAGGCACCAACTCACGATTAATGGCATCGATAGCAATTTTAACCAACTTCTTAGAGGGATGAAGATTGTTATTCAAATGAAGCGCTACAAGGGCTAATATCTCCATATTAGTTATGGTGTCCCCATATTTCACGGCCTCTCCCCAGCGATTAAAGGCCATCCGAGTCGCATCGATATGGTCGTATTTGGGAGATTGCTGCATTTCATCCCAAAGCTCTTGAATATCAAGAGCAGGATCACAATCTAATAATCCATATCCCCATGTTCCCATTATGTGCCCCTTCTATTAGATAGCAACAATCTAAGAACAGCTTATTTCTTCGCTTTTTCCAGTATCCCCTTAGCCCGGTTCTTCACGTCTTCATTATCTGTCGCTTGTGTGACTTTCTGCATAGCATCCAAAACTTCGACCTGTTTTTGCTCGACAATTTTCTCACTAATCGCCACTGCAGCCAGGCACGCCTCATTCTTCACTGCCGCGTTATCAAGATGCCCCATCGCCATAGAAAGCGCCTCAGCCGAGCCCACCGTACCGAGCACACCCAACAAAAGCTTCTTCTCTTCGTCACGCCGAACAAGCACATTGGCCTGCTTGCACATGGCAACTTTCTGTTCTACCGAAAGCCCTTCAACTCGAACTAATCCAATATAACCACGAATTACAGCGGTCCTCTGTGTCCCCTCCGGCAATCTCACAGCCAGCGCCAGCAACCCGGGCGCTGCATCCACGGTTTTCCATACGCATAAAACCTTAACAGCAGCCCCGCCAACCTCGCTCCCAAAATCATTGGACGCACTACGCACCACCTTAAGAGCCTCAGCCCCACCAATTCCACCTAAAACGCGAAGCAGAACACCTTTTTGCGCAGTCCCAACTTTCGCCATCCGCTTGATAAGCTCACCGCTGTAAGATTCCGGATTATCCGATTTACCACAAACTGCACTCAATGCCTGCTCAACCGCCGCTAGATCCTCCGAACGATTCAACTTCATCAACATATCCAACAGCGCCGGCAATTGAGCCGGACCACCCAATTCACCAACCATCTTTATCCCCGCAGGACGCACCTCGCCTTCTTCCTCATCTGCGACTTTCAGCAATGCACTGATATTCCCAACCATCCGACGACGCCCCATCAATTCAATCGAAACAAGACGCAGCTTTGCATTCTTGCCGATAAGCATCGCCATCACCATCGCGTCAACTTCCTTACCTGGAATTGCTGCCAGTGCCACCTGAGCCGCCTCGGCGACTTCACTATCACCATCATCCAACGATAACGCAAGCCCCGGAACCGCAGACACATCCCCTATCTCCGGCAGTGACCGAATAGCAGCGACCCTAACTACATTGTCACCACTCCCAGCCGCAGCAAATATCTCCGGCAAAGCCGTTGCGTCACCACGCTTACCAAGCGCTTGAATAACCAGTATTTGTTTATCCGCAGCAAGATCCTTCAACGCCGAAGCCAATACTTTCGTCACTTTCGAACCGGGCATTTCCATAGATGTCTGCACCGCCGCCGAAAACAAAATATAATCATCAACATACAAAGACTCACGAAGTAGCCCCAAACCTTGCTTACCTCGCACCAATATCGCACCACGAAGCGCACCGCTGCGAACCTGATGCGGCTCTTTCACCTTAAGCAGGTTATCATAAATCCCAACAGCTTTCAAACGATCACCTCGCTCGGCGAGATTCTCTGCACACCGAAACAGCCCTTCATATAATGCAGCTTTGTTCGACGCAGCAGCACTCGCCAGCGCACCCTTCAGCGCCCCAGCCGCATCCGGATTACCAATACTACCCAACGCCCTCGCTGCCGCCTGAGCAACTTCCAAATCGCTATCGCGCAATTTCTTCGCAAGTGCTTTAACTGCTTCGGCATCGCGCCGCACACCAATACTGCCGATCACTCCAACCAGCGCCCGGCCCTTGAGCTTACCAAGCGCTTCACGAAACGCCGCATCAACCGCCGGATCAGGATTAGGCTCCAAACCATACCGAGCCATATGCGACAGCTTCTCATCACCAAGCAGCTTAACCAGCGGCGCAACAGAATCTTTCGTACCGATCATGCCTAACTCACGGCACGCATCCGATTTTTCCTTAAACGAAGCATCCGACTCCAGAACACCGATCAGTTCCGCCTCCCGACCCTCAGCAGCACCCCAACTCGATTGCAAACCAGCCGCCAACAAAAAACCAACAAGCAGCAAAACGCTTATTCGTAACTTAAACATTGCTTTATTCCTTAACTCAAAACTAAAAATTAAAAACTAAGAACTCTCAAACTAAACGTTTCGACAGAAACGATTAGTTTGAGCTATATGATCCACGGTTCCCGCATCGCACGACTACGAAGACGATTCGCCTCAGAATCATTAATAAACTCCTCCTTAACCGGATCATAACGCAAATCGCGCTTCAGCCACATACAGATATTCGCCGCATGAACCGTCGTCATCGTCCGGTGCATCATTTCAGGATTCGATATAGTCTGCCGACGCGACTTCACGCAATCGAAAAAGTCTCGAACATGACTCATCGGCCTGCGCGTCCGCGCTATATAGTCACTAACAACCTTGCGAAAATCATCAAGCCACTCATCCCGCGAAACATCAGGCCGAGAATAACCATCCCCAATCGCAACCCAGCCTTCGGTCCCTTCGTACCGAACCCCACAAGAACCATGAAAATACTTCTTATCCATATCGCGTTCAAGAACCATCTTAATCCCGTTGGCAAATCGCGTCACCATCCCGTCCCCACTCTCGTTCTTGACATAGCCATACTCAATCGCCGCCGTATCCACCGCCCCGATCGCCACCTGACACGAAGCAAACGTATGCGCCCCCCATTCACCGATACAGCTCGTATGAAAATCGTAATAACCCCGCCACTTACCCCGAGTATATGCCTCGTTATAAGGCCGCCACGGACAAGGTCCAAGCCACATGTCCCAATCAACAACATCCTTAGAAGGCTGAGGTTCCGCAGGCAGCCACTCATAACTCATCTCCGCCGCATCCCAAGGCGCGATATGAGCACGCACAGTATGCACCTCACCAAGCCGACCGGTCCGCAGCAGTTCATTTGCAAAAGTAAAATTACCCTGGCTAAGCCGTTGCGTACCCGTCTGATATATCCGCCGATACCGCTTAGCCGTTTCAACAACCGCCTGGCCTTCGGCAATCGTCATGCACGAAGGCTTCTCAGAATAAACATCCTTACCCGCACGCATAGCCATAATCGTAGCAAGCGCATGCCACCGGTCACCCGTCGCGATAAGCACCGCGTCAATATCCTTGCGTTTAGCTAAGAACTCACGAATATCACCATACATAGCGCAGTCTTTATTACCGTACCGCTTATCAACCCGATCCTTGACAGCCTCACGGCGCTCCTTCCGCGCATCGCAGATCGCAACAAACTGCACATCCGACTCAGGCAGCATCCACCCCAGATCATGCGACCCACGCCTCCCGATCCCGATCCCCCCCAATATTATCCGCTCACTCGGAGCAACCTTACCACCCCGCCCAAGCGCAGAACCCGGCACAAAATATGGAAAAGCCGCAAAAGCCCCAACCCCCTTCAAAAACCCACGCCGACTAATATTGTTACTATTACCAGACATAACGTCCTCCTGAACATCAAAAGTACATTCAATAACTACATAAAAATACCCCCACCAGAATACCACCAACCCCCAATTCCCGCAACAAAAAGCCCTGCCCCTCCGAAAGCAAATGAAGCAAAATCATAACAGCCCTATATCCTTATTTTCCGACTACTCCTCTCCCTTCTTCAAATGATATTTCTCCAAATACGTCCGCATCGCTTCTGTACAGCCAAGCACCGCTGTCTCAAGGCCAAAATCTCCCACCCAATATCTCCTCTTTTGTGCTATCCCCCCAAAAAAATGGATTAACACTAAACCGAACCTCAAGAAACAACTTATGCATCTCGAAAAATACCTTACTAAACTACACAATATTATCACATAACTGCCATACTACCGCTGCTGATTCAGTCGTCAAGGCTTATAATGTCTAAATTACTTTTCCTCATTCAACCTTTAAAAGTGCACAAATTGGCACACGATAAGCTTTCCCAACAGTATTAAAATCCTGATTTTCAAGATCTCAGAGCTAATATCAGCATAAGAGTAATGATTTTATCAAAAGTTCCTCGAACAATTGGCTTGCTTTGGACGATATTAATGTATAATAGCCAGTGATACCGTTAGATATGTGAGGTAATCATAAAAAAAGGAGGTGCCAAGATGCTTGGTCAGGGTTCATATATACTGGCGGAGGTTTCGAAATTGACCCAGATTCATCCAAACCGAGTCAGATCATGGTTCAAACCACGCTCGGATGGTACCGGATTTGGTCCCATTTTTAATTCCGATTATCCACCAGTGCATGGTGATTACGCAGTCAGTTTTCTTGATCTGATCGACGTATTGGTGGCAGGGCAACTCCGGGACAGATACAACGTGCCAATGAAGATAGTGCGTCATGCACACACCCTGCTGCAAAAAGAATTGGATACAAAACACCCATTTTGCCATATTGACTTATACACTGACGGAAAACGGATTTTCCAGTACGCCGCGAATAACCTTGGTGAAGATAAATTGAGCGATGTTGTTTCACGCCAGCAGTTTTTTCTTCATATTAAAGAAAAATTAGACCACATCGAATACTCTGAAATAAGTAAGCTTGCCAGTCGTTGGAAAATCGAACAAGGTGTAATTATAGATCCTTTGATTAGCATGGGTAAGCCAACGATTATCAACACCGGCCTAACTACATTTGTTATTGCTAATCAATATCTGGCCAATTCAGAAAACGCGGCGTTGGTTGCTGATTTATATGGGATCAGCGAAAAGGACATTGCTAATGCAGTTAGTTTTGAAGATAGGTACGGACGCCAACATGCCGCATGATATTCCTAACCGATGAAAATATCTCACCTCGAGCCGCATATATGCTAGATCAATTCGATCACAAACATGAAGTACGCGCATTCGTGGATTACTTCAAAGAGGGAACACCAGATACCGAATGGATGCTAGCTGTTGCATCATGGGAAGACACTACGATTGCTGTCTCTGCAGATGGCAGAATCAGCAGAAACGAGGTTGAGAGACAAGTTTTGAAAGAGTGTGAACTTATGTTCGTTTATCTGGCACCAGGCTGGGTGCATCTGGGTTGGGAAAAATATGCATGGAAAATTATAAAAGCATGGCCGGCTATTGCGAGCATCGTTGAACAAGCACGCTACCCAATGCTTTTTGAAGTCTCAACTCTTGGAAAAGTACGAGCTTTGGCACGCATCAGCAAGCTCTAAAACTCCCCACCATAAAACTTTCTCAAAAGCTCTTTTTTTATTTTATATTATGGCTTTTCGTTCCTCACTCCAGCTTCTCAGCTACCAACTCATTCACATCCTGAACGCTCTCCGCTAAACGCTTGCGTTCGTTTTGAACATTTGAATTTCGTGCTTCGTATTTGTTTAGAGTTTAGGATTTCGGATTTAGAGCTTGACCCCCACGGGCCCCGGGTCACGAGCAACGAGTCACGGCCCTACAGAGCCCATCCTTCTCGATACGGCGGATTAACAAACCGATTAGCATCTTCATTATTGGTTATTCTCATATTCTCGCCGTCCCAATCCAGCCGCGTTCCGGGAATACGAATCGCGAAATTACCCATCACAACAGTCTCGGTAAACGGCCCCGAATAATCAAAATTCGAACTCGCCGCTTTGCCCCCCTTACAAGCCTCGATCCAGTTCTGCTCATGACTTGTCGTAACTCTCGCCAGAGTCTTGGCAGGTCGCTTGTATTCCTGCATCTTACTCTCCGGAATTATACGAGGACTATCACCGTAAGTACCGCACATTATCTTAGCCTTGTCACCGACAAATATCGTTCCGCTCTCCGGCATATCCCTACCGGCCTCAAGCTCTCTCGGACGCTCAGGAAGTATCCCCCCGTCATACCAGTGAAGCTTAACTTCCGGCATGTCACCGCGAGCCCCGAATGTATAATGAATAATCGAAGCCCGAGGATAAGTCTCGTTATTCTCTTTTCGCTTCCACATCTTAACGACCATCGCCGAACAAGAAGCCTCCACGCTCTTAGGATACTTAAGATCAAGAGCCCAGAATGCCGAGTCCATAACATGACAAGCCATATCACCCAGCGCCCCGCATCCAAAATCCAACCACGCCCGCCAGTTAAAAGGCAAATAGCAGGGATTGTACGGACGATAAGGCGCCGGCCCAAGCCAAAGATCCCAATCCAGACCATCCGGAACCGGCGGAGTCTCCGTCGGACGCAGTATCCCCTGCGGCCAAACAGGCCTGTTAGTCCAGCAGTGAACATCGCGAACAGGACCTATCGCCCCATCGGCAATCCATTCCTTAATCAATCGACAGCCTTCCTTCGAATGACCCTGATTACCCATCTGAGTCGCAACCTTATACTTCCTCCCAGCCTCGGTAAGCATCCGAGCCTCATAAACCGTCCGCGTCAATGGCTTCTGCACATAAACATGCTTTCCCAATTTCATAGCCGCCATCGCCACCACCGCATGAGAATGGTCCGGCGTCGCAACGATCACGGCATCGATATCTTTCTGCTTCTCCAGCATCTCACGATAATCGCGCCACTTCTTCGCATTGGGATACTTCGCAAAGACCTTCGCCGCAAGATTAAAATCCACATCACAGAGCGCAACAATATTCTCACTCTCACACGCCCCGACATTACCACCACCCATACCACCAACACCAACACCGGCAATATTAAGCTTCTCACTCGGCGCAGTACGCCCAGGCCCGCCAAGAACATAACTCGGAACAATACTAAAAGCCCCAACCGCCGCAGCACCCGCAAGCATTTCTCTTCGTGAAATCTTTTTCGCACCAACCTTTAGATTTTCTTTTCTGTTCATTTCCATATCTAACCACTCACTTATTTTTGAACACTAAATATTATTTAGAATTTCGAATTTGATTTGTAGGATAGGCAACTTGTTGCCCATGCTGATACTCATCTACTCATCTACCCATCTACCCATTAACTCATTTACTCATTTACTCATTTACTCATTTACTCATTTACTCATTTACTCATTTACTCATATACTCATATACTCATATACTCATGTACCCATCTACTCATTTACTATTTATGAATCAGCGTCATTATCTCACTACGGCTTCTCGGATCGGACCTGAAAATACCACGAAGCGAAGATGTCACCATAACCGATCCCGGCTTCTTAATCCCACGTATCGTCATACAGCTATGAGAAGCCTCCAAAACAACCGCAACACCGCGAGGCTCAAGGTTCTTCATCAGAAAGTCCGCGATCTGGTCCGTAAGCCGCTCCTGAACCTGCAACTGACGTGCGAAAGAATCTACAACACGCGCTAATTTACTCACTCCAACAACCGAACCAGCCGGAAGATAAGCAACATGAGCCGTCCCGATAAAAGGCATAAGATGATGTTCGCAAATACTATAAAACGGAATATCACGAAGCAGAACTATCTCATCATAACTCTCGTGAAACAAACGCTTGATACTCTTCTCAGGCTCTTCGAGCATCCCCCCAAGCAATTCGCTGTACATCCTCGCCACCCGGTCCGGAGTATCCTTCAAACCCTCACGATCAACGTTTTCTCCGACAGCCAGAAGTATCTCCCTAACCGCCTTTTTTATCCGTTCTGTATCTACTTTATCAGGCAAGCTCATTATAAAACCTTAACTCTTAATACTTACAACTTAATTCTTACCACTAATCTACTTACACATTTCCATCAAATAACTCACCAACAACCGAACGCCAAAACCGCTCGAACCTTCGGCACTAAATTCAGAAGCCGTCTCGAACATCTCAACACCGGCAATATCAAGATGCGCCCACTTCCTGTCACCCACAAACTGACGCAAAAAAGCCGCCGCAGTACAAGCACCACCCCACCGACTACCGATATTCTTCAGGTCCGCTATCTTACTCTTCATCTCATCGGCATACTCATCACCGCTCGGCAGATGCCAAACCTTCTCACCGCTCGCCTTAGCCGCCGCTTGCAACTGCTTTACCAGCTTATCATCATTACTCATAAGCCCAGCCATATATTTACCCAGCGCAACCTTACATGCCCCCGTCAAAGTCGCAACATCGATGATTACATCGCAATTCTGCTTATCCGCATAACACAAACCGTCACAAAGAACCATCCGACCTTCAGCATCCGTATTCTGAACCTCAACAGTCTTACCGCTATAAGTTGTCACTATATCGCCAGGCCGGTAACTCGTACTACTCGGCAAATTCTCCGCCGCCGGAATTATACCCAAAACATTCACATCGAGCCCAAGTTCGGCAATAGCTTTAATCGTAGCCAACACCGCAATTCCGCCAGACTTATCAAGCTTCATCTCCTCCATCTTAGCCGCAGGCTTAATACTAATACCACCCGAATCAAAAGTAATCGCCTTACCCACTAACCCAATCGTAGGACACTTCGCAGCTTTTCCCCCGCCGCTGTACTTCAAGATAATCAAACGCGGCTTACTAACAGAACCAGAACCAACAGCAAGTATCCCGCCCATCTTCTTGGCAACAAGCTGCTTGTCATCGAATACCGTACACGTCACATTCTTCAATCCCCGCGCCATCTTTTTCGCCTCCGCCGCAAGACTCGGAGGATTAATAACATTACCAGGCCGATTCGCTATCGTTCGGGCATAACTATGAGCACCACCAATCACCTTTCCAATCGCCATACCTTTTTTGATCTTTTGAAGCTTACCGGAATCCGTTTCGACAAACTCCGCCACGACCTGTTCACAACGACCGTCCTCGCTCTCGGTAACAAATTCATCATAACGATAGCTGCCAAGAAATACCCCCTCTGCCATCACTCTCGCAACCAAAGACAATTCGAACCGACCGGCCCAAACCCTGTGAAAAACCAACCCCATGCGCTTGGCTTTGATCGATACTGCCTTACTCGCCGCCCTGGCCGCAGCTTTGCGAATCGTATCAAGCGTACTCTTTTTCTTCTCACCAAGTCCGACAAAAAGTATCCTCTTGGCACCGACCGAATCGTTTCCGTAAAGAACCGCACTCGTCCCCTCCTTACCAGTGAAATCTCCCAACTCAATCAAACGCGACACCGCACCGTCAAGCCGCTTATCAAGATCCTTGCAGGCACGGTCAAGCCCCTTAGTATCCGAAAAATGACCCAAAACCAAAAGATCACTCTTACAATCGACAACTTCTGCCTTACGCGTCTTCAACTGCACATCAATTATTTCTTTCATCTCGTCTGTTATCCTTCCTAAATGTCATGCTGAGCGAAGCGAAGTCGAAGACGCGCCCTGGTGGGCATCTGGCCACCAAAAATATTTGTAAAAACTCTTACAACTTAACTCTTACAACTTACTACTTAACTCTTACAACTTATCACTTAACTCTTACAACTTATCACTTAACTCTTTTTATCAAGCCTTGTTCTGATCCTTAGCCCGATGACGAAGATAACTTTCAATAAAACCATCTATCTCGCCATCAAGAACAGGATCGACATTACCTACCTGGAAATTAGTACGATGGTCCTTAATCATCTGGTAAGGCTGAAGTACATAACTGCGTATCTGATTACCCCACGCGATCTCACCCTTGTCACTATACAACTTCGCTATCTCCGCATCACGCTTCTGCTGCTCGAGCATATACAACCTGGCCTTGAGCATCTTCATAGCCTG
>SDBT01017584.1_pt1 | contig 11287 bp, 8 predicted proteins | sample 2277101 | NCBI WGS metagenome assembly SDBT01 (sample SAMN10404973, study PRJNA504765) | marine sediment metagenome | isolation source: marine sediment core GS10_PC15, 103 cmbsf | place: Arctic Ocean: Southern Knipovich Ridge | collected 2010 | reverse complement strand
CATTTCTCCTCCCCCTGGTCTCTTAATTTACCAGGGACTATTCTATCAGAATTGGGTTAGATTTTAAATGATTCAACAAGTACTCCTTCGGTTAGATTTTAGATGATTCAATTCGGGGGGTTGTGCTAGTTAGAAGAAGGCTATATGGTGAGAAAGGGCAGTAATTGTGATTTTGTTAGTACAGATAAGCCTATGTTAACTGCACATTAAGAACCGAAAAGGGGCATATGTTCTCACTTGAGAAAATTCTGAAACAGATTCGTCGGGGGGAAAGCCAGCAGGCACTCGCTAGTTTGTGCGAACACGAAACGGACCACAAGAACGACGCCGATCCGTCTACCTACTGGTCACTTAGACTCGCCCGCATACAGGCAACGATCTTGTCATGGCTACCAGTGGTCGGCAACGGCCAGAGAGGTCTACCTAATGCTTCTCTGGATTTCAGTGAGTGGGATCGTCAGATTTCCGGACTAATTGCAGAAGATCCATTCCCCTGGCCAGAACGCCCTCCCGGTGTCGTCAGGTTCATCCGGTCTCGTTACGCAAATTTGCTTAAGCAACTTCGTGCCAGGTCCTTACCTTACCGGCTAGGTGCGATCACCGGATGTATTATCGGTCTTGCTCTGATGCCTCTCAACTACCTTTTCATCAGACCCATAATTGCTCCCCTGCTTCGAAAGCATAGAGAACGTCGACGTTTGGCCTTTCTAAAGAAACGAATCGGGGAATACGATGAGGATTTTTTCGCTTGTGTAAGTGCGCTCATACTTGATCTTCCTGAGAAGGGCGCTAAGGCGCGCCTTCAGGTAGAAAGGGACATTTTGGAAGCAAACCGCATTCGCCGAGGTCTTCACGATTATACTTGGATAGCAGCTTTCTGCCTCGATGCTGCTAGTTTGGCTGCGTACTCGGGTCATGGACAAAAAGATGCACAGCATCTGTCTTCCTTCTTGCAGACCAATGCAGAACGGCTTATAGAAGAACTGGAGAATATGGTGGAGTATAGGCCTATCCTGACCCAGATTCTTCGTGGTATGGTAGTGTGGGAGTGTTTACTACTTGCAAAATTGCGAACCATTCTCGCACTCAATAGTACAGCGGCCCCCCAACTCGACCTATCAATATGCGAAGATGGCGTCATGCACGTTCTAAACAACAACGAGGTCTTCATTTCGTCATTTTGGTCGGGCGATCGACCTATGCAACGCGGCCTTCTGCAGATCGTGTGTATGCTTCTATCCATGGAGCGCGATGTCCGGGAAATTGCTAAGCGATTGCCGCATGACGAGGGCGTGCCTCTATTCGAATGCGCCATTTATGGGAACTTAGCTATAACCTACAGTAATTTCCTGGTAGCGACTAAGGCACGCGCCTTGTGTAGGCAGTGCGCTGAAATACACAAGCGTAAGAAAGAGACTCTTTTGCGGGCCTTCGAAAGCGTCTCTGGAGAGCTCCATGTTGATTCCGTGGACATGTATAATGTGTCCCTGTTCGAGAAAGAAGTCCAAGGTGCCCTGTTCTTCAACCCACTCGAGCTCCATCCAACGTTGATTCACTCCACTCTCGATGCGATCACGCAGCTCATCGACAAAGGAAAGAAACTCGTTGCGGCCAAGCCTATCCTTCCTCCCCCGCTTCAAAGCGCATTCTTTACTACTCTGGTACAAGCGCGGCTAGTTAAGATCGGTCTACTGAGGACACAAACTCTTTCTCAGGGGAATTTCAACGAAGTGAGACAGGAGATCAGCGCCTTCCGACGTATTCTGAATAGCACACCATTTCCTAAAAAGATTTTCCTTTCCGAATATGGCGGGAAAACAATGGAGACCGACGCCCATTCCTTCATACGATATGTTGAAATTTATCTTGAGCTTGAGAGTGCCCTCCTTTCAATGACGGAGGAAAGAGACTGCTCATTTGCGGCGGAGCGCAGAATCGCTGCTTTGCTGATGAGCGTCTCACGGCAGGCGCCGTTTCCGCACATCAGGGGCTACTACGCCGGACTCATGAATAGCCACATGGCAAGGATGTACGCCCAAGAGGCAGGGAAGCTGGAAGGCCGGGACGATCGAAGGGCACAGCTTCTCTACTCTCGTGCAGCGGATCTTATTGCCGAGTCGGAGTTAGGTGGTGGTGCTGGCCAACAGTCTGCGCTTGAGACGCTATGGCGCTGTAAGCGGAATCTTCTCGGCATCAAGCCCCTAATAGCAAGACACAGAATTCAGGACGCGATCTCGCGTCTGCGGAACATCGTGCCGTTGACAAGGTCTCTACCGAATAGGTTCCGAAGACTAGATAATCTGGTACCGGCGGGAAGCATGGGTATGCTTGCAGAGGATGCCAATCTCCTCAATTTGCAAGTTCAGTCCCTGCTTGACGAACTCTCGGATGTCGATGAAGGTATTTGGTCCCGCATCGGGGCATCTTCCGGCGGGCTTATCGGTGTACTGTCGTTGCTTCCTCCGGTCATAATACTCATACCGTGGATCTCGCAGACAGCCATATCTTATGTAGCATATAAGCAGTTTGGCGTTATTCAGGCCATAACTGTGGACCTCCTGGACATTCCAGTTCTGGCTCTCACGACAACTCGTGTGATCTTAGCATACTCGTACTTAAAATACTTGGCTCTCAGGAAGCACGGATTGTCTGTGGGCAGCGTTACACGTAAGGCAGTGACCTTCCTCTACTATGCAACGACACCCCTTCTCCTGTATTCCCACTGCCGATCCGGCTATCATGTTTTTATGTTCATTCGCGATGGTATTGTGCTCCACATCAAGTGACTCTGACCTGTCCCCATTAACAGTACCACTTGTTAAGTTAGAGTCAATGGAATAGTAGCCTGAGTGGAAGGTGGCTGGTGATTAGAAGTGTTACGCAGAAAGTAGCCCCTAAAACCCAGATTGGTAAGTGTTGAGATTTAGATCAGCGTATCCTCGTAGTAGGGGAATATCATAGATTGGGATCTCTGATTCTTCTCCTGAATCTTTGCAAAAGGTTCGAACATCGTCCTGCCCCCGTGCTCCAGTTTTCCTCACTCTTGATGTGGGAATACTGAATAGGCCGGTATCTCCATCTCGTCTTCTGAATTCCCGAAAAAAGTTCGAACATCGTCCGTCCCCCGGAGCCAACGTCTGAAATATGCTTTGTGAGGGCATCTTCACGTCCCTGGTTGAGGAATACTCTCCCATATCCTACCTAGAAACAAATCTGTCCAGTTTACATTAACGGGTCCCTTCTTCCGAGAAAACCAGAGCAGAAACTTAGATCACCTTTCTAGACACCAAATCCTAGCTTAAATAGAATGTAGAGTCCAGTAAAATCAATCTTTCCGGTAAGGTCTGTCGTATCGACGAGCACATCCCACTCTGTAAGCGTTCCCTGGCCCATGGTCCCTATCTCTCCGGTGGACCTATAACCCACCTCTGCTCCTATGGTCAAACTGCCAGTGGAATATTCACCCCCCAGGAAGCCGCGATATCCCATTTTTGACCCGACAAGCAGGGCGTCAGCAGCCCAATCCGATATTGGACCCAACCAGATGCCACGTTGTTCTTCTGCTATGCTGTAAGAACTTTTTGCCATGTAATAGACGGGTCCGCCACCAAGAATTAGTGAGAAATTTCCCATGGGCAAAGTCAGTACCGGTTCAAGGGATAAGAATAAACAAGAGGCACTTATCGTACCTGTCAACGAACTTTCCATCCAGTCTCCCAACCAATCGTCCCAATAGTCAGCGGCATCAATACCATAATTTGAGCTCATACCCATTAGATATCCTACGGTTCCCCGTAATCCCAACGACCCAGTTATATTGTATTGTGCGTATCCTTCAACATCCCAGCCTCTGGTTATTTTTTCAGCCAGGTCAATAGTGGCCGTCCCACCCCAACTCTCCACCCAGTCCTTCTCATCCTCTATGTCCTGATTAAAATCATCGACCATATCATTCCAACTTTCCGAAAGAAGATTCCCGCCCGCTATCAGGGGCGCCACCAATCCCATTCCGCCTTTTATGCCAAAGGATAAATTTCCCGTAGCCAAGGCAGAAGTAGCCAGCCCAAGAACTAAACCGACTGCTAAAACAGCCGTCAATCCCTTTGTTCCATATCTCTTCATTACCTGCTCCTTTTTCCTCTTTGATTTTTTCCTTTCCTACATCTTATCATTGAAAAGCTTATGCTCCTCAAGAATTCGCACCTATCCTAATCTCTAAAAGGTCACCTCCTCACTTCACTTTATTCTTCAAATTCTTGCCAGGGACAAACTTAGGTACTCTCTTTGCTGGTATTTGTATGGTCGCACCGGGCTGAGGATTTCTTCCTGTTCTTGCCTTTCTTTGTCTCACCCCAAAAGTGCCAAAACCAACTAAGGTGACTTTTTCTCCTCTAGTCAGGCAGTCACTTATTGCTGAGACTATTGCATCAATTGTTTTACCGGATGTTCTCTTTGCTAGTCCTGTCTGACTAGCTACTTTCTCGATTAAGTCTGCTTTGTTCATTTTCTACCCCCCTTCTGATTTGTCATAATCAAAAATACTGCTCCTATCTTAGTCCAAAAGCGTATCTTGTCAAAATGAGTTTCATCAGACTTGAATATTGAATTGACTAAGAGCTCTCTTCTGTTAAACTGATTCTTGAAGCAAATTATCCATAAACCCAAATCCAGACCGCGTCACAATTCAATTTCTTGGGATTTCTTTGAGAAAATCCTCCACTTTGGGTCTAAGGTTGGCGCTAAATAGGGAGTGGATACTCATAACTTGTGCTTTTTTGCCTTTTCTCCACCACTTTGATTACTGAACTTTGATTGTGACACAGCCTGATTGACAAGTGCTGAGATTTGGCTAAGTTGCCGGTGGAGCCGTCGTTACAGACTTCAGATTATTGCGCAATAACCGAGTGATACAAAAGATACCCTCCTTGTCAAAAAAGAAACCAAATCGTAGAATTATGCATCATACTATATAGAAACCAATTCAAAATGGTGCTATTCATGAAAGAAAAAAGTGATCCAGAAGTAATCCGAGAATACTTAGACGGTAATACTAAGGCCTTCAACGTTCTAATAGATCGTTATCAATATGCAGTGTATGGAATGTGTTATCATTTTACTCAGAACTTTGCCGACGCTAAAGACCTCACTCAAGAGACATTCATACAAGCTTTCACAAAACTGCATCAACTACGAAACCCTCAAAAGTTTTCCTCTTGGCTGCGTCAGATATCAATAAACGTCTGCCGGATGTGGAAAAGAGATCAGGATAGATATCCTAGGGTGAGTATTGAAAAGGTGGGTGAAGAGAATCTGGTTGACGAGAAATCACCTTCGCCCCAAAAGACAATAGAGACTAATGAACTTCGGGCTAGAGTTCGAAGAGCAATCTCATCTCTTTCAGAAAAGAATCGTTTAGCTTTGACCCTTTATTATATAGATGGCCTTACTTATGAGGAAATCGGCACATTCTTAGATATTCCCAAGACAACTATCAAGAGTCGTTTATACAAGGCGAGAAAGAAGTTGAAAAAGGAGGTGCTACAAATGACCAAAGATGAGTTTCGACAGAGTCCATTGCCTGAGGATTTTTCTAGCCAAGTACTACAAGAAGTTGAACTTACACAAATATACCCACTTAAAGAGACCGATGATTTTCATGCCTTAATGAAGCAACAATCCAAACAGATTCTACCAGTACTCATTCTCACTTCCAAAGAAAAGTCCAATCAACACCTTCCCATCTTCATTGGCTTCAATGAAGGGAGCGCCATCTTCCTGGCTCGAAAAGGTATAAGCCCACCCAGGCCACTAACTCATGATCTCATCGTCACTCTCCTTAAAGCAGTAGGTGCTACTGTTAAGAAAGTAATTGTTACTGACCTTCGAGAAAACACCTTTTTCGGAAGAATCATTCTGGAGTATAATGGAAAAATCAAAGAAATTGACAGTCGACCTAGTGATGCAATTGCCATTGCAGTTCGACTCAAAGCTCCCATTTTTGTTGCCAAGAGAATAGAGAAAAAAGATATTTGGATTAAGGCAAAAAGAGATGAGCTCGAAGAGCCTATTCAGAAACTAAGAGATAAGATAAAAATCATAGCACCTCATACACATAAATAGGAATACCGACACAACGCTTAACATAACGTGCCGATTATTGTAAACTTAGAGAGGCTACTAGATGATTAATCTGAGAAGAGATTGTGCCTAAGACTTCTCCCCAAAACCCAGATTCAGACTGTGCCACAATTCAATTTTTTGGGATTTCTTTAAGAAGATACCCCACTTTGGGTCTAAAACTGAGGCTAAATAGGGAGAAGACCCCGATAATTTGTCTTTTCTTGCTCTTTTCCCTCCACTTTGATTACCGAACTTCAATTGTGACACAGTCTGATTCACAGATACTGGAATTTGGATTGGTTCAGGTTTTTTGCACGTGGATGTCATAGATTGGCATCTCCATCTCACTGCTATATTCTCACAGAAGGTCCCCGTACTCCACCGTCCCTGCCTCGGTGATGAGTTACTTGGTTTTCCAGCAATGACACAGCACCGGCGATCCGTCTGTCAAACGAAAGTAGAATCCCCTCGTAGTCCAACTAAATATCAAACCAATTGTCAGATATAAGCTCTCGGATTTTCATACATTAGACAACTATTCAATCTTACCCAAAGGGTTGGCCTCCTTCTCTCAACGTATTGATAATTCGCTCCGGAGTGTATGTTCTTCCAGCCATTCTTTCCCCTTTGCTTTGATCCTCACTCTAACATAGAAATTGGACCGATTCTAGGGGGGCAGGTCAGAATAAGGTAAATGTGTCAGGACATCGTTACCAGGGTAAGTCTTTACGGAGTATAAGGTGGTTTGTCAAAATAGCCAGCATCCCAAATCTGAAAAGATGCTTCCAGGACGCAACGAAGCAGTGACAACCGGTCACCCTAGCTTAACAAGTGGTAGAATCAAAGGGGGTAACTCAGTTGACCATCCAAATTAATTGCCCATTTGATTTGAGGTATACCTCAAATCCTGGCCACGATATTGCCTAGCTTTCTCTTCTTTGACTCTAGCTCGAAAAGTGGTACCATTAATCGGGGCAGGTCAGAAATAGAAAGTAGAAATGTTGGGGACGTGTAATCTTGATATACAAGATGACTGGAGTCCACACAATTAAGAAATTAAGAAGCCCATTAGTGGGAAATCTTTGTTACTCCTTGAAATTTATGCGAGACAGGGATTGTGCTGTAGCTAGAAAAATGTTTGTTTGGATGAGTTGGAATGAGTACTAACGACGAAATCTTTCACCTAGAAAGGGTTAATCATCAAGAGTTGTTGCAGGTTTTACTTTCTTTTTTTGTCATGCTGAAAGTAGACCACAAGGATATCGGTATCAGAGAGATGGGACAGATTTCTTTCTAGACGTCCAATTAGATTTGACAGGGAAAATCTCAAAGATTAGTCCATCTAAGGAATTCCCTGGCGAAGAGTTAACTAAACTTGGGAGTAAAATAAAAGAAATTTTGGTTGATAACCAGAGTCCTAGAATTGGTCAGATAGTCGCTTTTTCTTCTGAGGGAGTAGAGGGTTATTTTCGCTACAAGGATTTATTCCAAGTAATTCCTATTCCTGACACCGCCCCAAAACCGAAAGTGATGGTTGCAGACCACCCCTTTCTCCTACAATTTTCCTACGTGTCTTGTCGTGATATGGCCGTTGATAACACCCGTTGGTTTAGAAAGGCAACCGTTTACGTTAGGCTTTTGAATCTACTTTCAAATTTACCCATTACTTTACGTTCTAGGCATATTCGATTCTTTTGGACCATGAACACAAAGGATCCGAACGGCTGGACTTCTGAATGGAGACAAGAAGGATATACGTATAAAGGTCTTTCTGGGAAGATAAGTAAATATACTCCTGTTGCAAAGTTACAACCAATAAAACGGATTCCTTCCCACAAGTATTATTCAGAATTTCCTGCGATAAGCTCGAAACCTCTCAGATTTCCAGATAACCTTGGAAATTCTTTTGACCTGGCTTTTGGTCTCAATGCACGAGATTGGGAGAAATTTATTATGGCTTGTAGCTGGTATTATCAAGCACAAGCTATCTGGAGAGAATCTAATTCATCTTCATTTGTGGCGCTAGTTAGTGCAATAGAATGTCTAATAGATAAGCCAGAGAGATGTCCTGATTGCAGACAAACAATAACGGAAGGAATAGAAAAATGTGATCATTGTGGTCAACCAAGATACAAGGTAACCAAAAAATTTAGAGAGTTTCTTGACAGGTATGTCCCCCTTTTAGAAGAACGATTTCCAGAAGAGAGAAAGTTACTTTATGGAGTTAGGTCTGAACTGTCACACGGTCTGAATTTGCTGGTGCGAGACCTAAAGCCCTGGTATTTTATGATGAACGCAAGAGCCGAAAAGCAAGATGCTTTGCAGAGAAATCTGCATTTTGTTGCTAGGACTGCTATCAATGGTTGGCTATGGAATCGAGGGAAAGGATAGTCTATTACCTCTTTGCCCTACAAGTTTGCAGCTATCTTCTGATATCCCGGATATATTGAGTCAGATCTAATACGTTTGCCTGACCTGCCCCCATTGATAATACCACTTATTAAGTTAGAGTCAACGGAAAGTAGCCTCGGGGAGAGGTGACGGGTAGTTCAAGGCACTCTGCGACTGCAATCTCTCGTCACATTAGTAACCGATGAGATGTGCCTGTCCTATATCTATATCGAAAGTGACCTACCCCCTAGAATCGGTCCAGTTATTATGTTGGATGATGTTTCCACTTTCTGGCAGATTAGGGGTGGTAACGATCTATTGACACCATACAATGATGGCTTCGGGATAGATCATTGTTCCCACAAGAATACAGAAAGGGTGGAGAGCGCAATAGTGACAAGGGGGTTTACTCCTAAGGTCCGCCTCAACTAAAAACCTGCTTATTTGTCAACTATTACTTTCGGTTTTTCGTTTCCTCGAATCTTCTTCTTTTGACCAGAAAAGCATGACATTTTCAAGAAAGGACAGAGGAGTAAGATTATCTTCTGTTTGCCCAAGTCCCGGAGAATCGTCTGCCGCACAGCTGTCCCTAGAACGGTCCTCCAAGATTGATTATTGGAGCGTTCCACTTTCGTTCCAAAAAGGGCAAAATGGAACGAGTGGAACGTTTCGTTCCCTTTGTTTAAGCCATTTTTGCCTTGATTTACTAACTCGTTCCACCTTCATTATTCTCATTAACCCAGCGGTAGACGGTTGTCTTTGCTGCACCTAGTTCTTTACCTATGTCACCGTAGGAGTGGTGGTAGAAATCATGCAGCTTTTGCGCTCTCTTCTTTTTCTCTTCTCTACTAAGTTCCTTGGCTGGTACCTCTATTCCTCCCTGGTGTCCCGAGGCAAAGATATGACTCAGCTCCTCTGACCAGAAAGTAGCTTTTCTATTCTCTAGGGTTCCCTCAAATCCGGAAGGACTGAAGCAAACATAGGAGAGGCTCTTACATGTTGCCTCGTTTTTTCCCTCAAAGGCTTTCTGGGCTTTAAGAAGGTGTGGTTTGAGGAAGGAGCGGTCAAGTCCAATCTGTAAAGGTGCCGGTTTCTTGAGAATGAGGGTGTCGATCCCACTTAGGATGTTCTTTTCCAGATGGCGCGATTCATGAGCAACAAAGATGAGCGTAAGCTTCTTTTGGCGGGAAAGGTTTACAATGCTGGTTATCTCCTTATTTGCTCTACTTTGAGAATCTCTTGAGAAAAAGCTCAGGTAGGCCTCATCAACTAGGACGGTGGAGCCAGCCGGTGCATCATCAATCTCTTGCAGGATCCCTAACCAGGGTGGAATCAATCGCTTTCCTTTCTCCGGAAGACGATATACATAGCAGGGGCCTCTATATCTCATGATCTCTAAAAGCCAGAAGGCAAGGCAAGATTTGCCGATTCCTTTAGCCCCGAGAATGAGAATCACCGGATACCGAGAGAGAATCTTCAGCCATAAGAAGACTCTCGAATAAGCGGTATCTGGTCTTGCTCGGGGAGGAGTGGATCGTTGTTGAGAGGTAGTGTTCCCTGATCTTGCTAGGCTTATACCTGCCTTTGCTTCGTTGAGTACTTGGGGAGATACTCGGTTCGTTTCAATGCTGCCCTGTCTTTTTACCAGCTCCACCACCTCCCGCACCCTTACATATGGGTCGCCAATTTTCTTGACCTGAGGTTGCAAGGAAGGAACGTGCTCTTCGGATTTATTCCGAGGGTTTAAGCGGTTGATGATACTGACGAATGTTGAAGGAACGACAATATGGGCAAGGCCTCTATTTCCCACTTCGTCGTTCTTGATATACTTGCTTGCAAGATTGACGGTGCCTCCTACTCCCCAAGCGATGCCCAATGCTTTAAGTGTATCGAATAGGAATGGCCAGTTCAGTTTTCCCTTTGTCTGATTTCTTGTAATTAGTTGGTCTTCAGCGGGGTCTTTGTTTTGACCGACCCAAACGATTTGTTTCCCGCACTTTGTGCAGCGTGAGTCGGATGGACCCGGCATCGACGAAAACCTGAAAATCCTGCCACACTTGACACATTTATGAATCAACATTGTATCCCTCCTTAACTATTTTTGCTTTGTTGATCTTTCATATTTATCTTTCATATTCTTTCATGTAGGTTTTGACACTACCTATTTTTGAGGTTTTTTGTTTTGCGATTCGCCAGGTTGATTACTGAACCTTTGATGATTATCTGCGGTGGGTTCGTATAATGTAGGCTTCGGGGAGCCGAACCGGGCTCGAACCACCCTCCAGTTCTTGTTGCTTTGACTTCCATTTTTATAGACTCTCCAAGAGATTTCATTCTTATCTCTAGGTACGTATTTACACCAACATTCTGGTGTCCAAATAGTGTCCATGTGAGGTACAAATTGGTACAAATTAGTATAGATTGGTGAGGAAAGGAAAGTAGGGATACAATTGATTAGGGGGGCTTTTCCGGCTTCTCATCTTTCTTTTCGGATTCCCTGTTTTCGGCTCCGGAGGCCGACGTTCTATCCACTGAACCACAGGCGCCTAGTTTATCTAAATTTTCAAAATTACTCACACGCTTTCTTTAAAAGTTCCACGGCATATTCTAAGAAAACTTTATTTCTTCATGTCAAGCGTAAAAACGCCTCATTCCAAGCTAATATTTACCGTATTTCTTAACCAGCTCCATTACTCTTTTGTACTGCTTAAAGCTAACATTATTAGGAATAGAATGGTCTGAGTGATAGATGTAGCCTCCTCCTTTATTTTATTTA
>SDBT01017583.1_pt1 | contig 11287 bp, 7 predicted proteins | sample 2277101 | NCBI WGS metagenome assembly SDBT01 (sample SAMN10404973, study PRJNA504765) | marine sediment metagenome | isolation source: marine sediment core GS10_PC15, 103 cmbsf | place: Arctic Ocean: Southern Knipovich Ridge | collected 2010 | reverse complement strand
CGGCGCGCGTGTCGAGCGCAGCGTGATCGCGGCCGGGCGGGTCGGCCCCTGCACAGTAGTCCGGTCAACCCGAATGACGGAATCGACGCTCGGCGAGGACTCGACCGCCCAGTGCGCCGTCATCGCCCGCTCGCACCTGGCGCCCGGGACCACCATCGTCGCCTTCGCCGATCTCGAGGACGTCAACTCATCCCGCGCGGCCATACTCGGCGAGGCGATGCGGTCGGGGGAGGTCGATGTCCACCTGATGTCGATGCACATGGCGGGTTGGTGCAGCAATCTCCACGCAGTCCCGACCGCAGTTGAGATCGACGGGTCCCGGATACTCGTCCCCACAGTCCCGATGATCGGCGGAGGATCGCTGATCCGCGGTACCGACAGCAGCCCGGTCGAAATGGAATGCTGCTTCATCGGGTCCAACGCGGTTGTCGAACCGGGCTCCTACATCGCCTTCGGGTGCTTCATCCTGGGCGCGCTCGAGCCCGGCGCGGGGTTGCTCCCGTTCACGCTTTCCACCGGCGGGGGGACCGCCAGGCATCAGATCGGCGCCGTGCTCGGGTCGCTCGCCAGTACGATCATTACCCACTTTGTCAGTTGGGCGTACCAGGCGACCGGACCGGAGGCGGCCCCAGCGGTCGCCCAACTTGTCTCCCAGGCGATCGAGCGAGGGATTCTCGCGATAGAATGGGAGATCGCCAGGCGCGCGGGTGAGCCCGACGCGGCCGGCGGTGAGGAATTCGCGCGTTACCGGTCCCTGCCCGCCTACTCCGACGGCCAGCTCCGCTCCGGGCTGGCCAACTACCGCCGGGCGCTCGACTCGGGTGCATGGGAGATGGAGTGGGACGGGGAACGCCTGGAGTTCTCATCCGAGAATGGCCGCTGGTTGGAGCGCGCCGGGACCGCGTTCTGGAAGCGCCTCTGAGGCGAGTACCCCTCGGCCGAGGTCGATCCGCGCGGTCCGGATGAAATCTCACGGTGCGTTCCTTGCGTTGTGAGATTGTGCAGCTATTCTGGCGGCTTCAGGCGTCAGGGAATCCGTGCAAAGTGAGAAGATCGAGAAAGGTTGTCACATGAGCGAAGAGCAGCAGGGACACGCAGCGCACAGCAAGACGGAGGAGTTGGGCATCCTGGAGGAGGTATCGCGGCCGCTCAAGCTCGTATTCCTCGGGGCGGGGAGTCAGTTCTTTCAACCGCTGTTCGTGGACGTCCTGAACATCCCGGGCGCCGACGCCGGGGAGGTGGCGCTGGTGGACATCGACACGGAGCGCCTGGAGCTGGCGCGGGAGCTCGGTGAGAAGCTCGTCCAGACGATGGGCAAGAGCTGGACGGTCACCGCAAGCGCAAACCGCCGCGACGTGCTCGCCGGTGCGCATTACATCATCAACTGCATCGAGGTCAGCGGGCTGGACTGCGTGCGGTTCGACAACGACATCCCCGCCAAGTACGGGGTGGACCAGTGCATCGGGGACACCGCCGGTCCGGGCGGGCTGTTCAAGGCGCTGCGGACGGTCCCGGTGTTCCTGGAGGTCCTCGCCGACATCGAGGAACTCTGCCCCGACGCCTGGGTGCTGAACTACACCAACCCCATGAGCATCATCTGCCTCGCCGCCGCCCGGACGAGCACCGCCAACGTCATCGGGCTCTGCCACAGCGTCCAGGGCTCCACCCATCGCCTCGCCGAATACACCGGCGTCCCGTATCAAGAAATGCAATGGACGTGCGCGGGGGTCAATCATTTGGCGTGGGTGACCGAACTGACCCACAAGGGCGAGAACCTCTACCCGATCCTGTCGGAGAAGGTCCGCAGCGACCCGGAACTCTACGAGAACGACCCGGTCCGCTTCGACATGATGCTGCACTTCGGGTATTTCGTCACCGAGTCCAGCGGGCACTTCAGCGAGTACGTCCCGTACTACCGCAAGAGCCCGGAACTCATCAAGAGGTACGCCCGCTCTGCATACCGCGGCCAGAGCGGGTTCTACGCCGACGGGTGGCCGAAATGGCGGAAGGCGTGCGACGAGAAGCGCCGCCGCCAGATCGCCGGGACCGAGGAGATCGAGACCGAGCGGACCTGGGAGTACGCCTCACGAATCATCGAAGCTATGGAGACCAACGCCCCCTTCATCGCCCATTGCACCGTGCCCAACGACGGGCTGATCGATAACCTCCCCCAGGACGGGGTGGTGGAAGTGGGCTGCCTGACCGACCGCAACGGGGCTGCGGCGACGCACTACGGATGGCTCCCCCCGCAGGTGGCGGCGATCTGCGACTGGAACATGCGGATGTACGACATGGCGGTCATCGCCTGCATCGACAAGTCGCGCGACGCGGCCGCCCACGCCCTCATGCTCGACCCGCTGACCGCCGCCGTCTGCTGTCCCGCCGAGATCAAGCAGATGACTGAAGAACTCTTCGAGGCCGAGAGGGAATTCCTCCCCGGGTTCTGACCCCCGGCATCGTCGATCGCAGAGGCGCAAGAGAATGCGGGATCGTCCCGCGTGGGACGACCCCGCAAGGGTCGAAGCTGCATATCGTCTCTATGTCATCAACGGCGGCGGCGAATCATCGCCAGCCCACCGAGTATCAGCAGTGAGACAGTCGCCGGTTCGGGCACCTGGAGGAGGAAGTCCCGACCCTTGTGGGCTATGACATCCCCTTTGTCGCCTGCGAAGGTGTCCGGTACGGCGCTTATGAATACGTCGCCCAGCGGGAAATCCGAGGGGATGTTCAAGGTGAGGCTGAGGAGCAGCCCCGTGCGGAACTCCCCGCTGTCAACGTAGTTCTCAAAGAATATGTTTCCGCTGAGCAGATCGTTGGTGTTCAATAAGCCGGTGTTCACGCTGGGATCGCTCCAGTCGTCTATCCCACCGGTCGAGTAGGGGCTCCACCATGAGTAGCTGTCGTACTGCAGCCCGTCCTTTGAGAACGCCACCTCGAAGATCGCCGACGTGCTCCAATCGTTGGGGTCGTCCGGATCATCGGCCGCCAGAATGAAATCCAGCGTGAAACTGGTGCCGGGGTCCTGCCCGATGACGCTCGCGCCGCCTACTTCCGGTGTGAGCGTATAATCGGCCTGGGCGGTAGTAGTGATCGCGGCTAAGCATATGAGCGCGACGGATAGACACCGCAACATCTCTGTCTCCTCTCAGTTTTCGAGCGCGAGCGTGGACTCCGTTTCAAGCTTCCGAGCTCGGAGTAAAACTTCTCCTTTAAGCAGCCTACTCCACCTAATATACCAGCAGTCATGGATTTGTCAAGGCCAAAAAAAGTTGTCCCACCTTCCGGGCCTTGCTTCGGACGGCGAGGTCCGCTTCCCCGTCCTGCGTGGCGGCTGTTAGCGTAAGTGGATGGGCGAGTTAGGTTGGGCCCTGATTCGGCGCCGGTTACGCCTTGCGCCGGCGAAGAAGGACAGGCACACCCGCAACAAGCAATATCATCATCGCCGGTTCGGGAACCAGCGCAGCGGGCGGGGGCGACGTGCCCTGGTTCCAGTTGGCCAGCAGAAGGCTCAGGTCGTCGTCGTCCACGGTGGTATCGCCGTTGAGGTTTCCGTGATGCCAGTCGGTATCCTGGCCCCAGTTGGCGAGCAGCAGGCTCAGGTCGTCGTCATCGACGTAACCGCTGCGATCCACGTCGCCCTGCATCTCCGTGCCGAGAAGGAACATCGCCCCCGCGATTGCGTTGATCGAACCCCATCCGTCGTCGAAGGTGTCCGGGACCGCGGTGATGATCATCGCGGGTGGGGCGTCATTGGCCGGTACCGTCAGTGAGAGGCTCACGAGGGTGCCGGTGGTGAACGGAACGTCCAGCGGACCGATGTCGGGCCCGACGGGCACCATGTTCTCGAGCCACACATCGACGGTCCCCGGGTCGAACCCGGGCGTGTTCACGAAGGTGTCGGCGTCCAGCGCGAGGGGGAGGTCGCCGTTGGCCGGTTCGGACCAGTCGTCCTCACCATCGGTCAGGTAGGGCGATCCCCAGGTATGTCCGTTGTAGATCAGCCCCGGAATCGAGAACTCCACGGTGAACAGGGACGCGTAATGGGCGTCATTGGCGTCCGAAGTCAGCACGAGGTCCAGCGTAAAGGTCCCGCCTCTCCCTATGATGGCCCAGGGACGTCCCCCGGCTTGCGGTGTCAGCGTGTAGTCTCCATAAGCGGCGGCGGTGAAAGCCGCTAACGACAGGACAACGATGGATAGAGATTTCACAGTCTCGCCTCCTTATACCGTTTCAGCACTGCAAAGCGCCCTGCTCCGGATGTTCGCATCCGTCTACGGACCGCCCCGCACGATACTTAACATGATACAGACCCATCGCGGGATTTGTCAATGGAGAAGATTGGGGCTTGGTCAAAGTTTCTCGCCTTGCCCGCGCCCGCCCTTTTTGGGGTGCCCGCGGTCCCTCCCGAAACCCGATGCAGGATCCGGATCGTCCGAAGCAAAGGGCCCCCCGGAAACGGGCGCGACGGGGCGCTCAGGTACGCCCGACAGGGGGCCCCCGGACATCGCTCGCTCGATTCGAGCCTGGATGGCTCCCGAACGCCGAACCGGGGGCCCACCGCACCGAAGATGGGGTGGACGAGCTGGAGGTGTGTGTGTTATAATCCTCCTGCTGTGTGTGACGACGTGCAGCACTTGTGAAACTCTCGCCCCGGTGACGGCAAGGCGAACACTCTTGGTCAGCGGGCCGCCACCCGTTGGGAGGTTCTTCTGAGAAGCTGAGGAAGGCGGCCGGTGTGCCCTGCTGCCTGTTCTGTGAGGTAGACCGCAATGCATACGACCCCCGGTGTAAACGACAAGGTCGGCGGCGGTGGGACGGTGTCGTGTGCTGCCCGCGTCGCCGTCCTGCTCTCCCTCCTGCTCCCCTCGAGCTTCGTCAATGGCGCTTGGTCGCACTTTGACATGGTCCGGGCCGACGCCCAAGGTGACTATCTCTGGAGTTACCCCGAGAACTGGAGCGGCGGGGTCCCCAATGCCAGCACCTCCATTGAGATCGGCGACGATAGTTCGCGCCGGGCGATACATTGTGTCCTCAAGATCCCCAATGCGGCGTGCGCCGAAGTGCAAATCGCCGAACACGGACTGACGGACGGCAGCAGCCTGACGGTCAAGCCCGGGGCGATGCTCACGACCAACTACTGGACGCAAGTCGGGAAGGATGAGTGGGGCGTACTGATAGTCGAGGGGACGGTGAGGGTCGCCGGCGGCGTCGAATTGAGCCTCGGCGGCGTCTGGGAGCTGGGCGGCGGGTTGGCGGTCATTCGCCCGGGCGGCTTGCTGGAGGCCACCGGTCGAGTAAGCCTGAACAAGTCGCGCGGCAAGGCGCCGACCACCTCCGATTCTCGCATCGAAGTGTACGGGACGTTCTCGTCGGGGAACGGGATGGACATCTCCTCGAACGATCCGTACCTGCCCGGGTCCGTCTGGATTGGGGGCAGCGGGAGCTACACGAATCTTAGCGGCGCGGTCAACGTCGAAGTAGGCAGTCTGGAAGTGGAGGGCGGCAGCGCCTCGGTCTCGACGCAGAGCCTGAGATTCTACGGGGCGGACACTGTCCTGAAACTGTCGGGCGACGGGATCAGCACGATCGATGCGACCGCCGTGACCTTCGACGCCGGGACGCTGCTGGACGTCCGTCACTTGAACGTTCCCGACGGAACCCACACCGTAATCGACGGTACGAGCATGAGCGACAACGGCCTTGCTTTCGCGCCCGGTACGGATACCGACGTGTGGAGTTTCCAGGTGGTGGGCGGCGACCTGAGACTCACGGTGGATTCCGGCGGCCTGCCCATCAACGCCGCGCCGATGGCCGTGGACGATTGGTATTGCGCAGCCGAGAACACGCCGCTGGCCGTTATGGCCGCCGCCGGTGTCCTGGCCAACGATACCGACCCCAATCCGGATACGCTCAACGCCGTTCTCGTGGCGGGTCCGTCGCATGCAGCGGCGTTCACACTGAGCGCCGACGGATCGTTCATCTACATGCCCGCGGCCGGGTGGTCCGGCCTGGAGACGTTCACCTACAAGGCGAACGACGGGAGAATGGATAGCCCGTTCGTCGGGACCGTCAGGATCATCGTCGATTCCGCCGCCGAGGGCCCGGCGGGATACTGGAAGCTCGACAACGGGACGGGGATCACGGCGACGGATTCCTCGGGCAACGGCAACCACGGGACGCTGCGAGGCGCGACGTGGACCGAGGGGCGGTTTGACGGCGCGACTCAATTCGACGGTTTTGGCGACGTGATCTCGATTAGCGACCGCGGGAGCAACTGGGAGCTGGACCTGAGGGACGGTCTGACGATCGCGCTGTGGATCTATCCGGATCTGATCTCCAGCACCCGACGGTTGGTCTCGAAGGATAACGCCTACGAATTCCAGGCGATTCGCGCTTCGGGCAATAGCAAGTACTCCCTCAGGCTCAACAACCAGCAGCTCGCCGTTTCAATGACGGAGTTGAAGGAAGTTCGCTGGCAGCATGTCGCGGCCACGTGGGACCAGGCCTCCGGCACCGTGCGGTACTACTACAACGGGCGGCCCGACGGGACGGCGTCCTTCGCCGGCCCGTTGGCGATGAACAACACCGGCATCGGCCTCGCCGGGCGACCGAGCGGCGCCTACCCGTTCCCCGGCCGGCTCGATGAGGTCCGCATCTACAGACGCGCGTTGAGCCCCGCCGAAATCGCGGTGCTGGCGACGATAGTTCCGCCCAATCACGCCCCGACCGCCGTGGACGACCCCGACTACGTGGTCCTCCCCGGAGGGACGCTCTTGGTGAACGCCGCCGCCGGCGTCCTCGCCAACGACTTCGACCCGGACCTCGGAGACACGCTGACGGCCGAGCTGGCGACCGGTCCCTCGCAGGCCCAGTCGTTCTCGCTGAACGCCGACGGTTCGTTCGTCTACGTCCCGGCCGCCGGGTTCGAGGGCGTCGACTACTTCACCTACCGCGCCTTCGACGGGAACGCCTACAGTCCGACGGCCGCCCGGGCGACGATCACCGTCTCGGCCCCGCCCATCGCCACCGGGTGGTACTCGGTCGCCGATCACGGCCCCGCGGGCGAGGCGTCGCTGGAGATCGGCGACGACGCGAGCTTCTGCGAGCCGCGCTCCAGCGGGATCGCAAAGCTCCAGATCGAGTTCAGCTCGCCGTTTGACGAGACGACTCTGCTCGCCGACAGCGTTGTGATCGCCGGGCTCGACGCCGCGAATCAGCCCGTGGACCTCGCCGGAATCATCGTCGATACGCTCGCCGTCGGCGGTAGCATGGCGGAGATCACCTTCACCCCGCCGCTTCCGGACTACTGCAGGTATCGCGTGCGGGTCGAGGGCTTGCAGGACACCCTGGGCAGGTACGTCGTCGCCGGCGTGGAGCGGATTCTCATCGCACTGGTGGGCGATGTCTCGGGCGACCTCCGCGTCAACGCTACCGACTTCTCGCGGGTCCGCGCCGCCCGGACAAAGCTGGTGGACGCCGGCAGCGCCGACCAGGTGCGTGCCGATGTCTCCTGCGACGGGCGGGTCAACGCCGCCGACCTGTCGCGCATCCGCGCCCGACGCGGCCGCGATGCGAGCGGGATACCCGATCCGCAGATCGCCCCGTAGCATCCGGCGTGCGCGTTTGCCGGGAGCGGAGTGTGCGTGTGTGCCCGTGTGCTCAAGAGTGTACGAGAACGTACGAGATCGTACGGGATCGTACGGAAACGTACGGCATCGTACGAGATCGTACGGCATCGTACGAGTACGTACGAGAACGTACGGAAACGTACAAGACATTTTCGGCGTAACGCGTTGTTTCCGCAGCACTTGGCGATTTCGGGGTCCATTTGCCCGCGAATTTCGGCGTGGTTTTTGCGATCTTGGTAACTTAGGAAAGCAGTTGTCAGCATCCTGTGGGTGCCATGCCCTCGCTTGCGTGGGCATGTACGCCATCGCAACAACTCCACACCTTGAATCTCGACCCATCCTCCGCACCGACCAGTCGGTGCTACGGAGGGTGGAAGCTCGAAATCCGAAGGAAACCTCAAGCTCCAAGCTCCAAGCTCAAAACTCGGAAACCGGAGAAGCAGCTATCAGCGCGTAGGGTGTTGGAGCTTCGCTGCACACGGAAGCTGAGCGCCTGATCCTCGATCCACCATCTTCGGTTTTCAAACAGGTGCGAAACAGGCTCGGGCGCATATCGCGCCCTCTACCCTTCCCGGGACATACCTCGTTTTCGCGCGCAAAACGGTAACTTGGCGCGTGTCTCGAATCGCTAAGCCCTTGTACGGCCGCTTCTAAAAACTTTCGATTTTTCGGGGTGACTTTGCGCGCCTCTCTGCAAAAGTGCGCGCGAAAAACGGTGAGTTGGCACGCTTAGCTCATGGCCGGACAGGAACCTGCCGCGATTGTCAACTTTCGGGCAGATTTCTCCTTGACGCCCCCCGCCGGGCGGATAAGCTCGAACCCATGATGGACAATGGGGCCGAAACCTGGGGGGAGACAGCAAAAAAAGAGAAACGTCGATCTCTGTATGAGGCGGCTCGGGCAGAGGCGGAGGGCCTCTACAAACACATCGTGACCATAGCGACGCTGGTGCTTGGCGCTTCATTGTTTGTTATCGAGAAGCTCCGGCCGCCTTGGAAGAGTGTAGCCTTTTGGCTTATGGCAGTAGGTGGCTTGCTTCTTCTGGCCTCCCTAGGGCTCACGCTTCTAATCCGCTTCTGCAACATCAAGTCGATGGCTCTCGTGGCAGAAGAGCAGGGTACCAAGGCCAGGGCGTACGACAAACGCAACATCTGCGTGACTTGGATCGTCATCGTGTGCGTCACCATAGGCATCCTGCTTGTGGGTATCAGCGTGCTCGTTGCGGCGGGCACCGCAATTCAAGAAGGCCATGCTAGCAGGCATGGCAAGGGAGATATAGGCATGAGCAAAGAGAAGAAAGATACATCTCGTGTGGAAGAGAAGATCATCACGGAGAAGGCGATACCCAGCAGCTCGTTCTTCCCAGAGGATGAGGTCGAGGAGCCACCGCAGCCAGAGCAACCCGAGCAGCCCCAATCAGAGAACGGCGGGGTGTCTTCGGAGGGAAGCGAAGACGCGCAAGACGGTGACTCGTCTGGGAGCGACGAAAAATAGGGGGCGCTAGGCGTGTTCGGCGTATGCCTGTGCTAAGGGCACAGCTAACCTTGAACCGCGAGCCGTTGAACAAGAAGGCGTGCGTGACGACAGCGTTTGCCAAACGATTAGCGTCCCCTATTGTTACAGCAGCGGGAACGTCACCCATGCAGACGGTTCGACCTTATTTCAGGCTGGAACCCGTCCAGCGCATGGGGACAAGCTGAAGGGCCCTCGTGAAGTCTGTATGCTTATTGTCGGCATCGGAGAAAAGAGATGAAAGTCCTAATTGGCCTTCTGGTATTCGTGTGCGCTGCGGCAATCACAGTCTATCTTGCTACCACAAGGAAGATTGACAGCAAGCTGACCATCATCCTACTCAGCTTTGCCGTGGTCTCAGGCTTTGTTGTCGCGAACTATGACATGATAAAGCGCCTCAAAGCCGGTGGCGAAGGTCTTGAGATTGAAATGGCAAAGCGTGAGATCGGTGAGGCGAAGAGCAAAGCTTTGACAGAGATAGAGAAGGAGGTCGAAGGCCACAAGGAATCCATCACAATGCTCATTCGCACGGGAAATGAATTGAGCGGCAGACTGGAGAAGCAGAAATCCATTGTCAACGGGATGATCAAGAAGGCCCAATCGTTGGAAATGCAGTTGCAGGCGGATCAGAAGACATTTGAGGATCTCAAGGGAGAAGTGGTGCTTGCCCACCGTAATGCCCAAGCGATTTTCAGTGCTACAAAGGAACTTTCTCTCATCCTGACACGCATCACATACGTGCAAGGTCAAACGAAGAATGAGTTGGGCAGTTCTGTTCGCCTGAAGAAAGCTGCGGAAATCATCGAAAAGGATATCAATAGGGTGCTTAACCTTATGATTTCTGACCCAAAGGAACGGAGCGCATTTGTTGCGGAACTAACCAACGCACTTCCCAGTCGCGGAGGCAAGGCAAAGCCGAACTAGCCTGTCGAGCGTATCGTTCGATACGTGCCAGCCAGTCATTGCAGCGTAGCCACAGGATATACCGTGAGAATACGGCACCCTAACCGTTGTTGACGTGGCCTGTTGTTAGGGCACAGTTAAACTTGAACCGCGAACCGTTAAAGAAGAAGGTGTGCGTGACGAAGAATCGTTAGCGTCCGCTATTCTTCTTCGACGTATAGTCTTGAGCGTCACTCGGTAAGAGGTGCAATATGAAGCTGATCTTCAAATGTACGTCCTTTGAGACTGGCCATGAGATGCTTCACCTGCTGTCGAGCATTCTGCTCCAGTTCGAATGCTTGGCTAATGACCTGGAGCGAGAATTTGCCAACGATATGCTGACGAGGAAGATTGGCGAGGGACCTTATGGGCGGGATGGTTACAGCATCAGGGACAGATTTGGCCAGGTAATAGACGAGATGCTCCTTGCGAGCCTGGCAATCGCCAAGAATGTGGGCATAGACGAACACGAATTCAGAGAGGCAATCGACGAAGTGATCGGCGATTCTCGCATATTTGATGGTCAATATGATCGATACACCCATCCTGGGCCGTTAGGCCCACTCGAATCGCCCAAGGGTACGTGGTGGGACAATGCCCCTGTCGCAGAGCCGTCAGAGGAGTTGTTGACACTTGAGAAGGGGCGCAAGAGGTGGTGGAAACCAAGCGAGAAGAAGCAAGACGACGAACATAGGCCGCGAGGGAAAACGGGGAACGGTAAACGTTTTTGACGAGAGTCGGTTCTAAGGGAGTGAGAAATGACTAAAACGAAAGCGTCATCAGTTGGAATGCGAATCTTCGATGTATCTCTGTTGGTGACAGCTTTGGCATTCCTCGGCGGGTGTGCAAGCATCCAAACGGCCGCACGCAAGGGAGACTTGAAGGAAGTCAGAAGACAACTGGCGTGGGGGGTAGACGTAAACACTAAGACCTTCGTAATGAGAAGGTCCGCATTGCATGAGGCGGCAGGCAACGGCCACGTGGAAATAGTTGAACTTCTCTTGGAAAAGGGCGCGGAGGTAAACATACGCGAAAACTGTGGAGCTAATCCCTTGCATCGGGCAGCATGGGGCGGCCATACAAGAGTGATGACGATACTTCTGGCAAATGGTGCGGATCCAGCCGAAAAGGGCACCGGCTGCGGTACACCGATGCAGTGGGCTGGGAGAAGAGGGCAGATTGAAGGGATCAGGACACTTCTGGAT
>SDBT01017581.1_pt1 | contig 11287 bp, 22 predicted proteins | sample 2277101 | NCBI WGS metagenome assembly SDBT01 (sample SAMN10404973, study PRJNA504765) | marine sediment metagenome | isolation source: marine sediment core GS10_PC15, 103 cmbsf | place: Arctic Ocean: Southern Knipovich Ridge | collected 2010 | reverse complement strand
CGAGCAGTTGATTTGCACCAGGGGCCACGGATCAGGAAGCTTACAATGGTCGTTTTGTCAGTGGTAATACCGACCTTATAGCGAGGCGGACGGTTCTTGTCCATCGTTTCTACTCGGGTGATTATTGCTTTCATACCTTCACTTTCTTAGTTGAGCTAAGGACAATCTCATTTGCTGCGTTAGCCGCTGACGCCAAACTAAGTGCGTAATCGACCGCTGCTTGCACTGCAACTTTGACGGCCTCGTTCGGGTCCGTGTAGTTAGTCTCTCCCTCCGGCGTCCAAGCAGACAACCCAGTGTATGCACGTGTCGGGTCGGGGCTCACCATCGCCCAAAAGCCGCCGCCAACGTCACTTTCGTGCAGGCCGATATTCTTTGCGCTAAGCTGGAAATGCCAGTCCTGGTTATTCCAAACTATGATATCCCAGACGCTGGGGTCGTCCATTAGCTGTTGAACTTCTTCCGCGCGGTCGCGGGCTTGTGATTGTCGTGTAAACATGTTTTTTTCTCCTGTACTTTGTTTAACTAAACCCTACGTCACAATCATGGTGTTGTCAAAACTTTCTTCAAGATTTTATCAGCGTCCAGTTCGTGTAACCTAAACTCAGCCCCAGCAACGCTCCGTTATCCATGAAGTCGACTGTGATGCCACGCAAATCAACAACCGCAACTGTAGTAGCTATTAAACCTGATGGGGTATTGCATTCACCAGTGTTAATTCGAACTCGCTCAATGACGTAAACCCACCCGTAGCGCACCGTTTCTGAAAACAGATGTATTATGCCCTCATTAAAATCCGTGTCATCAACGCAGATGACTTTATCCCCAGCCCCATAATGATTCATGAAGCACCTACGAGTAGAAAACTCAAAAAGCCGCCAGCAACGACTGCCGACAAACAGGTCAGTAAGAAAAGAACTGCCCGGCCGCTACGGTTGCATTCAATTTTGATGTGTGGGTTCATTTTGATGTGTGGGTTCATTTGTCTTTCCTTTTAAAGTAAGCGGATACTAACATCGCCAACCCACCTGTGATTCCCAGCATTGAAAATCCGATTTCAAGTCTGTTTTGCGAGAGCGTAACTATCACTAGTACGTTGACAATGATGAAACCAATGCCAAATAGTGCCGTTTCACGTTTTGTCATTTGTCATCACTCACAAATAGGTCCACGGCGTAGTTGTAAGCTGCCTGCATATGATTGTGTGACTTCCTGTGCAAATGCATAAATTCCTCGGCCAGCCCAACGTTGTAAGGGTTTACGATACCATCCTCTTGTTTGTACTTCACCCACTCTTTCCAGCCGGCCAAAGTTGCGGCGTGTTCAGCAGTTGCTTGACGATCGGCTCGCAAGGCGTTCAGGAGATTGTCGCTGAGGATCTTTAAGATACTTTTCTTATACGCTTCAGTGTCCATGGTCTTCTTTCTTGAGTAAGGCGTATTTCTAAGGATCAAGTTGTTTCTCCAAAGATTATTACGTTGAATTGACATTTCAGAAATACGTTGAGTAACTTCCTGGATCAAAATAGCTTGACAGCTATTTTCACCTTCGAGTGCGCTGATATATTCACCTTGATCCTCGATGAGTGTTTCGAGTTCTTCAATACGTTCAGCTTCACCTTCGAGTGTGCTGTCTCCCACATCCATCCAGTGGCAGTCGCCTGCCGCACCTTCGAATTCTATCGAAAACATTTGAGGCTCGGCATGCTCGGGAATTACAAAATCCAGTTGTCTACTATTTCATAGTAGCAACAGCTGAAAAAGAACACGGACCCGTCACCGTGTATGACTGATAACTGCTTAGTAGTGTCATATGCTGTCATCTTACTGTTGATGCCATGTAAGACTTTTCTTGCTTCTGAAGCTATCATGCTCGTCTCCCGGCTCGTCGCCTGTCGGCCTCTGGCCCAATTAGTAGTTGCTTGAAACGTTCCGTTTCCAACAAACAGGTCATGTGGAAGACATCCGCTCCGGGGTGCGACCCGCCCGTAGGCTCGCCGCAAACCCCGCAGTGGGTGCCCGGTTTCACGCTGTTATTTTTAGGCATATTTCCATCCAAAACCGCTGGTTGTTTTACGTTTTCCATTGCAAACACTCCATATATTTTGAAAACCACATTTTGTTGCAGTGGCCGCCGTTCTGATACTTTCAAATTCAATACCATCACTTCGTCGAACACGACGTGCATTCGGATGTTTTGGATTGTGATTATATCTGTCTTTTTGATTACTACTTCTCAAACCCCAACGTAAATTTCTTATAGAATTATTAGTTGGGTCTCTGTCCTTATGGCAACACTCATGATTCTCAGGGCATAAGCCTACCCAAGCGTCCAAAACAATTCGGTGGACAAGTAAACTTAATTTGATACCATTTTTACATAGTCCAACTCCAAGATGCCCATACTTATTATTTCGGAAAAGTTTTAATACTCTGCCAGACTGTTTCCTTGTCGCATTGCAACTATGCTTTACGCGCCTATCAACAGATTGAACACGTCCCAAATTGCTAACTTGATACAAACCTTCAAAGCCTACTACGTCGCGCCAAGACTCTTGCATTCTGCTTCCTTCTTTTTCAACCCCTCAAGGATTGTTTTTGCACACTTCTGAATCCGACCTAAATGTTTTGTGAAGATTTCCATATCACCGCCCCACAAATGTGTATAATCGGCTGTCTGTCCGAGGCTGTCTACTCCGATCGCTTGGCCAACGACATAGGACACGGCCTCGGCCTCGGTCTCTTTCTGTTGCTTGCTAAGGCTCGCGCGGTCTTCCGTTCGATGCAATAGCTCGTGCGCCAGTTCATGTACTAGTGTTGTGAATCGTTGCGCGGGTTCAATGCTCGAAAGAACACTGATTGCACCACCCTTCGACACTCCGAGTGCTCCGCAAAGGTGACCGTCTTCCCAGGTTAACTCAATGCCCAGGTCGTCGACCAACTCTTCAAGGATGCCCAGATACTCGCCGGGGTCGCCTTCGACCTTGAACACGCTCGGGAGATCGTCACCCTCCGTCAAGCTAATGTCGAAGACTGTGACCGTTGCAAAGTATATGTTTTTCTTGCCTGTATCTTCACCTGCCTCTGTGTCTTTTTTCTTGTATGTGCGGGGCGCGAGAATCTTGATTCCGCCTTTCTTAACAACTTGCCGACCAAGATTCTGCCATGTCTTGTATCCGGCCACCCGCGTAGCGTGGGGACACTGGCTAAATATCAGGCACCAGTTGTTGAGCGAGTAGTTGTGGAAGTTCGCGGCCACCCTGAGAAATGCCTTGAGGTTTTCACTCTTGCCAGCGGCCAGCGCGTCGGTCAGCGTCTTGAGTCCCTTGTCAACCAAGTCCATTGCTTCTTTTGTTTTCATCGTTTCTCCAAGTTAAGGTATACTTTGAGGTACATTACGAAAGTTAGGGTACACTCAAAGGTACCTTATGAAATACGATTGTCAAATTTCAGAACCATTAGAGAATCATCGATGTACATCTTACCCAGGTCAGGAATGTAACCCAGAGTTTTCAGTGTAACTTCGATACCTTTCATAATGAATCCGGCACTATCGGTAATATCAATAGGTTCGGTTTTTACTTCGACACCATCGTGTTCAATGATGATACAAGACAACATGTGGTGTTGAACAATTCGAATAGTGATCAATTTCGGCATATTATCCACCTCCCTTTTTCATTCATCCTCGCGGCTTGATTGGATTTAGGTCCTGGTAGTCTAACCCGTTTAGACCCTTCGCATGCACCACATGGAGGGCTTCCAGCGGCATCATAATAACCGCTGCCGCTACACGCTCCGCATACATAGAGACGCCAGCCATAGACAAAACGAAAATAATATTCAGTGTTGCGTCGCTTTATATCTTTCCAGGGCTTGTGAACGTCAATCATGTCTTTCTTCCTGCACTAGTTTCTTTTCGATATCATCGGCGGCTTCCCGGAGAGACTCACAGAGGCTCAAAATGGCTTCCTGTGGCGTGTCGCCACCGCCGAGGCCCACCGGGTCCAATACCCTGGCGTGGTACTTGTCGTCGCATGTTCCGTGCGTCTCATCCACGATTACGCGGTTGTCCCAGTCGAACTTCAAAACGTATGCCGGATCACTCATTAGGTTGTCCTAATCGTATTCGTTTTCGTGTTTCAACAATCCCTAATCGTTTGTCACCGCGCGAATGACCGCGCCGCCAAAACTTCTTCATGTTGCGCATGTAAAAGTGGCCAACCACCCGATGCCAACGTACACGGCGTCTCTTTGTACCTGTTCCTGTACCACTCACCCCCGTTGACTGTTGCGCCTTTTTCTCTGGCCACAAGTCTATTACGCGGCATTCATATTTGGGTAACTGGCGTTTGGCTGCTTCGGCATACTTGATCTCGGCTGAGGTTCTATCACGGTTATCGTTAGTCGCCTTTACATTGTGTGTTGACAGAAAACTGAGCGACGCCAATCCCATCAGAGCGGTTGTTGATGCTAAGTTCCACAGAAAATCTTGGTCAGCCTTAGGTATGCCTTCTCGGTATCCACCCCGTGAGAACAAATCGGAAGGTACATTCATTTCATCAATTGTTACGAATATTTCCACCGGCATCGCCTCGACACCAACATTCTTATTGTTTGTGTAGAAGCATCGGAAATGAAAAGCGCCTTTATAATTTGGCTGCTTGGCTGTCATGTGGTGGTGCATTTTTAACATAGCATCTTTGATTTCATCAGCAGTCCAATACATCACACCGCACGCAGGCTGATGGTAAAGTTGTGGTGTGTGTTTCGATGCGTAAGTCGCTTCTAACCAAGCAGGCGCAAATTGTGGGTTAATTTCTCCCATTTGTAATGCGATATTATGTGTAGTAATTTTGGATGGCGATGGCCACTTAATTTGTAACCATTCGACAACATCTTCACAGAAATACACAGGCATCCAACCCCTATCAATGAACTGCCTTAGTTCGGCAGTTTTTTCAATCTCCTGCTTTAACATTTCAGTTTTGAACTGTGCAAAATCGACAGGACAAACATGGAGTTTGTCAATCACGCGGAGTGTGGACGGCGGCTTGTCAAGAATCGCTTTTCGCCTACGGTCTTCTTTCGCGCGTCTCTTCCGTTTGGTTTCGCTCTTACGTTGTTGTTTATTCACGGTGAAATGTACCTCCAATGTGCCAACCGTCACAAAAGCAACAAGGGTAAGCTTCCATGTCACGGTCGTACTTCTCGCTCATCTTGGTAGCCGCGCGGACAGCGCTCTCTTCATATTTGTAGTCCACCTTCTTGCCGCATGTTCGGGCTTCGCCAGCCCTCCAACCAGCTTTCAAATGGAATTCACGTTCTTCAGGAGTCATCACAGCACCTTATAAACCTCTTTAACACGATGAAGCCGCCCCTCTGTCCAATCACAAACCCTTCCATCCTTGATGGCCAACATGTGGTTTCTGATCCGAACCAAGTAATAACCTTTGGGCAGCTCGCGCGCCAGCGTTCGAATTGTTTTTCCTTTGAATAACACTGGTACCGTCTTTATGCCAAGGTGCATCAGGACTAGTGTAGTGGTATGATGCCACGTTCGACCACGGTGTCTCCGGCCGCACCGCGCGAACACCTGGTGAATTTCAGTGTACGATTTGCCGGTAATAATCGCGACCGCTCTGACAGCACAGTCATTCTTCTCATTCATACCCTCTGATGCTGACAAATCCAGGGCCACTTTCAAAGCATCATAATCCATCACTTCCTCCAAGGACAAAGTACGCGGGTGCCGATAAACGTTGTGTCAGGGTTGTTAACCATCTTTGTACACACCAAATCATCCAGCTCCCACTGTGATTTTTCAGCCCAAGTTTGTGCTTTAGGCATCTTTGTGAAGCATGCGAGGATGGGCTCGTTTTCATACTTCGGATGTACTAGATAGATGAAACTCATCACACAGTCTCCCTATAGAAGTTCGCAACAATTAAATCCATGTCCATGTACATCTTCCGCTCATCGAGTTTGTAGTCAAGCGTTGCCAGTGTGATCTCGATGCCTTTAATAACATGTGACCAGTCATCGTTACCAATCGCAAGGAACTCGATGGAAACTTCCTTGTCATCGTGCTCGATGAGCAAATATGACCTCTCTGATAGTATAAATCGTACAGTGATTTTCTTAGGCATCGTCAATGTCCTGTAAAAAGATAAGGTTGGTCTTGGCTCGTGTGCAAGCCACAAACTTCAAGTTGCGGGCTTCGATAATCTTCCAGTCCTTGCGAGCGCGGTTGCCGATGTCTTCGTAGCCAAGCAAGTAAGTGGTTTCCCATTCCATACCCTTGCTGCCGTGGATTGTCGAAAGACACAGACTACCATCAGACTTTCTGATACGCTCGTTGAGGTCCTCGATGACTTGGGTTAAATTGCTGACCTTGTCCGTCGCCCTCACCTTACTCAGTAGTACAGCCATGATAGCTGAGAAATCTTCCAATTCTTCCAGGGCGGTGTCAGCATCTTGCTGCGTGTACTGCTCAGTTTTGCCGCCGATGTAGACGTTCAAGCGACGCTTAAAGGCGCGAATACTTAGCGTGCTATCACCAATCACCTTGATTGTGTCGATGATGTACTGAAGCGAGAATCGGAACGTAAAGGGTATGTCAGCCTTGAGGCATTCGATTGCGTAGCTAATCAATGGGGCGCGGAGTCGAGACAGTACAGCTACATCACCGCTTAGATCAGTGACCTCAAACTTCTTTACATCCTCGGTTGTAACGTTCGCGTCCTTGCCATTACCGCACTGGATATCTGGACAGATACCTTGCGCAAACTTGATAATTTCCTTGCCTGATCGCCAGTTGTATGTCAAAGGCGTCGAGATAGGATTCAATCGTTCACGGCCTAGCGTCGCTTTGAGACCATCAACTGGGCAGCCTCTCCAAGCATAGATGCACTGGTAATCATCGCCGACCAGTACAAGGACACCGTTCTTGCGAAGGCACCGGTCGACCAATCTTTTGTTGGCTATGGACAAATCCTGGGCTTCATCTACGATGATCAAATCGTTCTCGAAGCACTTGATTTTCAAGACGACGGGCAAATAAACCTGGTCATTATAATCGATGGTCCATTTACCACTCTCAGGGATGACATTGTTAAGACACATGGCTGCGGCAATCCATTCGTAAGCCTTGTCTTCCAACTCGTCGAAAGTCGTCCCGTATTCATCCTGACACTCATCGTAAGCCAAGTCGATAAACACTTCGTAATGATCGGCAAGCTTCTCAAGGCGCTCACGGTCGAAACTGGACAAACATTCCGACTTCACGAAGTCAATCATCTTCATGGCAAAACGTCGCACAGGTGCAATGTCAAATAACCGAAACTTTTCGTCAGTCATGCGGAGCAAGTTATAGGACTTCGCGTATGAATCCTTAACGTCCAAAGCCAAGCCACGGGCGCGAGCGAAGCGGGATAGGTTTGCGTTGCCTAGACCATTGAGAGTCCGGGCGTGTTTCTTATCGACGCCCCTTGAAACCATCTCGTCTTTGGCTTTGACACCGAAGGCAACAAACTGAATACTCTGGCGAGCCAGGTCGGCGGTGAGAACTTTGTAAACATCCAAGCAGGTGGCCGTCTTACCTGCACCTGCGACTGCGGTCACAACAATGATGCTGCGATCTTCTCGTCGCTTGTAGAAGTGCTTGGCAATGGTTTCAACAACATTACGTTGTTCGGCTGTCGGTGGATAGTCTTTGGCTTCAAAGACTTCATCGATGGTGTCGATGTCATACATGTTTGGGTCTCCCTTGTTACTTATAAGATACTACATATCCACCGTGTGTCAAATAAAAATGCCCGCCAAAAGGCGGGCAAAAGGGTTATTGAGGTTTGACTGTGGCAGTTAGCCTTCGTCAGTCCTGTGTTCGAGACGCAAGAAATCAGCATCGATTTGGAGATTACGCATCACAGCGTCTAACTCGTCCAAAGGCTTCTCTGGAGGCGCGATAAACTTAGGCCGCTCCACGCCTGGATCATAATACACGCCGCGCTTCGCTTGCTCCTGCTTGTTGGCCACGGTTATCATGCCAGGTTCCACCACGGCGGCTCCGAACAGCGTATCAAAAGTAACACGAGTGCCGCATGTCATTGAGTCATACGTCATCGAGCAACGCATGGCCATGCCATCAAATGATGCGCCGGCAACACGTCCTCCCATCTCAGGTATCGATGATCCCTTCCACAGCGGCCGATTTAACAACGCCAAAGCTGACTGATGGAAAGCGATACCTTGATCAACATCCACGTCTTCGTGGATGTCGAAGCCGAGGTACCTACCCGCTCCATGTTGTTGTACATCCATATCAACAAACCTCGGGATAAGCCACTTTGTCGGCACGATCATGTGACGGTCACGTAGAGGCGCTCTGTTATCATTCAGTTGCCTCCGAGCGTCCAGGATTAACTCCTGGATATCGTGATTGGTGACAGCGTTCTTGTCGCCCTCGGCCCACATCTTTTCGATAACGTATCGGTCGACACCTCGTGACATCGCCAGCATTGCCGGGATCACAAGCATGTCAACTAAATCCTTAAACGACCTCGCCGCATCACTATCGCGAATGATGAAGGATGAATAGAAGTGCGCATCCAATGGGACTATAACGCGCTGTATAGTTGCCATTTCAAAACCGATCGGCGCTTCGTCGGACACGCGACGCTGGCGGAAGTCCATAGGCTTGTAAGCATTCACCACGTCGCCATACTCAACCGGCGTATTTGTAAAGTCACGATGGACGGTATTGGCTACGACCATGTTTTCATTCAGAATTTTCAACGCTGTTTGCGCCCATATATCTGGTATGAAAGCATCGTTACTAGAGTAACGGCGGGGGTAAGCATCGTTACTAGGGTAGCGAGGCGCGTCAAGATCTTTTACATAGGGCTCGGTAGCTGTGCCGCCATAGAGTTGACGAAACACTTCTTTTTTCGATTCAGTGTATTCATCAGGCGGCGGCAGAAGATTTTCATCAGGTGGCGTCAGAAGATTTGGTTGGGCCGCAACCAGGCCCGCGCCGCCAAAGGTAAAACAACCGCTGGTAATGCCAACGGCTTTCAAGAAGTCTCTTCGGGATACTGTCATTGTTCTCTCATGATCCAACCATTTCGCTTTGTTCTTCTGGGATGACGCAAAACACATACGCTGCCTTTCCGGCAACGTGCATGTCTAGGCAATCTTGTCCCTGCATCAAGAAGAACACGTCGTCGCGAGCAATGCTCACGGGTAACCACCGGTTGAAAGCGGTTACAAACGCAGAGAACGGTAAAGTCGTTTTCGACTTAGTACACCGTTCGTCAATGAATCTTTTTAGGTCGTGGAGGTCAACCATTTGACTGGAATATCTTGCATAATTTCAGACCACTGGGGTCTGCCCCAGCAAGCTTCGATGTCACTTCGTAACCACAAGCTTACCGGTAGTTTGATCCCTGCTAACTTTGCTGCCTTGTGTCGATGTGTACCACTAAGCAGTTGTACTTTGCCTTCAAGCGGGTACCCAATCAAAGCCGATTCGTTTTCATCAAATCCGTCTTCGACAAACATATCGTACAGCCACTTAACTTTGTTGAAGTCCCCACGATTCAAACTGTGGGGAGCGACGCAATCTTGAGGGCTTAACCAGATAACCATTTGATTGCAAGAATCGCAGGCGGGTGATGAAACTCGCCTGCGCGTTAGTCACTGTCTTTCTGAGCATCCAGGCACGCTCGGTGCGCATCTAGAATCATCTCACGTGTTGCGTCAAACCTTGATGGTCGCAGTTCAAAGAAGTCTGCGAACCGGTCATCAGTGTACATCAACAAATGAGTGTAATACGGGATGTGGTTGTTATTCAACTTCCACCCCTCTACGTCCTGCGTCTCGATCAGGGTATACCATCGCATGCGTTCTGCGATAATCCGTGATCCAAGTCGTTCACGGCCGGACTCAAAAGCCTCGACCGCAAACCGCTTAAAGATATCAAAGACATCAGAGTTGTCGACGTGAAACTTGCGCCACGCTAAGTATCTGACCGGTAACGCCGCCACAGTTGTCGTCATTTCAACACGTACTTCACATTTCCGATGATAGCCCATTCCACGGTGCGTGGGTCGACTTGCTTCAGTGGCACGCCAGGGGACTCCATGTCCGTGAACTGTAATCGCCCAAACCCATCTTGGACACCCTGGTGGCGGCCAATCATAGTACGGTCTTGACCGGCCGTTGCAGTTTTCAAAAGACTGGACAGCTTACGTGAACCGGGACGTGTTCGTCCGCCACTTTCATCATCGAGAAGTTCAGTAACAGTCGCCACAAGGTCTTTGTGGTCCGGCTTCTTCTTGAAGTGAACGGACATGATGATACGAGCACTACTGACGATCGCATTGACCATCTCGCCCCGGTTGACTTCCTTGACTTCCTCAAATTGATCAGGCGTGAAGAACTCATCCTCGACAATCGCCGGGGTGAGAGTCCATTCTGAGCCTTTTTCGTTGCGAACAGTGATTTGATTGAAACTGGTGTCAACAACCTCACCGTAACTGATACGGGACCACTTGGTACCCCTCTTCAGCTTTGATGAGTCGCACTTGTCCGACTTGGTTTTCGTGGGCATTTATTAAACTCCGTGGCGTCGTACGACAAGATTGTCGTACGACAAGATTGTCGTAAACAGATGATGAGCTACAAGACGCGATGCCAGTGAGTCTCGACCTCACTGGCAACGCCCTTTGTTACTTGGAGGCCGGAGGATCGACTACGGTCGGGGTAACCACATTACCATCCTTGTCCTGCTGGGTTACATTACCCTCAGTATCCGTGATAGTCGCGCCATCATCAGTGAGTTCAACCACAATCTCTCCATCACCTTGCAAGGGGCCTTCGGTGCTTTGCAATTCGAACCTGACCGCGCCACCAGGTGGGATCACGATACCGCCGTCAGGAAGTGGAATGTCAATCACATCGCCGGGCTGGGCGTCAAAAGGAATTTCGATGTTGAGAGGTATTTCAAGGACGCTGTCTTCGGTAACCGGGATGACAAGCGTGCCTTCGTCAGTAATGACGGGGGTTTCAAGGCCATTCAGCGGGCTGTTCAACAACTCGACGATGGGGTCATTCAGTGGGGTGTCACTAACAACGGCGTTAACCGGGGTGTCGTCAACAACAGAGTTAACCGAGTAATTGAAGGCCACCACGGTCGCCACTGCGAAACCTGCAAGAAGCAAGAGGGCAAAACCAACTCTGAAGGCGCCGCCGCTGTTCTCTTGCCCAAAGCCCTCAGATGTCATGGG
>SDBT01017580.1_pt1 | contig 11288 bp, 4 predicted proteins | sample 2277101 | NCBI WGS metagenome assembly SDBT01 (sample SAMN10404973, study PRJNA504765) | marine sediment metagenome | isolation source: marine sediment core GS10_PC15, 103 cmbsf | place: Arctic Ocean: Southern Knipovich Ridge | collected 2010 | reverse complement strand
CCACATATTATTGGAATATACCCTTTTTTATTTGCAGTAATTGTTGGTTTATTTCTTAATATGGATATTATTGTTCGAGTTTGTGGATATTGATCACGTAATGATTGACATCTCTCATTGGTGCCTCGTTCAAATAAACTATAAAGTTTATGAATCATATTGATATTGATAACATGTTGTTTTCTTATAATAATGAAATCTCTGATAGCTTTTAATAAATTAGGACCATTTGGATAGAGATAGGAATGTTGTATAGCTCTCTGTAATCCATAGGTCGAAATTTCGACATTGTCTTTTATATTTTTATATTTTTGATCGATATTGTCATCAATATTGTTATTATCATCGTCTGTATTGATAGAGGACATTGAATCGGTCCATCTATTCAGAATGAAAAACAAGTGATCGTAAACAATAAATCGTGGATCATTTGGGTTAATAATATAACACTTGTCATAACGTGAAGAATTTTTATCTACCCATGATAAAAGGGTATAAATCACATTATATTTTCGCATCCTATCTGAATATAGAGAGTTCGTTCTGATTATCCAATGTTTCATCATAATAGGATAGATAGGAACCTTATGATTATAATAAGGTAACCAAAAACTATGCATATAAAACCATGCTGTTTTTTTAAATATAACATAGGAGGATGAAGATGTTCTTGATAAAATAAGATAATTTCTGTTAACATTCTTAGATGTAGTTGGAAAAGATGAAGTTGGTGTGTTTTGTTTTTTAGTAGTATCATCTTGTTCTACAGATTTCCCCTGTTGTTGTTGTTCTTGATCATTAACAACAAATAATCTATCAATTGATAATAATATTGGCAACATTGATTCTTCAATTTGAAAATAATAATATTCATTGGCATTTTTATCCATCAAAAATGTATGTAATATCTGTTTTTGTCGATATAAACCCTGTGTGATCATATCCTTTCCTAAAACATCTAAATCTTGATAATTTTTTTTAATTTTAACCAAGTTATGACCACTATTATACCGGTTGTCTATTTTAGTGTATCTGCTGAGTTGTTTAAGCTCATGTGCAATTGTTGATGACAATTTTAAATGTTGAATGGCATTATTGATGTACACTTTGATATCACAATATTCTTGTTTATCCATTGTTGCGGTTACAATATCGTCATTATCAACATCATCAACAACACTGCTAGCAGGACAATGTTTTGTGATTATATGGTTTAATACTAGTAAATGATTACATAGTTTTCTTCTTTTTTCATCAATATTATTTAGATTATTTACAATAATAGGGGTATGTACAATGTTTTGAAATGTGAATGGTTTTCTATTATTTTCCATTAATTTGTCAACAATGATAGGAAATATTGATCTTAACTGAGAATCCAATGTTTTAAAAGTCGTTGATTTTTTGTAATTATCAACAACATTATTAGTTAATATGGATGATAAAATGTATTTATAAAATTTTTTAACCATTGTATATGCCAATGTAATACAATAAATTAAGGGGCAATTATCATCTGGATGAATGCGTGATAATCTATAAATAAATTGATTTGTTGATGACAACACAGATGATCGTGCAGATAATAATGAGTGACCCAGAAGAGAATCTAATAAATTGACACCATCATTACTATTAATAATGTCTTTTCTATTTGCTTTCTGATCAGAGGATTGAAAATGCGATATTTTCATCTTTTTTATGATGGGTAAATGAAAACAATGTTGTGATGTGGAAGAGGAGGTATTATTTGATTGGCGTTTTCTTTTCAAATTTTGTTGATTTTTTTTATTAAATTTTGTAGTTTCTTCATTACTATTCAGCATTTTCATCAGTAATGTGGTCATTCTTTATGATTAGATTGATTTTTACCTTGTTTTTGTAAGTAATCCTATTTATATTACGATTAATAATAACATGTTTGAAATAAAAAGGAGATTGGGGAAGAAAGAGGTGTCTTCTTACAAATAATAATTAATTGATACCAATATATGTTGACAAAATTGAATAAAAAAAGAATTGTAGAAAAAAAATATTTTTTCTCTCTTTCTTGGATTCGCTGCTCCGCCACCAAACTGTACTAATTAAACCAAAAAAATATTTGTTTTATTATATTTTATAATTATTTTTTTTATTAAAAAATTATTGACAACACAAGAGTGGTAATTAATAATGATGAAGAAAGAAAACACATTAACAATAAATAATTTATCTTTTGATCTTGTGATTGGTTTGATATTGATGACAGTTATTAATGACATGGTTGTGTTCACAGGAAACAGTACATATATAGAAGATTGTATAACATTACATTTTTTTTCATTTTTGTTATATCATATAACATACATAATAGTTGACAATTGGCATAGCCGGTTAATGATGATCATATTCATACCATTTTATTACAGCTGTCTCATAACAGTGTATATGAAATTATTTACAGGACATGACGAATATTATCAAGGAAAACTGTACTATGATTGGGTGTATGATATGATAACACATCTCCACTATGCAAATCCTTATCGTTTTTGTGTTATTTTATTATGGGGTCATGTATTGAGGACACATGAATTTAATTTAAAATTAAACAAAAACATTGTTATGGATCCAATAAATCAAGGAACTATTCCTGTATTCAATGATGATGATAATACATGTAATAAAACAGATTAATAAAATACATGTTTATTGTACACAGTCTACAGGCACATATCCTTTTTTATTCTTTAATTGGCATAGATTATGGCAAAATGGGCAACATTTTGGTATTTCTCCGCTTATATTCATACAATCGATACCATGTAATGAAGATGAACACGTTAATAATTCAAATAATTCTCTATTATCTAAAATAAATGGAGACTGAAGGTCTTTTTGTAAGCTATTACGTATGGTTGTTACCCATTTGATAGTTTCTTTAGTTAAAAATGGAGACATAATAGTATAAATGTGATCAAAAGCGATTCTAATAATTTTGTTCAGGTCATCAGGGTTAAGGGTAATTTTATTCATTCCCCTCAATTGATCAAAATTACGAAATAATAATAAAAGAGCATGTTTTGTTAGTTTAAGTTTACATAATTTGTCATCATTAATAATATAATCATACATCATATTATTATTAGATAAATAAAGCCACTTTTGTCTATTATTATCTCCTCTCAATGGACCACTGGTTGTTGTTGCAATCATGTTCCTTTTTTCTGTCCTACTTAATATTGATTTTTTATTTATTATGAAAGTTAATAACAATATCGATGATGGACTTAATATGTTCAATGGTATTGATAATTTTTTTTGAAGTGAATTTACGGTAGCAATTAACCTATCATAAACTATATTTTCTGTCACAGAAATCGTATTAAATACTATTTTTTGTCTTCGTTTGAACTCTTGAGATTTACTTAATATGATTAAAGGAGAAGAACTATTGTTGATGTTGTTGTTGTTGTTGTTATTACCATTTGAAGAATTAGGGAAAGGTGATGAAGAATAACGAGACAAGTTAGTATTGTTACCACTACTGTGATGATTTGTTGTTGTGTTTTGGCGGTAATGATGATAATGACGAGTTTTGTTAATTAATTTTTTTTTAAATTTATCAATGGAAACTGGTGAAAATAATTGTATAGAATCATATTCTTTTTCAAAACAAATTGGTGACATCATGAAAAGAACAAAAATATTAACAATTGTATCCCCCAATGTGCCATTTTCTGATGCGGTTGATAGGATGGAAACCCATTTTTCCATTATATTACGTGATTGATGAGGATTTTTTACTAAAAGAGACATAACAAATTGGTCAATAAGTTGTTCTGTGGTTTGTGTTTCAAGCCATTGTGTCAATTTATCCTTGGGTGTCAATGCTTTTTGTTCTTCTCTCTTTTCCTCGGCATTGTCTTTCATTACACTTTCTATTTCCATGTTAATCGATGAATTTGAGTTTAGTTTTCCTTTTGTTTTCTGTATCATTCCTGATAAATGTGTAGAAGAATAAGTGCGTCGTTGAAAATAAGGATAGGTTCGACGAACATCTGGGCTAACATCGGAAATCATATTCATGTTATACATGTGAATATCACTTACAACAGCACTGTTTGTTCTTATTAACAATATTTTATCGCTATTAATTTTTTTTCTTTCAAGAAAAATAAAAAAAATAAATTAATATTTTCATAATTTAATTATAATAATTTTATATTTTTATTATTGACATTATCGTAATAACTTAACCACTGTCATCATCACCATCATCCTGTAGTCAGAATAAGACATTTGACGCATACACACACGACACTATGGATTCGGATAACACGGGTATTGTTTACAATGTAATTTGTAAAATCGAACTTCCAAGCAATGATGAAAATAGGAATGAAACTTATAATACAGCCTCCTCCTCCTCCATAACTAAATCATCTATTTCTACATCAAAGGATACTAAAAATAGAAAAATCAGCAAGAAAAAGAGTAAAAAACAAAGAGAAATGATGGATATTGAAGGGGAAAAAGATAAAAAACAAGACGCTTTGAATATTCTTGAAACTTACACTTTAACAACACGATCATCAATGAAAAAAAGAAATATAACCAACAATAATCAATCAAAACCATCATTAATAACTACTGTCACCAAAGATTTATCTGACAATTCAAAAAGAAAAACACACCGTTCATCAATATCAAGGAAGAAGAAAAATTCATCTGTATTAAACAGTAACAGTAACAATAACAACAATGGTGCTGGTGTACCAAATATCGAAACTAGAAGAAAACGATGGGAAAAACAATTACAAGAACATCCCATACCAAAACAATTGGGCACAAAAAAAGCTAAAGAATTGTTAAAAAATAATAAAGTAAGTGAACAAACTGTGTTTAGAGATGAAACCCAAAAGAGAGCAGAAAAATTAGATGCTGTTATAGAAATAATTAAAGAGAATAAATTATCAATTGATAATAATAATAATAACAAGAATGAGAGAGAGAAAAATAAATTCATCGCATCTTCTTCACCGATTTTTATAACTAAAAATAAATCTTTTCAACGGAATGATACTAACAATAATAATGTTGGTACAAAAAAAAGAAAAATATCTTCTATTTCAAAAAACCGTCATAATTCTAAACAAATAGCCAATAAAATGGTACCATTAAGCAAGAAAATTGTTGGTAATACCAACGAAAGTGTGAGATTTGTTGACGATGTGTCCTATAGATCGGGAAGATTTAAGTTAAGAATAAATAACGGAAACAATAAAAATGGGGAAAGAAATGAACAACCGGGACGGCAATTATTACAGGAAGAAGAAGAAATTATGACTATCGATAGACAATCTGAAAGTTCTAATATAAGAATAATGAATCCATCTGAATTATCTGACCGTGAAGATCTTGTATTAAAAGCCCATGAATTTAGTTTACAGGAAATTGCATTAAGAAAATTAAATAGTCTTCCTATTGGTAAAAAAACATCTCTTGATGATTTTACTTCTTCTTCTTCCCCTACTTTAAATTCAACAACTGCCACTGCAACTACTATTGATAATAATAACAACAATAATGGTGATGGCACAAATTTATTATCCCCAACATCAATAACTATGGATCAAGTGGTAAACACAATGGGTCAAGAATATAAAACGAATGTCTTTATAGATTCCCTGGCTCAACGATGGAATGAATTAAATCAGGAAATTGAAAATGATATGGGTATTGTGAATAATCCACATGTAAATTCTACTCGTCCTGACTTACACGATTCAACAATGGATAACGATGAAGATGAAATACCATCAATTCCCATGGTTCCACCTGTAATAAGAGAATATATCAGAAAATATCGAAGAGAACCAATTGCGGAAATACATGAAAGACCATGTATGTTTGGACGAGAATGTGAATCTGTTAAAAAATGTGAAATTGCTATAAACCAAAGAAATATTTCAACACAAATTTGGAACACATCAACTGCGGATCGAAGCAATCAATATGTTGATAATAATAATAATAATAGTAGTGGTAATGGAATTGAAAGAACACATCGAAGAGAAAAACAACAACAATATTGTCAAACACCATTTCCTCTGAGAGAATTTTTATTACCCAGTGTTGAGGATGAAATAATGGATGGAATAACAGATGGTTATAGTATGGAGACTATTATGAATAAAATAAAAAAAAGACCATGTATATTATGTAATCTGTTATCCACCACAAGAATATGTGCAGCAATTGCTTGTGGTATTATGAAACATTATAATCGTATTATACAAGATCATTCAAATGAATTTGATATTGAAGGACAATATCGGAGTGTTACAACAAAGTTTGTAGCTGGGGAAAGATTTCATGGATTAATTGCACCAATTGTAAGATATGATAGAAATAATTATACACCAACCGTTTTTGAGGTAAAATACAATGTTCTTGACGATAACAATGAATTGGTTGAGAGAAAAAAAATTGTTAGAGGTTGGGAAGAAATTGATAGTATGGTCTATCATCAACAAACTTCTCATTCATGTATGTATTAGTTAGTTAGTCAGTCAGTTAAATGTTTAAAACTTACTCCTTACAAAGTTCTTTAGTGCCTCTTGTTGGAAAATATACAAACAATGTAACCTATGTAAAATTTCCCAAAATAGAAGATTCTTTGCGAAAATGGTATACAAATGGAGATAGTAATTTTATCAATAATGTTCCTACTGCTACTACTTCTGGTGAAGATAATATCGATAAAAACACAAATAATAGTACTACTAATGAAAATAAAAGAAAAAATGAAATTAAATATTGTGAACATTTGCTTTGGTCTGATAATTTTATGGCGGTTGTAAATAATATTGATAGAATTGTTAAATCTCTTTATGGTTGGACTGAATCAACCATCATCACATGTTCAGATTATGATAAATATTTTGTTCATTGGTCAATTGATACGAGAAAATTACAAATTAAAAAATGTAAATATTACATAGCCTTACTGCTACGAATTAATCTGGCCATAAAACATAGAAAAATAGAAAAAAATATAGGAGGAGATGAAGAAAATTATAACGCAATGTTAGTGTCGTCAAGAATATCAAAACCAAAATCTAATAATACCAATAATAATAATAGAAATAGAAATAATAAGAATGACGATGATGATGATGATGACATTAGTGATTGTACAGATGATAATTATCAAGAAGTATTAAAAATGTTTCTTCCAACAATGGTGGAAGGAGAAGAAGAAGATGATGGTAAAGAGGAGGAAGAAAATAATACTAATGTCGCCACCGGTAATAGTTCAAAATCCTTTAATGATCATAATAATACCACACCTATTACATCACCAGCAAATACTGCATTTGTTCAACGATCTTTTTCAGAACGTCGTCACAGATTATCAAAATTAGATCATTTTATTAATAAACATGAAGAATTAATGAAATGGTTTTATAAACACAAAGATAATATGAAATTATTTAATGTTACCACTTCCTCTGTAGTTACTGGCAATGATGGTATTAATGATGATGATGATAATGATTTAATATTGCCAGAATCATTAATTAAAATTATACCATTATCAATTCCATTGCGTCGTTTTAATGCAGATATTCCCGATATTAAAGTAAAAATTGAAAAATTAGAATGGATTGAAAAATCATCAACATCTGTGTTAAAATTATCAAATAATAACATATTGAAAAAACACATGCTCCGAGAACGGCTAAAACAAGAAAGATATCATTCAATACATGTGGAAAAACGAAAAGATATTACCAATGAAAATAAATTGTTCATTAAAAATGAATTGAATAACTTGATGGATATCGATATTGAATCTCCACATAATTTATATTTAAAACCATTTCCAGAGGTCGCACAATTTTTTATGTCCATTAATCTATCAGATATTGGTTATATTGATGATAAAAGGATTAAAAAACAAAAAAAAGAAATTATTGACACTTTTAATCAAATATTGTTCTCAGATACTGCACAGGATATCATTAATAATGACATTGTTAATAACACAAATAAACATGAGTTATTTCAAATCAGATATACTCTGTTAGATCTTTTAAATTTAAACACAAAAAGAGAGCAGGATAAAATTATTGATAAAAAAAACCTTGGAGACGAAGCTTATTTTGGTTCAAAACATTCTATAATATTGGCTTTACTATATTGTCTATACCATTGTGAAAAAAGAATGTATTGGATTGATACAAGTAAAACTGTAGATTATAATTCTCACTCTTCGTTTTCTTCATTTTCCACTAAAAATAAGAATAATAATGGTGAAACTACTGCTGCTTCTGATGAAAACGATGAAAGTGAAGAAGAAAGTGAAGAAGAAGAAGAAAACAATGTTATTGAAGAAGTTTTTAAAAAACCCGGCACCTCCTCTAATTCATCAACATTTCCCAAATTTTCATCCAAAAATAAGGTGAAATATTTTCTAATGGAAAAATATAATTTTGCTCTACACATGCATAGAATGTCTTTTCTATCCATATTTCGATGGATAGCGAATAAAAGACAACATGGTTTCTCTGTTAATGATGACACAATTCCTTTCACGTTATTATATCCTCTAGATGATGGTTCTTTTTCACTCAATACAATGACAGAGTATTGTCTACCTGATTTGAAAAGTATGATACTTAAGGTACGCTTCTGGTCTGAGACGTGTGATGAAAATCTAGCACTGGTGAGAATGTGGGAAAAATCTTTGCCATACAGATCACATTGTCGTAGTATTGCACAGATGTTATGCGAAACCTGTAGACATGACAATGTTTTTTATTCTTTTATTAAAAGATTGTTATTTCTTTCTTTGACAGGTGGATATATTAGAAGATGGCCAGTTGTAGGTGTTGGATCTGGAAATAATCATGAATTACAAGAGGATTGTCGTTTTTGGACACAAACTCAAAGACCACATTTTCGATCCATCTATTTTATCTCTGAACAATTGATCGATAAGAGTAAACAACATGTATTGAGTTTTCTGCATTGTCAAGGATTTTTCACAAAATATTTAATATTGGAAAATTTAATATCAAACATATATGAGTTACCACATTTAAGAGAAAATCAACCTTTTATAAATTGGCCTGCATTTGAAAGAGAAGCTGATTTTGCCATTAATACTTATAGAGTACATTTAGATGGTACATGTTCATTTTATTCCACTAAAGCTTCTGATGAGGATGATGTGAATGTTGAAGAAGAAGAAAAAATTGTACGTATAGTGTCACCAGAGTCATTATTTTGTCAAGATATTATATCTCGTTGGATATATGAAGATAAACTGGAACATGTTAAAAAAATGGGATCCATTTATGCCTACATTAAAGGAAATTTTGTAACCACAATACTTGATCAAATGAATACAATTCAAGAGGATTTAATTGTAATAGAGATGGATTTGAGAGAGGATTTACATTCATTAAAGCGTATTAAAGAACTGGCAGCAAATTTAAAATATCAACAACAACAGAAAGAGGAGAAGGAAGAAGAAGAAAAAGAAGATAAAAGCTCTAAACCTACTGCTATTATTGCAATATCGGCAGCAAATGTGAGTCAAAACTTTATAAAAAACAAAATTAAAACAACAATTATTAACACAATGCAAACTGAAAAAGATATTCTAAATTTTATTAATAATGATATGACAAAAGAGGAAAGTGATAAATTAATAGATAAAAATACCATTGAAAGGTTTATTCAAATTAAAAAATCAAAATTAAGCACATTTAAAGATGATTATTCATTATCTCCTGAAATTAAAACAATGATTTGGCATTTTGTAATGGGAATGACATCTATACACAATGTCAATCAAGAAGAAGAAGAAGAAGAAGTGGTAAATGATGATAAAAAGGAGGGAGAGGAGGATAGTAGTAGGGAAAATGTTGAAATTATAAAGAATATCCTTGGTGATGTGGGATTACGCATTTATGCACAATTATTAAAATTATATTCTGATAAAGTGAGTAATAAGCGTCTTTATAAGTTACTATGCACTTTGAGAAGTCAAACATTTGCCAGACTCTACTTTATGCTCAGATGTTATGAATTTGCTCTATCTATTCAATTAATTAGATCAAATCAACCAATAATTACAAAAATAGAACATGCAATGATTAATTATAGATATAAAATGATGAAAGATGAAGAGCTGCCAATATATGCATGCTATGTTTACATTACATTGTGTTGTAAACGCATAGCAACACATATAGATCCAGATTGCTATGGTCATAAAACTATTGTATACGATTCTACCAGGAAAACTTATGTTTGTGGTAAAAAACAATCAAAAAAAACCTCTCAAAATAATATGGATCATTATTTTGATAGTGATAGTAGCAGTAGCGACGATGAGGATGAGAATAATGGTGCAAATGATTTATCACTTGCTTTAGCATCAACAAAAATAACAAAAAAATCAGCTTCTACTGTCAACAATGCTAATGATAAAAATCAACAATCTATACAGAAAAAACGAACTTTTTCTTCTAAAAAACAACCACCACCACAAAAAAGAAGAAGAACTATTAAAAAACCAACAACAGCAACAACAACACCTTCATTTGTACTCAAAAATAGTTCTATTAAAGTAAAGAGAAAAATTGCAAGACGTAAAAAAAGAGATAGAGAACAATTAAAATGTCATGAAACACCTGTGCTGGCGATAAATCTAAAAAACTATCGTCTTTCATTTGGAAATGGTGAAAAAAATAAGAAATATTATCAATTTTGTCCTGGTTGTGGTAATCTTCATGAATATTCCTCATCATTAGAATCTGGAATAGGAGGTTATATGTGTTATGATTGTTCTAAAAATACCGTTGAAAGAATGAATATCTATGCCTGTCTTTATTGTGGTGTTGAAATTACTGATGAACAAATGAAAGAATGCTATCGTTATCCTCTTGTTAATTTGAACAATTCTGAACAAACTATTCAATTTCATCACTATTGTAGTCATCATCAAATCAAAACCACCTATGGTAAATCTGTCCTATTTTTTGATAGACATCGGTATTTATTGGGGAAAAAAAGTAAAATAATGAGTGAGATATCTATTGGTAGAACACCTGCAGAGAAGAGAATGATCGATCAACGTAATAAAAAAGCCTCTAGAGCTTGGAATTATAGGAAATAAAAAGTCAATAAATAATTTTAGTTTATTTTTTGTGTTCAATTGACAACAGTGTTTTTTGTATTAGTTTTTTTACATATTCCAAACATTTCTCTTTTAATTTATTTTGTAAAGG
>SDBT01017579.1_pt1 | contig 11288 bp, 7 predicted proteins | sample 2277101 | NCBI WGS metagenome assembly SDBT01 (sample SAMN10404973, study PRJNA504765) | marine sediment metagenome | isolation source: marine sediment core GS10_PC15, 103 cmbsf | place: Arctic Ocean: Southern Knipovich Ridge | collected 2010 | reverse complement strand
GATCGCAGCCAGTGCCACGGTTCCTCCCGATACTGATCCAATCCTTCGATCATGAACGACCATTCTCCCGTTGGATCTCACTGAGTATAGATTTATAGAGCCTCAGCTCCAATTCTATGATACGTTCCAGAGCAAACTCTGCGCAGATATACTCTCTCGCGTTCCGGCTCAAGCGCTCGCGGAGCTCCGCACCGCGTTTCAGTTCGAGTATCGAGGTGCGGAGATCTGAAGGCGACGTACCACACAGCAGACCCGTCTCTCGGTGCCTAATAAGCTCCCGGATGCCGAGGACGTCGGTTCCCACGACCGGGCAGCCACAAGCCATGGCTTCGAGCAAAGTCTTGGGATGACCTTCGAAAAGGGACGGTAAGACGAACATCTGAGCGCTGGTCAGGAGCTCGGGCAATTCCTCATGCGGCAGGTTGCCTAGAAACCGAACACGAAGCCCCATCCGGCTGGCGTGCGCCTCGAGCCTTGCTCGAAGCCGACCACTGCCAACAATGATGAGCTCGACCTCGAGACCGTCGATGGCATCCAGGAGAGCGAACAGATTTTTCTGCTGTTCGAGCCTTCCAATGAAGCAGATTCGACCCGGAACCGGATCGCCGGCGCCTGGCCGAAACAGGTCGGTCTGCACGTAATTGGGGATGACGGCAATTCGGTCAGGAGACACGTCGTATTCGCGCAGCACTTCGTCCTGCATCGCGCGGGTGGTGACCACTACACGATGAGCGCTAGAAAAGACTTTATGCTCGAGGGCGCGGGCTTGAAGAAATGCCGGTGAGTCGGAACCATGCTTGCGCTTCGTGAAATCCGAATGAAGATAGCCGCAACGGGCAACGAAAGCTCGTCCGTCGCGACGAGATACTTCTAACGCTATCTCGGCCCCAACCACTTGATTGCTTTTGACGATCGTCGGTTGCCGGCAGCGCCGAGCAACCAACACCGGGAGCAACCGGTCGTAGAGCGCTGGCGGCAGTCGCCAGCGATTGCACTGGATGGAGATGCCGGCGAGCTCTCTGGCGTATCGGCGATCGAACGCCGTACCGTATGTGACGAAAGTGATCTTGCCCACCTGGGCGTTCAGAGCGCGGTAGAGAGCAACCTCGCGACCGAGCAGGCCCAAGCGATCCCACTGTTGCAGCGAGACCCCTCTCGTAAAGAAGACGGCGAGGTGCAGGTCTTTCAACTTTGTTTTTTCGGCCCCTGTTCCCATAGGCAATCTATTCATTTTCCGGGGCAACGCCGGTCGCCTTGGACCGTTCCAGTCGTCGAACCATGTGGGCCCAAAAGGACCGTTTCATGAACAGACCAGGAAGTTGGGCGAGGCTATAGTAGATGCACTTCAGACGACGCCTCATCGGGATGGACGGATTTTGGGCCAGGAAAAGCCAATGCAGAGCGCTCCACTCGCGATATTCGTTCCGCGAGGGCTGCGAGGTCAAATAGCGCGAGGTCACCTCGTCCGACTCGCGGTAGCCGTCGACCAACGAACCGTGAAATCTGCTGTCCTCGCGGTTGCGGAATGCGGTCAAGTAGTCCGCGATGATTTGTGGGGTATGTCTTTTCGTCAATCGAAGGAGAAGGTCGCGGTCCATACTGTAGCGCAACGACTCATCCAGCAATCCCACATCGAGAAGGACGTCTCGGCGGAAGAAGCTGGATACCTGTCGAATCGTTTTCTTTCGGCTGGCGTACTCGTGCCAGTTCGTGAAGGTGCTGCGCAGCTTGCCAACGGGGTTCCCCGATGGATCGACGACCATGGCCTGACCCACAACGAGAGGCGGCTTCGTTGGCCGGGCGAATGCGGACGCCGCGGCGACGAAAGCGCCTGGAAGGCAAAGGTCATCGGCGTTGAGCCATAGCAGCATCTCCGCCGTCGCGCGGTGGATGCCCTTGTTGACGGCATGGGATTGTCCGCGATCCGGTTCGCTGACCCAATCTGAAAGCCACGGCTCGTATTTCTTGATGATTTCCACGCTGTCATCAGAGCTTCCACCATCGATAATGATGAACTCGATGGCGGGGTATCCCTGCAGAAGAACGGAACGAATCGTCTCTTCCAGAAACAGCTCCGAATCATACGAGGGAGTCACGATGCTCATTGAGGGCCATTTGGAGCGGTCGGGCATAAGACCGGCGGCAGGTGGCGTCTCCTCGGTCCATGGCCATCCGAGTTTACCTCGGTCCGGAGGCGGCAGCTCGGCCAATCTCGGGCAAGATCTCACGCTCATCTGTCGATGGTTTCCGAATCTGTGGATGGAGGGTATTTCTCCGCCAGCTCATCGTACCACGTCAAGTAGGTATCGACTTGTGACTCGAGATCGAAGCGTTGACGAGCGTCCGAGGCCGCGTTTTCACTCAGACGATTTCGAAGGGGCTCATCGACGATGAGTCGAGCAACGGCCGATGCCATTTCCTCTGCATTCTCTGGAGACACCAAGACGCCCGTCGCCCGGTGAGAGGGAGAATAGTCGACACCGGAAAGTCGCGGCCCGACAGCCAATGATTCAATCTGTTCCGGGATACCACCGACAGCCGTCGCGACAACCGGAGTTCCACAGGCCAGAGATTCAATGACCACGTTGGGAAAGGTGTCCTCCTTTGCCGCGTGGAGGTATATGTCAGCGGCTTGATAGTATCGCGCCAGTAGCTCTTCACTTTTAGTGCCAGCGACGAACCTGAGCTCCGCCCCTTCGACCACTTCATCGCGAGAGGTGTCACCAAGAGCCACGTAAAGGAGTCTCGTTCCGCTCACCCTCCCCGGCAAGAGCTCGAGCGCGGCACGTGCGGTCTGGTAATCTTTGAACAGATTTCTTTTCTTCCTCGGGGCAAATGTGAGAATGATTCGCGCGTCGCACGGTAATCCCAAACTGCGCCGCGCCTCGCTCTTGACTGCCGGCTGAAAGACGGACAGATCGACGCCGTACGGAATGACCCGGGTTTGGGCCGCGACCTCACCAAGCATGGACTGCTCGACTTTTTTCATCAACCAACGCGACGGAGAGGCTACGAACAACCGGCTGTCGTCGAAGATTTTCTTCTTCCGTCTCCAGTTGAACGCCGTGGCATCGCGTCTCAAGGAAGGGTAAGTCGTGAGGTCGGGGCAATCTCCACATCCCGATTTCCAGCGGTCACAGCCGAACGAGTGCGCGCAGTGACCGCTCAACAGCCAGGCATCATGGAGTGTGAGGACAACCGGCACATGTTTACTGAGCCAGGGAAGAGCCCTCAGGTCGAAGTAGCCACCATGCAAATTGTGGCAATGGACGATATCCGGCCGAGAATCACCGCGCTCAAACAAGTGCCAGGTTCGAGGAAAGCGAAAATCCTCGATTCCCTGCAAATAATCCATCAGCTTGCCCGGCTCGGCAAGTCCGCGAGCAATCCTTCCCACGACCTTGGTGAAGGCGACGGAGGTCCCGTAGCTTTGTAGAAGGGAGTCTGCGTGGTGCCACAACCGACACCATTTTCCTCGAGTCTCGTTCTCGGTAATCACTTCGGTGTTTATGTCGTCCCCGTATTTTCGTCCTACTATCAGCAAACTTTGGTGCCCCAGTCTGCGATATACGCAATGGAGTCGCCATGCCACCCTAGAGGCACCTCCTTTGAGGTCGGTCGAGCTCACGGTGAGAATCTGCATGTCTCTCGATTCGTGGAGTCGTTGAGTGGGTCGCTTCACGTTTCGGAGTTGTTCCATTATGATTGGGCCACGAACACTCTCAGAACAACTCACAGGGCCATATCATAACGACTTCGCTCGGACAAAAAAAGCAAAGTTACGGCGAAAGAATTTGAAGAAGTAGCAAGAGAGCGACCACGGCAGGAGGAAGTCGAGGAAAAGTAGGCGTCTCATCACTGTGCTCCAGCCGGATCGCCCGAAGCACCTCAAAGTGCTTCGGGCCACTCTGAGCGCTTCTTCACGCCTTAGCACTTCCAGTTCATCAGCCGGGGCCTCCCGGTGGGCGCTCACGAAAGCGTCGAAGAGGTCCAGATAAAGACGTGCTAACGGGATACGATCCGCCGACCGGGGAGGCTCCCCGGCTCCCACGATTAACGCTCGAAGCTGCGAGACTTTCTCTTGGGTGACAGGCAGGTCGCGGAACTGCTTGCGAATTGCTCCAAAAGCTAGAGCGTCCTCAGTCTCCAACTGAAGTTTTCTCTTTTGTGTAGTTATCCTCCCACCCTTGCGATACAGCATGAGCACGTCGCTTATATTCGCACCCTTTGCATGTTCCAAAAATTGTAGCCATAGAGCGTAATCTTGAGCGGTCTCGAGTGACTCGTTATAGGATAGGCCATGTTCGGCCAGTAATTGGCGTCGGAACAAAACGGTAGGGTGGGCAAAAGGATTCGTGAGCAGGCTAACCCACCGAATCCGCAGGTCCGACACGCGGGGTTGGTACCGTCCCAGCCGCTTACCCTCCTGATCGATCAGCGAACAAGAGCTTCCCACCAGTCCGACATCAGGATGCTCATGCATGAACGCAACCTGTCTCTCCAGCCGGTCAGGAAGTGAGATGTCGTCAGCATCCTGCCGGGCAATGAAGCTTCCTCGCACTGCTTGAAGCCCCCGATTGAGAGACCGAGTCAAGCCGATGTTCGATTCATTACGAAGTCGAACTATACGAGGATCATGGCAAGTATCTAGAATCGTGCTGGTTCCATCCGACGAGCCATCATCAACGATGATAAACTCAAAGTCAGTGATGCTCTGGTTCAGCACGCTCTCGACGGCCTGAACGACAAACCGCTCGTGGTTGAAAACGGCCATCACAACGCTGATCTCGGGATCCATGGTACAGGCTCCAAGACACTAATAAGTGTTTGTCACCTCAGCGGAATCTGTGAGTTGTTTGTCGCGGCGGTTCTGGTAGCTAATTGATGACAAGTACCTTATCCCCGACTATCGTCGCAGAACAGTCTAACCGATCCTACGCCGATAGAATATGTGAACTCTGTAACAAAATGACTTCTCCGCAATACCTTTTGTCAAGCTCCGGCTCATCGAAGCTAACTTAGAGTGAGTTATTAGGCAAGATTTCGTTCTAAAATATTCCGAAATCTGCGGCTCTACGCTCTTGCATCGTCCAAGAAAGCCTGTGTGATTATATCGCAAAAATCTACCGCGATACCGCACCTTTAGCACCAAGGCCGCTTATCGCCCCACACGATGGTACACGACATATAAATCGTCCCACATTCATCGCGCCGGCACTTGTCTCTCCGGCTTTGGTGAGCTATCTTGTTCACGTCCACGCAAATTCTCAGTATGGAGTTGCTCAAGAACGAAAATTCAAGGTGGGTCACTCATACGGATTCGCAATCCCTATCGTTTTTTGGGAGAGCTGAGGGTCATGCCCAATCGAACAGGACGTCAAGACGGTACAGAAATATGCGGGGACGTCACTCTGACTGCCAGCCAGAGAGCACGGTATATCGACCTTGGATTTGCGGAGATACGGCGTTCGCTGTTTGCGTCGCAAGTATCGAAGAGAAGCCTTCCGTGGTCTGTTCACTCCGATCACTCAAGGTCCTTGCGCAGCGGCTCTTCGCCGCTTCGCGTTTACACGAACGATGTGTTAGCGCAGATGATCAAGCGCTATTGCCCCAGCCCTGGAGTCATCCTGGATGTTGGATGCGGAAGAGGCGAGTACGCCGAAATGTTCTCCGCGGAAGAGATCAGCGGTTCCTACATCGGATTGGATGTGAGACCTCATAGCATATGGGCAGAGCAACAACGGCGCCAGCGGGGCTTGCTCAAATGTTTGTTTCTCGTGTCTCCCGCTGAAAAGCTCCCACTTTCCGAAAGCAAAGTCGATTTCGTGGTCAGTTCGTCAGCTTTGGAGCATATAGAAGATGATGAGCAAGCTGTTGCCGAGCTCCGTGCCGCCATGATACCTGGTGGACATGGTATTCACATCGTGCCAAGTGCATGGTCGCTTTTTCTCTATGGCTATCACGGATGGCGAAAGTACTCCGCAACTCGCCTTCGCTCCCTGTTTGAGAGTGCCGGTTTCACGGTCGTCGAGGTCTTTCCACTTGGAGGATTGCCTACTTTCCTCGTTCATCTCCTTTGGATCTCAACCCTGGAGTCAGGAATCACCACCAAGCTCGTTTTTGACTGTCTGACCCGAGGAGGCCGTCCGCAGAGCGTGCGAAATCTCTTCCCGGCCTTGAAGATCTCTTCGCTCCGCAAACGCCCTCTGTTCCTACGCGCCTATGCACGGCTGGCAGGAACAGCTCTACGTTTTGATCGACTTTTTCCATGGCCTGCACATGGTTATGCGGCGCTGGTTCGATTGGACCATCCATCTTGACTAAGATGATCTGCGCCAGAACCGTCCCGGCGACATCAGGTAACCACATCCTTTCGGCGTTTGACAATCTACGCACCGCGCTGGACGACTTACTATGACGTTCAGATACACTTTTAAACCACCCTCGCCCTCGTCCTCAGCGGATAAATTCCGGCTTAGTCTCTTAGAAGTTAAATTGACGCCAAAATGGACACAATATTCGGAAGAGGGAGAATGAACGCTTCTCTTCTTGTTCCGAAGCTGAAAACTGTTGGCTGATTGCTGAAAGCTTGGGGCGGAGCCGCAGATTGTTTGGTTGCGGCTCCGCCGCGCTAGGATTTACGTTATCTTCCTTGCCCTTTTCTTCTCTCTTCATCAGATATGTAATTCTTCATATATATATCCTCGTATATTTTCATGATCATTTTTACATTATTTTCTCTTCTAAAATATTTATTTGCCATTTGATAGCCTTGTCCACCTATCATCTTTTGACGCTGTTCGTCGAATATTATTTCTTTTATAGCTTTTCCCAGTGCCTTTCCCGTCTGAGATTTCACGAGTATACAATTCTTTCCATTCTTCACATAATCAGCCGCACCGTAAACGTCAAACGCCACAACAGGTTTTTTCATTGCCCACGCCTCAAAAATAGGTCTCGAGAAGTGTGGCGTTATCCAGGGAGATACAAGAAGGTCGCACGCAGATAGTATCTGGGCAACATTATCTATTACGCCTGTAAATATAACTCTATTTTTGTCAATTTCGTCCAAAGCTTTTCTAACTCGTTCCTCATAAAACCAATAACAGAAGTTCTTGAATTTCAACTTCACAAGCACGTTTTCTATTGATACTAGCGCGTACAAACATTTCTTTCTTATCCCTTGAACGCCACTACCCCTCATAGGTATACCAGCTATAGCCAGCTTAATATTTTTATCTAAATATTTCAGTGATTCAACTACTTGCACCGTCCCTTTGCGGTAGGATAAACCTCCCAGTGTGATAAGTAACTTGTCATTCTTTCCGATTCCAATTTTCCTTTTCTCCTCTTCATGATCATATTTAGCTGAATTAAACGCTGAGAAGTCCACGAAATTATATATTATTTCGACATTATTAAAATTGTCCTTTCCCAGACTGTCTGCCTCCGTCTCGCTTATAGCAACAACTTTACTAGCCAACTTTCTTATTAACCAACCAACCATTCGCTTTTTCAAACTGAATCTGCTACCTATGAGTGTTTCTCGCACATGCCAAACGAGCGGTATTTTCGCAAACTTTGCTGCAATTGCCGAGGAAAAGAGAATCGCTGAATTTAAGTGAATAATATCAGCTCTTTCATTTTTGAATTGAATATACTGCATGTACACACTTTTCGGGAGAAATAACAACTCCTTGAGTGTCATACGCAGAGTTTTCATATTGGTCATATAGGCCCACCCGATCAGGACCCTTCCATATATCGTACCGGGATTACAATTTGTATTATCAACAATAATATCAGCACGGTCTCGAAAAAATGATTTCATGCTGTCAAATACACACAAAACCTTTAAATCACAATCCGAAATTTCCCTGATTCCCAGTATCGTATTAAGTAGGCTCACAGGTGCACCGCCCACGATACTGCCGTGATGTATATATAATATTTTCATTATTGAACTTTATAATGTGATCCAGCGCCAAGATGACGAGCAGCACATGATGGCATTAATATCGAAGAGCGAGCCCTCATCTTCGACCCGTTCCCCAGACATTTCTTTCGCTGATCGCCGGCCACTATGCCTTCAGGAAAGGTAATTCAACTTCTTCTTAACAGCAGGTTTTTCGATTACAAAGTTATTCAAAAAAAGTACATCAATTCCGGTGTCATAGAAACACCTTAAAGCTTCTCTAGGATGCAGGACTATCGGTTCTCCTTTAATATTGAAAGATGTATTCAAAACAACATATTCTCCGGTCCGATCGCCAAATGATTTAATAAGATCGTAAAAAAATCGATTATATTCCCTTTTTACCATTTGCGGTCTGGCGGTACCATCAATATGAACGACAGCAGGTATTTTGCTTCTTTTCTCCGCTCTCACAGCAAACGAACAAACCATATACTTTTCTTCCCGTATATTAACAAAGTAATCGCCGGCTTTCTCATACAACAACGAAGGAGTAAAAGGTCGAAATGCCTCGCGAAACTTTACTTTTTTATTTATAATATCTTTATTCTCCGCCCGGAGTGGACTCATAATTATGGATCTGTTGCCGAGTGCTCTCGGGCCTGACTCCATTCTGCCTCTAAACCAGCCAACAATGTTATTCTTTATTAAATAGTCAGCGGCCTCCTCAGAAGGATTTTCTACAAATTTATAGTCAAGTCCGCGATCATCAAGTATCAGTTTTATTTCTTCATCTGAGAATCCAGGTCCGTGATAAAGACTTGTAAGAACATTATGCCTTTCATTATCACAATCACAGTTAGTGTGATGGGCGAGAAGGGCTGCACCCACAGACAAGCCTGAATCACCACAATTGGGATAAACCCATTGAGTATCGACTTCTCCTGAATACCATACCTTCTGATTGAGCTTCACGTTTAAGAAGCATCCTCCAGCACACAAAAGATGCTTAGTTTTTTCTTTTGCCAGCCAAGGAAGTATAATATTCATAGCCTGCTCCTCAGAAATCCTTTGTACCTCGGCAGCGAAATCTTTCCTACCTATTTTATTAACTATTTTTCTTAGCTCAATTGAATCTTTGGAATGATAATGATTAGCTCCATGGTCGTTCCATCGTCCAAACTCCCCGTAATCATGGGGCGTAACCAGATATCCATCTTTATATTCAGGATAAAAACCTTTTAATACACCCGGTTTAGGAACGCCGTACGGAGCAAGCCCCATTACTTTCCATTCATCACTACTCTGCCGCCAGCCCATAGCTTCAGTTGCACAAGCATAGAACCATCCAACCGAGCCGCGACCGTCAAATGATTTTAATTTACTAATTTTATTATTATTGAATCTCCATATTGCCACCGAAACATCATCCCCCCTTCCGTCCATTGTGACCACAAGCGCCTTTTCATCAATTAGTCCGGATGTGTAACAGGCGGAAGAGGCATGGGCGAGATGATGCTCTATAAGTAATATTTTACAGCGATCGGACAACTTAAGAGGTGTCTGGTATAACGGTAATACGGTCTTGTTGGTAGAAGTGTAGGGATCATCCCTTAAATTATTTCGTCTTACGAACCCACTTATTCTGCTCCTGATTTTCGAAGCCCTCCCCATCCGTCTGGGAACAATATCTGCGGGGATCGAAAAGAAGGAACGAAAATCACGCTGAAAAGATGACGTAGGAATTGCCAGACAGTCAAGCATATCTGAATTGATATTGCCTTCCTTGAGGCAATAAAGAATAGAATTTATAGGAAAAGAAGCATCATTTTTTATCCTCGAAAATCTTTCTTCAGCAACATCCGCAACAATCTTCCCATCGACAATCAACGCTGCAGAAGCATCATGTCCATAACGTATCCCAAGAATCTTCATTACTGTTTGTACCCTCAAACTTGATTAATAGGCTGAGAATCCGCCACGACCGTTGCTTCCAAATCGGGAATGCCCCAGAGACAGCTAAAGGTAGGTGCCGACTCCGAACATGGATCTAACCAACTTTCTCTTCCTGATGCAAGTCTCTGCTGTCCTGCTCCGGCAGCCTTGCTGATAAGATGGGCACCGACTGAAATCCTACGACACGCCTGAAGGTCTTCTCAGTTGATAGCAGCACTGAAGAAGCCTGGCGAAAGAACCATCGAGCCGTCTTGCCAGTTCGTCACGCATCGTGCTCCGCTCCTCGTTCCGCTGAACAAGGACCTGTGATAGTCGTCGATCCCAGGCACCGATTCAAGCTGGCCGGAAAGTCCTCTGATTGCTTCAATCAATTACACGGTTATAGCAGGCGTACAAATAACGAACAATAGTATATGAACGCGGCTATCTAATTTCAACTCATCTTCCTGTCCCACTTCACTTTGCCGCCAAAATGTCGCATCCCGTTGTATATTGACCACTTACTGTTCCGGAAGACCCTCCTTCTAAGATCTATTCCTCATTGCCGGTGGTCCCTTTAACACTTTGTCGGAGGTGGGCCCTAATTATCATGACTCCCTATGACATTTTCCAAGCGGCTGACAGTGCAGGCATTTCCTCCGCCCCTCACCCATCACAGAGGGGCGGAGGAAATGCCGCATATGGCTATTTGGGCCCACCGTCAGTAAAGCTATTCTTTCGAAAGACCTGCGTATGATATTATTCTTCGCTCGCTTGAGATAGCTAGGGTTGATATAGTACGCCCATGGGAAATCTTCGGAGCTTCGCACTCTCCGATTTTTCGTGATCTATCTTTTGACAAACGGGCATGTGAAGGCAACCAACATCTTTCTCGGAAGTCTAGAAGAAAGCCTTACGTTAACCAATCTCTTTTTTTCTACCTATGCTGCTTCTCTTTCGGACGATTACGAACGCCAACAATGATTATTCAGGAAAGTACTCGCCCTGTCTCTAGGATTCGAAACTTTACAGATGTCCGTAAATGTTCAGGCTTTAGACCATGCTAGATTTTGTGACGGCAGAACAACATTTTCAGAATCTCAAAGGATCTTCAGAGTTCAACACTTTGTGTCAATCTCGTAGACGCAACAACTCCAGGAATGAAAGCACTTTTATGCTATTTGCTATTATTCTTTCTAATTATGGAAGCATGTTTAATCTTTCGTACATCTCTTTCCAATTAAGATCTTCGCCACACTTATTCCTTTAAAATAGTATAGACAGCTTATTCTATGATTCTCCAATACAATTTGCCATCTTTATTAACCTCTTCATGCAAATGAATCGCTATTGCATTTCTTTTTAACTATGAGGAACATCAGAATACTTTACATCTTCACTGGCGGCAGAAGAAAAAGATTCGAAGATTATCATACGG
>SDBT01017578.1_pt1 | contig 11289 bp, 11 predicted proteins | sample 2277101 | NCBI WGS metagenome assembly SDBT01 (sample SAMN10404973, study PRJNA504765) | marine sediment metagenome | isolation source: marine sediment core GS10_PC15, 103 cmbsf | place: Arctic Ocean: Southern Knipovich Ridge | collected 2010 | reverse complement strand
GTATGGAGTCCGGAACACTTAGATATTCCAAACGTTCAGGACTATGAGATTGTATTGTCTCGTTACTTCAAGGGAGACGTTTCGAGGACGTAAGGAAGATGTGGAAGACACTACTAGGCAAGTTGTTTATGTGTGTAATGGCTATGATTTTTTACACCTTAATTATATGTGGAATTATTGGGCTATTTGAGGCATATGCTGCATGGTTGGTAAAATAGGAGCAGGAAGACGCAAGCTGCAATAGCATTACTTAAAGAAGTTCCCAAGGACATAAAGCAGAACATTCTCTTCCGGGAGCAGTATATCTGTCTGCCCGAGAGTGACAGGAGTGTGATTAAGCAGGTATGTGCCGAGGAATCTCCCGAAGCATTCTTATTCTGGCTGAACACCTTTGGATGGACGTTTAATCCAAGATTGAAGAAGAAGCACGTCCCTTTCATCACTTGGGAGATACAGGATAAAGCTGCAACTGCCTTATGGAACGCGATTTATTACGGCGAAGACGTATTATTCGACAAATCAAGAGACATGGGAGCCTCTTGGCTCTGTATAGCGGCATTTGTTTGGTTCTGGTGGGCAATTCCTGACACGCCATTACTTGTTGGGTCAAGAAAAGAAGATTTAGTTGATGCCAAAGATAATCCAGACACTCTTTTTTGGAAGATAGATTATCTTATTGAGAATCTTCCTGACTGGATGAGGCCCAATGTAAGGTATGGCAAAGAGCGGACTCATAAGCACCTTGCCAACCCCGATAACGGAAGTGTGATAGACGGTGAAGCTACTAATCCAGACTTTGCTCGTGGCGGTAGGCGTAAGGCTATTCTTCTTGATGAGTTTGCAGCTGTAGACAACGGTGGCGAGATACTTTCGGCGACGGCGGACACGACGCCTTGTAGAGTATTTAACTCCACTCCGAAGGGTAAAGGAAATGCCTTTGCAAACGTCAGGTGGTCAGGCAAGGTTCTTGTCATCACACTACCATGGTGGGAGCATCCGACGAAAGGAGAGGGCAGACAGGAACTTACACTTGCGGACGGCACGAAAAAGTACACCTCTCCTTGGTATGAAAAAGAATGCGCCCGCAGAACATCAAAAAAAGAAATCGCGCAAGAGCTGGATATTGACTATCTGGCGTCTGGCGATGCGTTCTTTGACCTTAATGTATGCCAGATGGTTCGGGGCAGACATGTAAAAGAACCTATTTCGAGAGGGGAACTGGACTTCTGCTGCGACACACGCGCGGAGGCCAGATACTATGTCCTGTCGGGGTTCAAGTGGCAGCCGGGGGGGCGAGGCCGCATGGCTTTGTGGATACCCCTTGTCCCCGATAAGGACATGGTCGCCCGTCCCACCCAGAAGAGGAACTATGTGACATTTTGCGACATCTCTCACGGTCAGGGGGCGAGCAATAGCGTTGCGGCCTTTGCGGACACTACTTCGAGAGAAGTTGTGGGTTTATGGGTGTGTCCCGACACCCCTCCGCATGATTTCGCAAGGCAGGTTGTAGCATTGTGCAGGTGGTTCGGCGGGCAGAATAATAGCACTTATCTAGGCTGGGAGGCGAACGGGCCTGGGGGGATATCGTTCGGCAGGGAGATTTACCGTCTCGGCTATAGGAATGTTTTGGGCAATAAGAACCCCAACATTCCGTGGGAACCTGACGACAAGAGCATAGGCTGGCAGAGCAACCGTCCAAAGAAACAGCACATGCTATCCGAACTCGACAAGGCGATGGCAAGGAATGAGTTGATTCTCCATGACAATATGACGGTTTCCGAGATAGAGACGTACATCATCTATCCATCAGGCGAAATCGGCCCTTCCGGCATTCTTGAGGACACCTCTGGCGCAAGGGCCAATCATGGGGACAGGGTTATTGCCACTGCCGGATTAGTGTTGTGCCTTGGCGATGGCCAACTTGCCGTCGGCCCTCCTCCGGTTACGCAGCCCGGGAGTTTTAATTGGCGAAGGGAGGCATACGACCGTGGCCGCAGAAGAAATAATGAGTGGTAGTGAAATAGGAGTTAATTGGGGGGACGATGCCAAGCGCAAAACGATATGCTTCGGGCGTGAAACAGTCTGACGATAGACTGAAAGCCTACAGGAACAACCGCATAGCCTTTCTTCGGCAGTATGCTGGGCCATATTATACTTCCGGGGAGGGTGCGTCCGAAGACCGGGAGCCATTGAATACGATATTCCAGTTGGTGTCTTTGTACGTTCCCCATCTTGTGTATCAAAATCCAAAAGCAATGGCGACCACTAACTTTCCTGAATTGAGGGCAGAAGGAAATAAATTAGAACTCGGCCTTAACCGTCTGTTTTCAGAGATAGACCTTCGTAGCACATTGAGAACTTGCGTTACCGATGCCCTGTTCGGGGCCGGAATAGTTAAGTGCGGCCTCACGTCAGGCGGTCAGCAATATGAAGTCGATGGTTATTTGCACGACAACGGCCAACCTTTCTGTGATGCGGTAGACATAGACGATTATGTTATAGACCCCGAAGCCCGCAGGCGGGAAGAGGCGTGGTTTGAGGGCAATAAGTACAAGATGCCCTTGAGTTATCTCAAAGAGGCGTCTGGATATAACCAGAAGATAGTTGATACCTTAAAGCCACGGGAGAATTACGGCAACGAGAGAAAGTCTGAAGACCTGTCCCGCGCAGACCACAAGATTGACGAAGAGAAGTTGGTTGACTATGTGGAGCTTGTGGATCTCTGGTTACCAAAAGAAAACATCCTGGTAACTATGGCGGCTAACCCTGACGACGTTCAGGGATTCGTGCGAGAGATGCAATGGGAAGGTCCAGAGAGAGGCCCTTATGAAATGCTGGGGTTCCACTGGGTTCCCAACAACCTCCTTCCCCTTCCGCTGACTTCGGTTATTTACGACTTGCACCTGTTATTGAATAAGCAGGCCCGCAAATTGGGTAGGCAGGCCGACAGGCAGAAGGATTTGGTCCTTTTCGATAGGACGAAGACCGAGGAAGCCAAGGAGGTCCAAGGGGCGAACGATGGAGAGATGGTTGGGGTTGACAATGTTGACCGATTCAATCAGGTTTCTTTCGGAGGCGTCAACGACAAGGGGTTCCAGAACCTTAGTATGTTGCATAGCGAGTTGTCGACTTACGGAGGTAACACTGATTTGCTTGGCGGCATAATGGCCCAGTCTGAGACTTTGGGTCAGGACCAGATGTTGATGCAGAACGCCTCCATTCGCGTCGATGATATGCGAGCGCAGGTGCATTACTTTACGAAAAAGATCATAGAGCGACTTGCGTGGTATTTGACTTCTGACCCTCTTATTGAACTTCCGTTGATAAAAGAGATTTCCGGCGTTCAGATTCCTGTTACCTACTCCGCTAAAGATCGGGAGGGTGACTTCCTGGACTTCTCGTTTGATCTCCAGCCGCACTCGATGCAGGCCGACACCCCGTCTAGGAAGTATCAGAGACTACAGTTGGCGATGAATGATGTGATTGTACCTTCGATTCAGCTCGGGGCCGCACAGGGCTTGATGCTCAAGGTTGATAAGTTGACTGATTTGACGGCTGACCTCCTTAACTTGCCGGAGTTGAATGATATTTGCTCCAGGCAGCAACCACAAATGCAAGTAGACGCCCCTGTGAACCAGGGCAGTATTGAAACCAATATCCGGACAGGCGCGCAGGGGGGAAGCGCCTCTCCGGAAGAATCCGAAACCGCAGCACTTTAGGAGCAGGAAGATGCTATTTGAGATAACCACGACTAGCGGTTCCGATCCGCCATGCGAAAAAGCGGTAGTTTTTGAAAAAACGAGTGAGGGCAGTTGCGAGTCGATTAGTGATACCCACATCGATATTTTCGTGGACAACCCAACATATAGAAATGTTCGTATTGAAGACGGAGTTATTAAATACACGCAATTCGAGAAGACGTGGCAAGTCGAAATAGAGTCCCTAGGAGACCTGCTGTCGCTTATTGGCGAGGTAAAGGACGAGATCATTCTGTCGCGTAGTAATAGCAATGGTTATGGTTGGATGCCTTGTATGCCAACCATAGAAGTGTACGATAATTACAGAGAATAAGGAGCAGGAAAATGGAACCGATACGACTGGACAGGGAACGGCAAAATAAACTTTGGGACATAGCAAAAGGGATGGGGAACCTTCCCCTTTCGGCTGCGGTGGCCGCTCTGATTGATGGGTATGGCGCGGGCCCTCCCACGGTTCGGCAGGAGCCCATTTTATCGGAACCGATGGCTGGTCCGCCTATGATGGAGCCGCCGAAACCGACAGTAAGGCCGGATGCTGAAGCGCCTCCCAAGAAAAGGGCGGGGCGTCCCAAAGGCAGCAAGAACAAAAAGAAGACCAAGAAAAGCGCACATTCGCTACAAGGGAGTAGCCTTCGTCCGTCTGTTGCCGAAAGCACATGCCAGGAAGAGTTTGACATGAAACATCCCAAAGCGGCTCTGCACACTTTTGCGTCTTAAAAGGAAAAGTAATGGGCAAGGGTAGCAGGAGAAGGCCTGGGGATGCGCTATTCCGAAAGAATTTCGACAGGATATTCAAGCCTGGGCGCAAAAAACTCACCAGTGGCACATATGTTTTTCAGAATGGAGAGCTAGTTCAGGGCACAGTTTGCAAGAACGATGCGCACAACATGGTTTCGTTAGCGGCTGGAGTAATGCCGGAGCAAGTGACGGAGTTGAGAAAGAAAATAGACCAAATCGGAGCGCGTGGAGTGAAGGTTCGATCAGATGGTAATTTGGTCTTTAAGGATATTACAGCAAGGAAAGGTTACGTTAAAAAGGCAGGATTAAGGGACTTGAACGGGTAGGAAGGAAAGATATGTTAATTACATGGGACGGGACTGAAGGCTTCGACAGGGAAGGTCGGCCTTTGGGATGGCGGTCGCTAGACCTCCATAGGCAAAACTTGGGTTCAGACGTATTTTTATGTTGTCCAGGCCCAAGTCTTTCAAAAGTGAATATGGATAAGATTTGCGGTCCCGGAAGGTTCGTGGTGGCAGTGAATACTGCTTATCCCTATGTAAACCATCCGGACTTGTGGATAGGAATGGATTCTCTGTACTGCTACGATAGGTCTTTGTGGTCGAGGGGATTCCCTAAGATCGCGGGAACTCTCTACCAAAACGACATTATGATGGGGTCAGAGATAAAAAGATTCCCGAACATGATGTTTCTCCATGCCAACAAGATGCCTATATCAGAGATATATACGCACAAGACGCACACTTGCATGCACTTATGGAACGGCAATACGTTTGAGTCTATCCTTGATATTTTGGTTTGGATGGGGGCCAAGAGGATAAATCTTCTCGGTTGTGATTTTGGCGGAGACTCTGACTACCACGATGGACGGGAGTTGTCAGACGAACACAAAGGCAGAAACAAAAACACCTATCAGCATCTTGTCAATAGATTGTCCTATGCGGCAATGGTAGGCAAGGACTACGGGGTTCAGTATATTTCCTGTACCGAAAAAAGCCCGATGAATAACTTCATCCCGTATATGTCATATGAGCAAGCCATAGTTGAAGCCGAGCAGAAACTCCCCAAGTTTGTTGATAATACTGTGTGGGACGCCGAACCCGGAGAGATGATGCGATGGAGCCCCAAACCCAAGATAAATCAAGGAGTGCTGACTGGCTGCGACAAGAACCACGAATGGATGATTTCTTGGTGGTTCGCTAACTTCAGAAAACACAATCCAGCACTTCCTGTATGCTTCGTGGATATGGGTATGACTCCTGAATGCGTTGAATGGTGCAAGAAGAGGGGTTTGATATTCCAGCAAATCAAGCCTAATAAGTTATTTTTCAAAAAAGCATTCGCTATGCTGAAGACTCCGTTTGAACACACATTATTCATGGACCTAGATTGCGAGGTTCGGGGTAGCGTGACTCCTTTGTTTGAATATGGCGACGCGGTAGTTGTAATGCCTGACCCATATAATCCGTGGGCAAAAGAATGGCGTGTTAATCCAGTGCAAACAGGCGTTATTGCCTATAAGCACGGAAACCGAATCCTTGATAGATGGGTTCGTAAGATTCTAGCAAAACGCCCTGACGGTAAGGAATTCCGGGGCGATCAGGGTGCGTTTAATTGTGTGATTTCTGAAATACACACAGAACTCAAGTTGGCTGACAACGAATTGCCGCACGAATTATTCGTGGCTCCGGCCAAGTACCAGAGGCTTCGGTTAGACAACTGCGAATTTGAAGATACCGTGATAAAGCATTGGACTGGCCCAGAAGGCAAGGAGATTATTAGGAATCAAATGACGTTCTCCCAAAATAGGGCGAATGGGTTTTATGCAAGCGATGATCCTGAATTTCGCGGCAATGCCATTGTTGGGAAACTCAAAGAGCGATTTGGCGACGAAAGAGGGGTAGAGGGCGCTGAGATCGGTGTCCTTATGGGTCGAACGAGTGCGGCCATTTTGGGCAATATGCCGGAAGTCTTCTTGCATATGGTAGATTCCTGGGAGCCGCATGGGCAAGAATCTGATTATGTTAAAAGTGGCGACCCGACAGCCACGATGGATAAAGAGCAGCACGATAAAGCCAAAGGCGATGCGATAAAAAATACTGATGCATGGTCTGATAGAAGAAAGATTTGCCACGAGACTTCCGCTAGTGCGGCCAGCCAGATTTCAGACAACTCCTTAGACTTCGTTTTTATTGATGCTGACCACTCCTATTCAGGCGTCCTTGCAGATTTGAAGTTATGGTGGCCAAAAGTTAAGGGTGGCGGGATTGTATCAGGCCATGATTGGGAGAACGCGAAGTTCCCTGGCTTTAAGGTTAAGGAAGCTCTCGCCAAATTTGCAAACGATAACGAGTTGTCTTTCGATATAGAACCCGGAACTGACTTCACATGGTTCGTTACCAAGCCTGAGGGTAGACCGAAGAAAAAGGACGAGCCCCTTGTATCTATTGTTATGCCAGCATATAAATGCGAGGAGTGGATTGGCCGTGCCATAGAGTCTTGCAAGTCTCAGACATACCAGAATTGGGAATTGGTTTTATGTTTTGATGGCGACGACCCTGGAGAGTTAATTAATGTCGCCCTTGGCGCAATGGGTTCCGACAAGCGACTCCGCACAGTAAAGCCGTACCGTAGGCTCAAATACGCGGGCGCGTTTAACGCTGCGGTTGCCGAAGCTAAAGGCGAAATCATAGTAAGACTTGACGCTGACGACACGCAGTCGCCAGATAGAATAGAGCTCCTAGTACGGTATTTACAGAGCGGCTTTGATATGGTCACGTCTGACTGCTACGAGATAGACAAAGATGATAATGTCATCAAAACCAGAGACTCGCGACCAATAATTCCAGAATTGTTCATGGCGGCCCAGGGGGGTGACAAGTTTGAGTTTTACCCTTGGACAAGCCCCACTACGGCTGCATGGAAGTATGTTTATGACAATGTGCCCGAGTTTGAAGACATCCGACTTGGCCCAGATGTGTTATGGTTGCTAGAAGTTATTTGCAAAGGATACAAACTGGGCCATGTTAGCAAGGGGATTTACAACTATAGGCGTCATGCAAACCAGTCGGTTGCATCCCAGACGCCAAAAGAGCTTGATTATTTGCGTGCCAGGACTAACGAATACATTGAGCAGATAAATGCAGCCAGTTCTTCCTAACGATTCGTGGATAGGCGCTGGCCTGATGGATTTCAGCCGCCCGGTTACGGTTTATCAGGGGCATTACCGGCTAAAGGATGAAAAGTCATTCCGGGTCTTGCTGGCATGTTGCGAACCGAGAAAGTACAGGACAGCGAACGACAAAGTTATCCGAGAGTCCTGCGAATTTGATCTGATTCTGACATCCGACCCGAAGATATTAGGCAGTTGCGGAAATGCCAGACTATTTCACTTCGGAACCAGTTGGATTGACGATTTAAGCGAAACACGGAAATTGTTTTCCGTATCAATGATTTGCGGGTTCAAAAACGACTTACCTGGACATCTTCTTAGATTTGAAATATGGAATAGGCAAAAAGAAATAAGAATGCCCCGGGAATTCTGGATTTCAAGTCGCGGCGGTCCGCCCTCGGTGGATAAAAACCACATCTTCTCAGAGGGACGAAGCGATTGTAGTCGATGCAACAAGGCCACCTTGTTCAAAGGGCAGCAATTCAGTTTTGCCATAGAGAATAGTCGTGAACCAGGCTACTTTACCGAAAAATTGATTGATTGCTTTGCGACAAAGACGGTTCCTATTTATTATGGCGACCCGCTGATACACGAGGTCTTTAATAAAGATGGTATGTTCATTATTCGTGATGCGGACGAAGCCGTGCAAATATGCAATTCTTTAACGGATAGCGAATACCAAGGCATTTTCGAGGCGGTAAAAGAGAATTATGAACTTGCTAAACCATACTGCATTCCAATGGCTGAACGACTCCAGAAAGAAATCGGTGCGGCACTATGACTGGGGCGATGGAAATTACCACAGCTATCGGATGTCCCAATAATTGCACTATATGTCCCCAGGATAAATTATTGCAGGCGTATATAGGTGAGCGGATATTGGATGTTGGCAAATTTGCTAAGGTTCTTAAAAAGTTTCCGAATGGGACAAGAATAGACTTCTCGGGTTTCTGCGAGCCATTCGTGAATGTCGGATGTGTCGATATGATTCTTGCGGCTGCTGCCGGAGGATTTCCCATTGCCTGTTATACGACTTTGCTGGGACTGAATAGCGAGCGTCTTTCCAGAATGAGGCAGGTTAAGTTCGATATTTTTATGGTTCATTTGCCGGACGCAATAGGTTGTATGGGAATACCGGGAAACCCAGATAAATATAAACGCCTTTTGCGAGAGATTGTCGCCAAGCCACTACATAACCAGCAATTTATGACACTGGAGCCGGACGGTATAACATCTCCATTGATCCGTTTCGTTGTTGGCAAGACGAAAGTTTATCCCTTGAATTGCAGGGCCGGGAACGTGAATGGCCCCGAAGAGAGCCTCGGGCCCGGCCCGCTTAAATGTAAGTCTGGCGCGTTTAACAGAAACGTGCTGCTGCCTAATGGTGATGTTGTATTGTGCTGTATGGATTACTCGCTCCGGCATGTACTTGGGAATCTCTTTGACGAATCCTACGAAAACCTTGATTTCGCTGGAATAAAGAAAATGGCCAAAGGGGCGGACGGCGTTCTCTTGTGTAGGCATTGCCACATGGCAACCAATGACAATCTTTGAGCATGTTAGACAAAAGGTCGCACCAAGGGCGATTGTGTTTGAAATAGGCGCTTGCTGGGGGGCGGATACAGAGCGCCTTATTGAAGTTTTGGATAGACCGACCTATTACGCATTCGAGCCTGACCCAAGGAACATGCCGAAGTTGATGGCAAGGCGATTGCCGATTTTGGCATATCCTTTTGCTTTTGGGGCAAAAAACAAAGTATCGCAGTTCAACTTATCTTCTGGCCGAAGACCTGGCAGGACGCATGAGCACACATTTTCATCGTCGCTTAGACAGCCAAAAAATCATTTAGTACAGCACCCGTGGTGCAAGTTTGAAACTAGAGTACAGGTCGAAGTGAAAACGCTTGACGCTTTTTGCCCCGAGCAGGGCATAGGTAATATAGATTTCATTTGGATGGATGTCCAGGGTGCTGAAGAAGATGTGATTCGTGGCGGGAAAGGCATTCTAGAAAAAACTAAACTTCTTTATACTGAGTATAGTAATGAAGAAGAGTACGAGGGGCAGCCAAGCCTTGCCGAGATAATGAATTTATTAGGCGAAAACTGGCGAATAGTGGAGCAATACGAGTTTGATGTATTGCTTGAAAATTGGGGATAACTGACAGCCACCCCCGGATGTTCCGGGGCCGCGTCAGACTCTAATATAGGGGACATTTCATGTCTAAGGAAGAAGTGCAGGAAAAGGAACAAGAGACCACCAGCGATCCAGTTCAGGACAAAATCGACGAGATTGAACAGGAAAACGCTGCCGCTCTTGCAAGTCAAGAAGAAGAAGACGAAGAAGCCAAAGGCGAAGACGAGTCCAAAGACTCTACCGACGTTAAGGCTGAAACCACCTTCTCAAGCAAACAGCTTGACGCATTGGAACACATGGGAGTAAGTTCTGAAACGGTCTCCAAACTTGGGAAAGAGGGGACCGAACTCGCTAGCCGATTAGTGAAGATTCGCTCTGATACAGGGCGACTGCATCAGAAGGTTGGAGAACTACAGAACAAAACTCCTGTGCCCGCCGAAAAAGAGGCGGAAATTGAGGAGCTTGATATAGGGGAATGGGGGGATGTCGGCAAGACCGTCAACACCCTGTTGCGCCAAAACAAGTCTCTTCAAACAAGGCTCGACACCGTTGAGCAGCAATCCGAACACACGAACGATGCGAGCATCAATCGTGACGTGGACGCATTCTTTGCCTCTTTAGACAAGGAACTCTACCCACAATTCGGTGATGGGCCGTCGAATGGACTCTCTGAAAGTGGGATAGACTACGAGCAGAGGGTTAAGGTCATCAGCAAGGCCGGGGAGTTGATGATGGGCCATCAGGCGGCAAATCAGGAGCTTGACGATTACGAGCCGATGACGACTGGTGAGGCGCTGAAGGAGGCGCTTCTAGTTAAATTTCCAAATGCCAAAGAGAAAGCCACAGGCGATAAGGTCAAGAGAAGGGCCGATTCTAAGGTCAATCGCGCATCAGTGCGCAAATCGCATCCAGAGGTTCCAGAGGGGGACGCTGCTGCGATAGCCGCAATGGAGGCGTGGGAGAAGAGGACCGGCCTAAGGGTCTAGCCTGTCTTTCAGGGGGATAACCATGGCAACAACTGTTTCGTTTGCAGACCCCACGAGTCTGTATAATAATGACCAAATGCTTGACCTCTTGCGGGTGACAATTCCAACTGTCCCGTGGGATGGTAAGTACGAGGTTCTTCACAAATACAACGCCTATCCTGTTGTAAACAACTGGTTCCAAGAAAAGAAGGTGTTGTACCAGGGCGGCACTCAGATTATCAAGAACGTTCGCGTTACTGAATCTGGGGGTGCTCACTTTACCACTCCGTATGCTCCAGAGGAGCCGTCTGTTGAAGACCTTCAGGCTAGACTTCGTATTGAGTGGGTTCAACTTACGCACGACTATTCTATCTCTCGGCAAGAGATGGCAGACAATCGTGGCAAGAATAAGTTGATTGATTTGGTCAAGAGTCGGAGGGGTGGCGCTCAAGAGGGTATGGCTAACTTGCTGGAGGAGTACGCATGGCAAGTGCCTGACGACTCCGGCGATACGCTGCATCC
>SDBT01017577.1_pt1 | contig 11289 bp, 5 predicted proteins | sample 2277101 | NCBI WGS metagenome assembly SDBT01 (sample SAMN10404973, study PRJNA504765) | marine sediment metagenome | isolation source: marine sediment core GS10_PC15, 103 cmbsf | place: Arctic Ocean: Southern Knipovich Ridge | collected 2010 | reverse complement strand
TTAAAATTTACAGGCGAATGCGCCCACGCTAGCGATACGATAACTCAGACAATGTTTATCGTGGAGCGGTTTTATTAGCCGCGGGAGGGAATGATGCCAAACAAGCACTATGTGCCGACAGAGTGGGTGAACGCGGAGACGCCTACCAGCGACAAAATGAATACGCTAGATGCTAATATAGAGAGCGGCTTTGAAATGACAGGCGAGGCTTTAAGCCAAATGGCTGGTGACGACCGCGTGATAGACGATCCTGACACCGCGACGGAATTCAAAGTGATTGCTTCTTCGCCTGCCGATATGATTGTAAATGTTAATACAGGTTATGGCTTTGTATCTGGGGCGTTAATACGTAATGAAAGTTCTACAGCTAAACCTATTGTTGCCCCCACGACCAACAATCGTTATACAATCATACAAGTGAACAACGCAGGGATAATAACAACTGTAGACAGTGCCGAGGCGGGTTCCCCATCTGAACCGAGCGCAGATCCTGATAATATGAAATTAGCGGCGGTATATTTACCGCAAAATACTACGAAGATAGAGAACAGTAGCGGCGGTTTCGGCTATATAATCGACCGACGAGAACCGTTTGCATTGCATCCGACAACTATTACGCGACATCTGCCGGTTTATATACCTGGTGTTGTATTTGTTGCTGGCGGACCTAATTCTGATGGGTACTATTTTGGTGCAGTTGCGGCTGGTTTTACTTTTGGCAAGGCGGTTACTGTTGAAAAAGTTTGCATACAGGCATTGGAAGCACCGGTAGGGGCGGATTTAATATTGACTTTTCATAATATTACGGATCCGACCAGCGATACTGCAACTTTGCCCGACGGCGACTTTTTTGTAGAAGACACCACCATCGACCTTGATTTCGATGCTGCGGATAAAATGTCTATACAGGTAACTCAGGTGGGCAGTGGTACGGAAGGTGGGTTCTTAAATATCATTATACAGTACGTCATGCAGTGACCTATTCGCCTCTTAAACACTGAAACTTGACAAAAATCGATTTTTATGGTATACTATTATAGCATAAAGAACCTCAGTTGTCAAGTACTTTTTTTAGTTAAAGGAAAAATAATGGCTTTAACCGTATCAGATGCACTTAAAATAGCCGCAACTTCGACCGCGGGCAGTATTCCTCTGTCTCGTATCGAAGTATATCCGGTTGCTGGCGTGATTTCTGAGAGCAAAGGCTTGAAGCGTGAAATATTTGATGGGTTGGCAGTGGGTGCCGATGACTTGTTGTGGGGTGATACCAGTACGTTAATGACGTTTAATTGGGGTAACGCGCCCCCACTGGGCATTTCTCCAGCCATGTTGACTGACGGCATTACGTGGACAATGCAATGGTCAGGGCATATATTATTTAAGAAGCCTCCGAATTATAATCAAGCAGTCACCTTTAAATTAGCTTATGTAAGTACCGGTTATATTAACATTCATTTGGGTGGTTCTGCACTGACTTCTTCAGACACACATGATAGTTTTGTTGGCTCCAGTCCTAACCAGCTAAATATTATGGGCAACGACATTAGGGTTGGCGGTACATCCGCTGATTTATGGATGCCTATTTCAGTTACATTTGAACGCGGTGATGGCGGGGCTAATCGGCAATTAAAAGAAGAGCGGTTTACTTTATTCTGGAAAGACAACGTAGATAACATTTGGCGTGTAGTCGGCAGTGATGTTACTTGTCGTCCCGGTGGTCGTTACGTTAATACTGTAGGTGCGCCCGTTACCGCGATAGCTTCGCACCTTAACAGTGATAATAATTCTTACAGGCTGACTGTTCATAAAGTTGGGAGTGCTTATCATTTCCACAAGGCGGGCGATGATACCGAGTTTCCCTTTGTGCCTGGTGATACTAATACAGAAGAATTGAATCCGGGTGTCGGTAATGGTGATAAAGTTACCTTGACATGGAATGATGTTGTTGAGCATGAAGACGTTGTGGAAATATTTCTAGTTGCGGGTAAAGAAACGCCATATGTATTAGAACATGTTGGTGACATACAAATAGAATCTCCCGAAGATGCTGCCAGCGTCTTTACCTTTACCGTACCCGTGACTACAGCGGTGTTTGATAAAAATAATGTTACGTCTGATAATATGTATACTTATGATTTGTCAACTGATTCGTTTGGTATATTGCGTAAAAATAGATTTGTAAAGGTACATTTGGGTTATCAAGTAGATAGTAGACCTGAATTAGTACAACGTTTTACGGGTACTATACAAGATGTACGACCGAAACATGTAACTAGTGGGGACACCGAAAGTCTATCTTTAGAGATAAAGTGTTTCGATAGTCGCATCTTTGCGCTAGATCCGCCGCCTACTAAAATTGAAGATGTAGCGATGGGGGGGTTGCCTAATGAATTGTCTTACGATATAGTTGGTTATTATCCTGACACTAATTCTGACATTGGGCCTGATGGTGATATACGTCCTTCAACATACGATGGGTGGTTGTTAGTTGATGTAGTGCGTTCGGCGTTATATCAGTCTGGTTTTACTTCGTCTCAATTGTACGGCAAAGATGCTAATGGTAATTTTTTGATTGAAAATCGTAATATTTATTTGGAACGTACTAGAGCATATCCTTCAGCGCAGTTGAGTGAATTGGCTGATACAGCAGAAGAGGGTACGGGAAAGATTTACGGTCCAGCCTCTTTATTGCCTGGTGATAATTTAAACACTGATTCTTTTCTCATTTCAGTTCCCATTACGGAAAGCCGAGATGTTTGGCGACAGCACGCCAATGTTGTTGAATACCCTTATATTTTATTGTTTAATGTTGATACAATTATTTGGGAAGAACTTACCAAGTTATGCCAAAGTTATGGCTTAGATTTGGGCGTGAATGTTTTAGGTAATGTATATATGCGTTATCCTGATAATCCCGTATTGTACGACACTCGTACCAGCCAAGCAATAACTACACTTGTTAATGCTGCCGGTGCCGGTACGCAGCGATTGGTTGTATCAAGTGGTTCGGGGTTGCGTGTTGGTCTGTCCGTGGTCATATCAACAACAAATACTAGCACTGAAGTGCATGAACTTATTTTTGTAGACAGTAATGTTATTACTATTAAATCGCCCTTGATATTTGACCATAGTGTTGGAGCGACTGTTGGCCGACGTGATAATGACAATTTTATCAATCTTGGCATTGATTGGACTCTACAAGACCAAGCGCGTGCAATTGGCAATGTAGTCGCTAGTCGTGAGGGCGTTTCTGTGGGTAAGTGTGCAATTAAGTTTCGCGGCGTGGGTTTGAAGCTTGTATTGCCCCGTCGCTATACAGGATCTGAATCAAAAATTGTTGTTTCTATTTTATCTGAAGGTTCGAGCACTGCCGTGCATGTTGGCGGTATTGATGCGTCTACGGGCAGTTTGAATGTTTTGGATTCCGTTACTGGCGATACGGGTAATACAGAGTGGACTGACCGTGTAGTAACTGCGGCAGGCGACTATGTTGATTTGGAGTTACCGACAGCGTTGCCGGGTATCGATGATAGAGGAATTGTGTGGAATTATTGGTTTAATTCTGATGGGATATTGCCTGAATTGGGTGTTAATCCAACGATATTTACTATATGCGAGAATTTGACTTACGGTAATCACACTTGTTATATCGATGTATTAGAAGGAAAAGTTTTGGTCGAAGGTTGGATGACTATCGAACATAACGTCAGTACCACGCATCATGATTTCACACAAAGCAATATAATGAATTTAGATATAACAGATACGGTAAGTACGTTGGTTAATGATATAATTGTTGGTGGTAATCCTTCTGGTGTTGCGGGAGATAATATATTGTCTCGTGCTGTTGATATGGCTTCAATCGGTGACGAAGACTCACCTAATTTTATTGGCCGTCGCAGCACTTGGTTAATATCGTCATCTAAAATTACCAGTCAAGACAGGGCTGATTATCTTGCCCAACACATTGTTTCGCGGTATAACCACGGGCTTAGAGGCCCCGTTATTACCACCGGGGGGTTGCCTTGGCTCGAATCGGGTGATGCTGTTTCTATAAGTGACATTAAAACAATTAACGGGTTAGGTCAGCCAGTTATAGGGATGTATGCCTTCGGTGATTTAACAAGGTCGCAGCGTACAGGTGAAGTTTATAATGGGGTAAATACGACGCCGTTTTTAATTTACTGGGTACAGTCATTAACCGAGCGGATGGTTACGAGGGGCAACGTTGCTGAATATACTGCGGAATTTACAACGACAAGCCTTCCGCCGCTACCTGCATACGAAGCGATTATAGAACCCGATCAGGACAGTGTGGCCAATGCTATTACCGAAATTGACATTTCTGTAGATGGGGGCGGTGGAACGTATAACCCATTTTTGAGTGATAAAGAAGGAAAATTTGTTAATATATCGTTTGATTTGAATTGGCATTCTCGTTTGCTGGGTGTACGGATTAGTGCCACGACGAATATCGAACAAAGCGATAGAGATAATATACTTACAGGGCAAACGATAAATGTGCTTAGTTTGCGAGGAGGCTTTGTTCCTGCCGGTCATTATGAATTCAAATGGGACGGTTGGATGTCCACCGGAGATGGGGAAGGGTTTTTTGCTCCTGATGGTGTTTATACTGTAGAAATTGAAACCGAACGTTTTTTAACTAGGGAAGGGTTTTATATAAGAACGGTTTCGGAAATGGATGACGTATTTGCATCGGGAAGTTTATATAATGTTACCATTGCATTAGATCGAGATGCCGTGTATGGATCCGATCCTTTCACCGCAACGGTCTCCCCATTTACCGCGGGTGATAGCCACGTTAGTCCTGTTGATTATTTCGACGATTCAAACGATGGGCGGGGTATTCAAATCGATGTTACGCTTACTTGTCCGGCGCGAGTCGAATTTCAGTTCCGCTTGAAAAACTCATTAAATACTGGTGCTCCGCCTAGTAATGATGTGTCAAGAGCGTTTGGTTATAACATGTATGATCTTTATGTCCGTGGTGACGAATCGCCATTATTGGAACCTGGCAGTTACTCGTTCTTTTTTAGGCCTGTAACGCAACTGGTTGTTGATGGCCATATTCTTGCTTTCCGGGGGAATTATCTTCTTCCGTGGGAACTGAACCTTGATGCGGGTTGGTATGTTGCTTGGCATTTTCAGTTGTTAGGCCATGTTGTTTTTTATGATAAATCAGGAGAATGGGAAAGCGTGATGGATACCGATATTGCGCTTGCCTTCCCGAATGGCTACGAATTTAATTGGGGTGGCCCTACCAGCGGATTATATGATGATACGGATAGAAACGATAGAGACAGTTATTATACTTTTTACAAGGTGATATGATGGGTTTATACAAAACAGTTGTTAATACTCAACAGTCGGTTTTAGGCTTCCAGCGACCAACCCCAGGCAATAAGTTAGCTCCATCTACTACGGTCACTATGGGTCCGCACACGTCATTAACGTGGGGTGTGCGGCAGTATGTTTATGACCGCGGCGGTGCATACGAGCCTTTGTTGGTGGACTTTTCAACGTCATTACCTGTGGCTACCTCGGCTGTATCAAATTATTTGATTGACGCTAATCACGGCAGTATGATCGATCCTGACTACGAGCAATATAGTAATAAATTATATTCCGTCCGCATGACTGTTGATCAAGATTTATCCGTTCCTGTACAGATCTCATATTCCGAACAAATCAAAATTGTTATAGAGCATGGCGGGGTAGAGACAGAAGTATATACATCGGGTACTGATGATAATACTATACGACGAACGGTATTGCCATTAGATTTCGGCATTACCGATGTTCATATAATGACTTATGCTGGAGGTACGGGACGACGACTAGAGGCCGCGGTTGACCTTACAGGCGTGCGTAGTTGCGCTATTCCTTCGGGGAGTGTAGGACAAGGCGGGCCAGGTGGCTGGACTATTCCTTATAATTTCTCTACCGATACAGGCGGCACGCCAGAAGATACGTATCTTGAATATGACCATGCAACACCTGCCAGTGTAACGGAGATTTATGCAGACGACAATGATCGGTTAGGAGTGGATGTTGACGCGTTATTGGATACGTTTAATGTTGGCGACTCGATTAAACTCGTTGCAGATGCGGACTCGACGGTATGGCATATTTATACTATCACTTCTGCTGCGGATTCGGGGGCGTTCCATACGTTCGGCGTAACGTATTCCGCGGGCAACGGCACTTTTGCTGACGAACAAGCTATCTCGTTGTCGTGGACCGCACGCGGGGCTGTTGGTGGTTGGACTATTCCTTACAAGTTCGGCACTGATACGGATGGCACGCCTACGAGTACTTATCTTGAGTATAATCATGCAGTACTTGCGAATGTTACAAAAGTCTATCCCAGCGATACTGATAGGAATGGTGTTGATGTTGATAGTATATTAGATGTATTTGATGTTGGTGATTCAATTAAAATCTTTGAAGACATCGTTCCTACTAATTGGCATATTTTTACGGTTACTGCCGCCACGGATACCGGCACTTATCACACGTTGGGGGTTACATACTTATCTGGTAATGGCACTTTCGATTCTGATGATAATATATCTTTAAGTTGGACGCAAATCGGTGACGTTGGAACAGTAGGAGAAACTGGCCCGACCGGTATAACAGGGCCGATAGGTATAACGGGGCTGTCTGGCGTAACCGGCATAACGGGTATAACGGGCTTAACCGGGTCAACGGGCGCAACGGGGCCATCAGGTATAACAGGCATTACTGGCTTGACTGGTTCTACCGGGATAACCGGGCCATCTGGGATAACCGGGATAACTGGCTTGACGGGGTCAACTGGCATAACTGGGCCAACGGGCACAACCGGGCCATCAGGAATAACGGGAATAACCGGCTTGACTGGCCCGACCGGTGTAACGGGGACGACAGGTACTACAGGGTCTTCTGGCGAGACAGGGGAAGCCCCTGAACACGAGTGGGATGCTACACTATTGCGATTTAGGAACCCTGGCGGCACTTGGGGGGACTACACGGATTTATTAGGTCAGACAGGTGTAACTGGCGTATCAGGAATAACGGGTGTAACCGGCGCAACTGGTGTAACCGGAGAAACCGGCGCAACTGGGGAAACCGGCGTAACGGGCGTGACGGGTGTAACCGGCCTAACTGGGCCTACGGGTTTGTCAGGCACAACTGGCGTAACGGGCAGTGGTGTAACTGGTCAAACTGGCATAACGGGTACGACTGGTTTGACTGGCCCGTCTGGTATAACCGGTTTGACAGGTGTAACGGGCGATGGCACGACGGGTGTAACTGGTCCGACGGGCTTGACCGGACCGACAGGAATAACTGGCACGACAGGTTCGACGGGTATGACGGGCAGCGGCGTTACTGGTCAGACGGGTACAACGGGGGTAACAGGCCCCCAAGGTCCTGAAGGGGATGAAGGGCCAACAGGCGTAACCGGTTCCACAGGCGTGTCCGGCTTGTCTGGTTCTACGGGGCCTGTAGGCGCGACGGGTGTGACGGGCAGCGGCGTTACTGGTCAGACGGGTACAACGGGGGTAACAGGCCCCCAAGGTCCTGAAGGGGATGAAGGAGGCGAAGGCACGACTGGCGCGACCGGTTCCACTGGCGCGTCTGGTTCGTCTGGTTCTACGGGATCGACTGGTTTGTCAGGTGCCTCTGGCGTAACTGGCACGACAGGTCCGACGGGCGGTACTGGCACCACCGGTTCTACTGGCGAAACAGGGGAAGCCCCCGAACACGAGTGGGACGCTACGCTGTTGCGGTTCAGGAATCCAGGCGGCACTTGGGGGGACTATACAGATTTATTGGGTCAGACAGGCGTAACCGGGTCGAGTGGTGCCTCTGGTGTCTCCGGAGTTACAGGCACGGCGGGTGCAACGGGCAGTAGTGGTGTGTCTGGTGCTGTTGGTGTGTCTGGTGTAACGGGTACGGTAGGTATCACAGGAATAACAGGCGTATCGGGAGTTTCAGGAACGTCTGGCGTTTCTTCGGCAGGCGTGACGGGCGTTACGGGTTCGACAGGCGCGACAGGGGTTTCGGGTTCTGGAATATCTTATCCGCCGTTTTATATCGACACTATAAATAACCGCGTTGGTGTTAATACTAACGTTCCTGATATGGCGCTTGATGTAGACGGTAATATTAGAGCTTTTGGTTTTTCAACACCGACTGCTGGGACGGGTATAGAACTGGCTTATGATTCAGTTGGTAGTATGGGGCAATTGATAGTTATAGACCGCGCAGGCCCCACCTTTAAGGATTTAACTATTGACGCCAAAACCGTTCTTATCAATCCCAGTGATGCGGGTAAAGTGGGTGTAGGAGGTGTTTCATCACCACTTAGAATGTTACATGTTTACGACAATACTGACCCTCAAATACGGCTTGACTACGGGAGTGGGGATTACACCGATATTGGAACTAACAATAATGGTAATCTAAATATTAGTTCATCTAATGGCATTGTCAATTTAGTGGGCCAAAGTGCAGTTAGTGTGTATTTGAGTAGTGACCAGAATATGTCGAGTGGTAATTATGAAGTTGTTGAGTTTAATAGTGAATTATATGACGTACAGGGTGAGTTTAATACATCGACTCATACGTTTACGCCACAAGAAGATGGAAAATATTTGATAACCTGTTCGGTTACGTTTGAATGCGATGCTGCCGGTGACACTCTTGATGTTTGGGTAGTAGTTAATTTTGGGCCATCATGGATTAGTAGATCGACATCGATTTCGACAAATTTCCAAGCGGTTTCACTAAGTTGTGTAACGGCATTAAGTGCAGGGGATGTTCTTAGTGTACTGGCTCGCGATACGGGTGGTGCCGACGTAGATGGCGGTCAGAGTGATACGTGGTTGCAAATAACTAAATTGCACTAGATTGGAGTATAATATGCCGCATACAATTACATTTAATAAGATGAGGGTTCGGTGTACAGAAGTGTTTCGCAGAATGGTTGAGGTGCCGACAGGCGAACTGGATGATGAAGGGTTGCCGATTATGACGCATGAAGAGCAATGGGCGTTGCGGATTAAATTTATTATGAGAAACGATGATGGCGACCGTAAAGGTAAGGAGAAAATATTCTCATTGAATAGCAATCAAGAAAGTGGAATTAAAAATTTTATGAAACCTTTCGTTAGGCAAATCAAAACAGACTTTGATATTGCTGAAGGGGAAGACTGGTCAGATGATTGATTTGGTACAATCAAATAGAGGATAGTATTATGAAGTTACATCAGATTTTACTTGCTGATTCGTTGTCTTATTCGTCATATTTATCAATTGTCTCGGCACTTAAAGTGCATACTTTTGAATCTTACAATTTATGGGTACTTCAATCCCCTACTGGTCGGTATTTTCCTTTTGTCAGTGACCAGGTTACCACGCGGGTGATTGAGTTTGATTTTCTTCCACAAGTAGGTTCTTATGAAGACTGGTGTGAACTGCCCGCATTTGAGGGTCATGATGTAGATTTCGTGAATAGGTGCCTTGTCGATTTTCTAATGTGGAAGATTTTGCATGAAGAAGGCGGCATGGTATTGGATATGGACACGCTTTCCCTCATTGATTGTGCATCTTATTATGAAGACATTGCTAGTATGCGTTTATTCAAGAATACTAATACAGCGGTCTTTGCCTTACCTGACAGTTTGATAGCCGACCAAGTGTACGCACATATTAAAGAGGCCGTAATGGGCTACACGCCCCTTACAGATACGGTAACTTGCCTTTGGGATAACGTTGTATCGGAATATATCGCCGAACAACTCGAACCGGCATTAACGATAACTGATGAAGAAGGACTCATAGGGGGGACTGTTCCAGGCAGAGTGTGTTCGTGCCTATCTGATACCGGTTTTGTTTGGGATAAGTGCAACATACTTGACATCGACGAAACCTCGTCTATTGATGAGACTTTTATTTACCGTAGCATGTCGCCTTATGCTAGATTGGTTAAGCGATTGTTGCCTCCCAGTGTCTGGAATCCCACTTGGGTTGCACAGCCGCGGAATACTGTACGGGCGAATAAAACATTCCACCTCTTGGGGTTGCCGCACTTGCCGACCAACAAGCAGGAATCCTTATCGTGCGCTTATACTCAAAAGGTCATTAAATTGGCTACTATGCTCAAGTCATTAGGACATAGAATATATTTTTACGGATTAGAAGGCTCGGAAGTGGAATGTGATGAGTTTATACAGGTTGCTTCGCGATTCGCTTTAGAGCAGAGTTTTGGGAAAAGAGACGATCTGAACGCGTTTTATAATTTAGATCATGGCGAAGTACACGCTGAGTTTTCTATCAATGCTGCGAGAGAGATCAACCTTCGCAAAAACCCAACAGATTTTTTGTTGTGCATGTACGGTTGGGGACATAAAAGTGTAGCCGATGTTGTGAATCTCCCTTTAACTGTCGAGCCGGGCATTGGTTATATGGATACATTTTCCAATTACCGCGTTTTTGAGTCTTACACCTGGATGAGTCACGTTTACGGTATAAACAGTGTAAAGCATGGCAAGCAGTGGGAAGATGGTCAATATTACGATGCTGTTATTCCTAATTATTTCGACCCCGCTGACTTCGAGTTCAACGACAAAAAGGGCGATTATCTTTTGTTTGTTGGTCGCATTATACATCGTAAGGGTATAGAAACAGCGATGCAGGCAGCACAAAAAGCAGGCATTAAACTTGTTATTGCAGGGCAACATACGGGCGATGTACTCAATATAGATAGACCTGGAGTTGAATATGTCGGATATGTAGGTGTTGAAGAACGGAAAAAGCTATATAGAGACGCGATAGCGTTATTAGTTCCTACTGTTTACATGGCTCCGTTTGAAGGTGTGCATATGGAGGCAGCGTTTTCTGGCACTCCCGTGATTACGACTGATTGGGGTGTTTTTGGTGAAACCGTTCTGCATGGAGTAACGGGTTATAGGTGCCGGACATTTGAACAGTTCGTTTGGGCGATAAAAAATATTCATCAAATCGATCCGCATAAATGTTACAATCATGCAATATCGAATTTTAGTATGGAACGCATTAAATGGATGTATGATGAATATTTCGATATGTTATTAGATACTCTTTTCGATGGATGGTATACTGAACGACCTGACCGCGCTTATTATGACGCTTGGACGAGGTATTGCAGTGCAAAGGAGACGGAGGATGAATGAGAGTCAACAGCGAGAAATGGACTTCTGGAGTCAGTATAATATACATCTTTGTGAAGCCGATAAGCAGGAG
>SDBT01017576.1_pt1 | contig 11289 bp, 5 predicted proteins | sample 2277101 | NCBI WGS metagenome assembly SDBT01 (sample SAMN10404973, study PRJNA504765) | marine sediment metagenome | isolation source: marine sediment core GS10_PC15, 103 cmbsf | place: Arctic Ocean: Southern Knipovich Ridge | collected 2010 | reverse complement strand
GGGTGTGAGCACGGGCGCGGGGAGAAAAGCCGGGCTTACTGGAGCCGTTTCGCACTGGAGCTTCGCTCCAGAACAGGCGCTCCAGCACAGGCAGGGTTGATGAGTTGGACCGCTCGCTCCGCCAGATCCGCAAAGAGTAAAAGTGTAAAAGCGCTAAGGGCAAAACCTCGCGGGCCGAAGGCCCAGGAAGTCGTTGCGGTAGTCCGGGGTGCCGCCGTCGCGAAGGGCAGCCCGGACGAGCCCGGCGGTGGCGGTGCTGCTCCAGGAGCCGCCGCGCCTCACCCGGTTCGAGCCCGTCTGTGGTCCTGTCGGATCCGTCGCCGAACCGGACGAGTAGTCGCCATTCCAGTCATGACACCACTCATTCACGTTGCCCAGCATGTCGGACAATCCCCAGGCGTTCGGCTTCTTCTTGCCGACCGGGTGCGTGCTGCTTCCACTGTTGCCATCGTACCATGCGACGGAGTCCAGATCCCCGTACCTCGCCCCGGTGCTGCCCGCCCGGGCCGCGTACTCCCACTCGGCCTCGGTGGGCAGTCGGTAGCCCTTGCAGTCGAGGCCCTCGAGGCGATCGCCGTCGTAGCACTCGGGCAGGCCCTCCTTGCGCGACAACGCATTGCAGTACGCCACGGCTTCGCGCCAGCTCACCGTCTCGACCGGGCAGTCGTCGCCGCAGGAGGTGAAATGCGAGGGGTTCTTGCCCATAAGCGAACGGTACTGCCCCTGGGTCACCTCGGTTGCCTGCATCAGGAATGCACGGGTGATGGTCACCCGGTGTTGGGTCTCGTCGGTGAAGCGGCCATCCTCGCTCGCGGGCGAGCCCATCTGGAAGCTGCCGGACGGGATGCGGACGAAGCCATCAGGGGGACGGCGGGCGGCCTCAATCCTTGCCAGCCGCTCGCGCTCCTCTGCTTCGGCCTTAGAGCGGCGCTCGAGGGTCTTTATCTTCCTGCGGGCGGTCTTGAGATAGGGGTTGTCGTCCGGGTAGTCGGACACGAAGGACTCCCAGGCCTGGAGCTGCGTAGAGGCGCTGCCTTTCGTCTGCTTGACCCGGTCGTAGGCCTGCTGGATCTCCCTGGCCTTGGCCCTCCTGGCCTCCAGGGCGGCCTTCTTCTCCTCGGCCTCGCGGCGGGCCTCCTCCTGCTTCTCCAGCCTGGCCTCTAAGGCGTCGAGGGTCTTTACCTTCCTCCGGGCGGTCTTCAGGTATGGATTCTTGTCCGGGTAGTCGGACACGAACTGCTTCCAGGCGGCGAGCTTCTCCGTGGCCGATCCCTCGGCGGCCTTGGCCTGGTTGTACGCCTCCTTCACTTCCTTGGCCCGCTGTCTCTTGACCTCCAGGGCGGCCTTCTTCTCCTCGGCCTTGCGCTTGGCCTCCTCCTGGCGCTCCAGCTTCGTCTCAAGCGCGTCGATGTTCTTCTGAACCTTGCCCTCATAGGGATTGTCTTCCGGGTACTCGGCAAGAAACTCCTGGTACTTCTCCAGCTTTTGCTCGGTGGTGCCCTTGCGGACGGCCCGGGCCAGCTTGCGCCATGCCTGGTTCAGGGCTCGTTTGTACTCCTTGCTGTCCGAGGAAGGGGCGGGTGTGTCGTCGTCGGTGGGAGGGAGATCCACATCGGCGGCTGTCCCGCCGCCCCATTCGCGGAGCTTGGCAACCACATTCTCGACTGACTTCATAAGGCCGCTTGGAGTGCAGGGACCTTTGGCTGTCGCGGTGGTTTCAGTCGCCATTCGTTGAAGGTCGTACAACCTGGAACCAACCATGCAAACCTTACCGATTCGGCTGATGGTGTTCGAAAGCGTCTTGTTCGCCTGCAGCTCCCTTCCAATCTCGATCTGACAGGACTGGTCGGTGCATTCATCCTTTTTCGCTTTGATCACCTGCTGTCTCAGCGCCCGCTTGATGTCCCCGGGAGGAACGATCTGGTAGATGCCCCCCTCACCGAGATTGTTGCCCAGGTACTCGGTGAGCGACTGGACGAGTTGTCGTTTCAGCCTCTTGGTCCTGTCTTCGATGTCGAACACCGCCACGATGGGCCGCTGGTCGCCGGCCCGGGCAGTGGGCAGGAACAGACCGACCGCCAGGACAAGCACCGCTGCGTTGTAGGCCAGGTTCATTTCGCGGGTTCCTCTCCTTGGTCGGGCGGATGGTTTGTCGTCTTCGAGTACGAGAGGAATCGTACCCCAACATATGGGCGGTGTTCAAGTCGTGGGGCGACCTGTCCTCGACATGGCTCACTAGCCCGGCACTCTTGCAGCAAGGCTGCCAGGACAGTTCTTGACAAACCCGCCTCTGGGCGGCACACATACACGATGCCAACCGCTCTGAACAGATCCCGGCGCTACACCTCCGGTGAGGAGATCGCCAACATCCTGACCCACAGCATCGGCGCGGGCCTCAGCGTGGCCGCCCTGGCCATCCTGGTTTCGTACGCGGGCATGGCCGGCGACGCCTGGCGGGTGGTCTCCTTCGCCATTTACGGCACCTGCTTGATGTTGCTGTACTTGGCCTCCACCTTCTACCACGCCTTTTCTTCCCCCAGGCTCAAGCGCGTCCTCCGCACGCTGGATCACGCGACCATCTTCCTGCTCATCGCCGGCACCTACACCCCGATCAGCCTGGTGAGCATGGGCGGCGGCTGGGGCTGGACCCTGTTCGGCCTGATCTGGGGCTTCGCCGTCGTTGGCATCTGCGTCGAGCTTTTCTCCAAGAACCGGCCCCAATGGCTGGCCATCGCCATCTACGTGGGCATGGGCTGGCTGGTGGTCATCGCCGTCAAGCCGCTCATCGGCGCCCTCGAAGCCGGCGCCCTGGTCTGGCTGTTGCTGGGCGGGGTTTCCTACACCGGCGGGGTGGTCTTCTACGTCTGGAAGAGGCTGCCGTACAACCACGCCATCTGGCACCTGTTCGTGCTGGCGGGCAGCATCTGTCACTTCTTCTGTTTCTTGCTATACGTGCTGTAGGCAGCCCACAGACCGCCTTGACCAGGCTTCACTCCACGTCACACCAGCACAGATCCTCCTCCGAGGTCTGTCCCATGGTTCTCCAGGGCGAGTTCACGCTTGCTCTTGAGACTCGAAACCCCAGTTCTCAGCAAGGCGAATAGCCGGCTGATCATGACGAGTGAGCATGATGAGTTGACGACGAAAGGTCAACGATTTAGACTTCTACGAGGTTTTGAGGAGGGACAGGTGCAAAACCTCGCGCAAGAACTTCTTGCCCGTGTGATAAGCGGCCGGTAGAATGTGACTCGGGAAGCTAGCGGTTTGATGATCATTCGGTACTCGCATCGCCGGGACACACCGGCATTCACGAGGAGCAAATGGCAATTCGTCTAGGCGGCACAGATCAAAAGGACATCGAAGCTGCCATGTCCGCGCTTTTTCGGGCAGTTTCGTTAGACAACCTTCAGGACATCGTCAAGAGGCACAAGGTGATTCACACGCCAGTATTCCACGCATTGATGCGTCAGGAACACTTGCGAATGGTGAACGCGAAGAGTGAGTTTCTTCATGGATTCGAGAGCATCTACGACGATCTCTTCTGGATCCTTCACTCGTCTGCCTACTCGCGACAAACCCAAGCAGACAGGGACTGGAAGGCATCGACCAGCCCGACGCCATATGAGCCCGAGTTCTTCGCCACTGTGCGGCGTGAACTGGGCGACGCCTTCCCGTCCAGCGGACCGGCGTTTCAGTGTGACACGGACACAAACGAGCTCGAGACAGAGCTTAGAGAAATTGTGGGCAGACAGACAGAGCTGGCTCCGTACGAGCCCATGAACGGTGTGTCCTGGGCGTTGCTTTGCGTCGAGTGTTATGCGTGCCAGCACGAGTATTTATCCACGCGAGCTTTCGCAGTCGACACCCTGGCCGCACCGGCGATCAAGCGGCTCCTTTTGGAAGGTCGGATCAACAACGACGCATGCCCCCGATGCGGAGACATCCGGCGGTTCGTAAGCCGCCTCTGGGTGTTTGAGCCACCGCAGCTTCACGATCCACTGTTGTCTCTCACTTGCGCTTGGCGGATGGATCGAGACCTTTATATCTTTCAGCCACCCCCCGGAACCCAGCGTGACGAGAACGACGATCGCATTCTCGAAGTTCGATTCGACACGCTGCTAAGATCGATTCACTGGCCCCTCCCCATGGCGGACGATTCCGAGTTCCGCAGCACGCAAATGGGAGTTGCCTACTCCCTCGAAGGGCTCGCGTCGCATGCAGAAAGCGATCTGTCCGAGGAAGATCTTCCTCGGGCGATGACTTTTACGATCGAAGATTTGCACATGAAGACGAAGTCCGGACAGCTGCCTCTTCACGCCGCCCAGACCATGATTCTCGAAACGCTCGCTGAGTTCGTGAAGGACTGGCCTTTGATTCGCCTCGGCATGCCGGGCGCTCCCCTCGATGGACATCGGTACCTGATACAAGCCCTCCTTGCGGAGTCTATTGCTGCCTCGCGTGGGGAGAAGGCCGGTGTACGGGCGATGATGGCCGCTACGACCGCCTACGGTTTCCTCCACCTGTCTGAAGTTGGTTTGGCGGAGGCAGCGCTTGCCCGTGCGAGCGATCAACTTGCCAAGCTAAGCCCCGACGACCCACTTCATGAAATTGCAACTTTGGCCGTCACTGATATGCGTCATTACTTCTTACGACAAGCGGGCAGGATGGAGGAAGCCGACAAGGCGCTCGATCAACTGTCTCAGTACGAATTTGGTGAAACGCTCGCCTGTCGGTTTGTAGAAATCGCACTGGAGTCAAGTAAGGCTCTGATGAGCTACGCAACCGAAGAGTTGGCAGCGGCTCTCGCGGCGTTCCCGAACTGTCTCAAGCAGTTCAGAGAATTGGCAGAAGAGGCGGAAGCGTCAAGCGACCAAAGTGACCAAGCCTTCGCCCGCAAGATCCGGGGCGCTCTCAGCGGTGACCTCGGCAACCTTGCGGCGGTTCTCACCGACATAGCGAAGGCGATTCGGCTTTACAAGGTGCTCGTCCTCCCTGCGCCAGAAGCGGAGAAGAGGCGGCGCCTCGAGGGGCTCCATGTCGATGTTCGGGACCCGGCACGAACCGTCGACGCCGCCAGGCACATTCTTCGGCGACGATATGGCGCGAGCTTCAACGAGACGGTCCTCGAGGACGATGCGGCAAGGCTTTTGGAGGAGGCGCTCGAAATTGCCGAAGAAGTTGAGTCATGGGAGTCTGCGGGTGTTCAAGCCCATCGACTCATGCTGCTGCGAAGTCAGAGAAACGATGCCGATGGGGCCATGGAGGTGGCAAACAAGGCGGTTCGATTCGCGGCCAGGGCAGGGGATCTGGCCCGACTTTCGACGGCGCATGCGTTCATGGGTCAGCAACACGCGTTGCGTGGAGAGAGCGTTCGAGCTCTCGACCATTTCGAGCACGCGGCAGAACACTGGATTCGAAACCAGATTCGAAAGGGTATCTACCTCGAGCACGATGTCACATGGATTGCTCTTGCCGATGAAGCGCTGAAGACGGCTCAGGCAGCGGACGACCCAGGAAGAGGCGTTATGGTGGCCGAGAGCCTTAAGGAAGCAACCACCGCGGCGTCGCTGGCTAGGGAGACTCCGTTCGCGCCAGCAGACGACGCGGCTTCTGAGTCTTCGGCGCGCCTCAAGGAGCTGTCTCGCGAGATCGAGTTGCACCGCCTGCAAGAAATCTGGAACCCCGACGACCAGACGGTGCGGGACGCCATCGAGGCCAGCAAGAAGGCATACGATGCCTTGAAGTACGAAATAGGCCTCCGCGACCCTCGGTTTGCCCGCTGGGTGGACGCAACGGACATCGGACTTTCGGATCTCCAGAGCGTGCGGCGACGTATCTTGGCACTTGGTCCTCGGACGACCATCGTCGGCTTCATTACCAACGGCCCCACGCTGTGGACGTATGCCATCTGGAACGAGGGGGCTCTTCTCGAGCTCTCCAGTGCAGAAGAACTCGACGCCGCCCGATCTGACTCGGTTGCCGCCATCACGGACGAATCACTTCATGCCAGTGCGGGTCGAGTAATTCTGGATCCCTTGGAACCCCGACTCTCGCAGCTGCAACAGGATGACCACCTGGTAATTTGCCCCGGGCCCTTTTATGCCCATCTTCCGTGGGCCGCGTTGAGGTTTCGCGGACAATCGCTCTGCACTCGATTTCACATCAGCGTTGTTCCCGGAATTGGTTCTCTTGAAGCATGCTTGGATCGTCCGCAGCCGGACCATTGTGCGCTATTGGCACTGGGCGGTCCGCATCGACCCGGCTTGGCGGACCTCCCTCATGCACGATCTGAAGCGAAATCCATCAGCGCGGTCTTCCGAGATTTGGGCCATGAGACGAAATATCTGATCGGTCCAAACGCAACGGTCACGGCACTACTTCAAAGGGCGTCTAATTTCTCAGTAGTGCATATAGCTTGCCACGGTGAGCCTGCCGCATCCCAGTCCGAACGAGCACGGCTTTTCCTCGCCCCGGACGTTGCCGGTGGCGACAGCGGCGTGCTGGCAGAAGATCGAATCATTTCCGAGCTCCGCTTGATTCCTGGCTGCACCGTGAACCTCGCTGGATGTTGGACCGCGAGGCAGATTGCCCGCAAGGGGCCGCTGCTGGGTGGATTGGTGTCGGCGTTTCTCGTTGCTGGTGCGCGGTCTGTGATCGGTAGCTTGTTTCCGATTGACGACGAGAACGCTCTGGCCTTCCAGAAGCAATTCTATCGTGCGATGGCTAATGGAGCGGGCGTTGCCGAAGGGCTTTCAAGGACCCAACGGATGTGCATCGAGGGCGGCTTGGGAGAGGCGATGACAACCGTTGAGGCATGGGCACCATACGTCGTATATGGAGGAGGTTAACCTGATGGTGAGTCGTATTTTCATCTCTCACTCCGGGGACGATTCGATCGTAGCAATGGAGGTGGCCCAAGCGTTGGAAGCGGCCGGTCTCTCAGCTGTGCTCGACCGCGACAGAATCCAGGCGGGAGATAGCTTTATAACCTTCATGGAGGGCGCGCTATCAACGAGCGATTCGTGTCTTCTCCTATGGTCGGAGTCGGCTTCGAGTAGCGCTTGGGTCCAAGCAGAATGGGAGACCGCGCTGCTTCGTACTATCGAAGGCGCACGGGGCTTCCTTGTCGTCGGACGCCTTGACGAACATCCTCTACCGGCACTCCTTTCACCGCGCTTGTTCGTGGTGCTGCATCCCCAAATCTCCCCCGGGATCGATGAGCTCATCCTCGTTTGGCGTCGAGACTTCAAGGTTACAGAGGCGACGGGCCGCCCCGTGGCCTCGGCCCCCTCTGTCCCCACACCGACCGGAGACCAGAATCATATCTACGTCACGTCGGATTACTTCGCGATCACGACCCCCATCTCGGTCGACCTCCATGGCCCGGCGGGTTCGTTTCTGGACTGTCTGCGCGCCGCCCTTGATCTGCCAGCCCAATTGGACTACGACGGGAAGCTGGGGGTGCGCTTTGAGTATCGGCTCCGGTTGGAGGATCATGTACTCAACCGCGGGCTCAGCCTTTCGCAGCAGGGAGTCGAGCCGGGAGGCGTTTTGTGGCTGGAGTTCGACATGGTACCGTTCTCAGCAAAGGACCCGATCCAAGGTGAGCTGTCCGTGTCGACATTCCGATCAGACGATGCGCGAAGTGACTGGCAACTCGCGTGCGGCGCGGCCAGGAGCACAATGCTCAAACAGGTCGAAGCTATGGGACTGGGAATGCGTAGCAGGGTTGGAAGGCGATGAATCCAGAAGACGTACCGGTCGTGTTCGCGCAGGGGACCATTCGGTTGGCTGTCGCGAGCAATCTCATGGCGTCGACGCAGACGCAAGTCCCTGATCTTAGAAACGGCTATGCGCAGCTCTTTTGCTTCCTGGCTTCGGAGGTGTTGCGAGCTGAACTGGCCAATGCCCCAGTTGGGACTGCGGAGATCATGGAGGACTTCCATGGCCGCTTGGGAGCAGGCGTACCGGAGGACCTCCGTCGTGACTTCATTTTGCTATCGCCGGATGAGTTCGACGAGACATGGTCCGCGCTCAAAGATCAGGCATCCCGAGACCAAGTCGACATGGAGGAGCTGGCTGACGCCTTATTGCACATCAACGAGGTCATGTCATTCTTTCTGAGCATGCAAAAGGGCGGCGAGGCCGAGCTTTGAGACCGAGCGCGGAAAAAAGCTCGACGACGGAAGGGGTCCACCGAAATCACGGCATGGCCACACCTTGACGTAAGAGCCCAAGCTGGTGAGGCTTAAGGTGATTTCTCCTTCCAAGATCGCCGAGAGATCCCGGAGGGAAACGTGTCCTGTCCCTTCTCAAAACCAAATCCGAGGATCGCCTGGCGGTGGTCTTGGTGAAAGTTGGCGTACTGACCAGTATTGTCGTGGTTGGCCACTCGCGAACAAACCCGTTCCTGTGGTCGCAAGCCGCATGACACCAACAACGATTGACTTCTTGATGTCGTGAGCTGAGCTCACGCTTGCTCTTGAGACTCAAAACTCCAGTTCTAGGCAAGACGAATAGTTGTCTGATCATGACGAGTGAGCATGATGGGTTGGCGACGAAAGGTCAACGTTTTCGACTTCTACGAGGTTTTGAGGAGGGACACCCGCTGGTCGCTTGGTCTTGGGGACATAGTGGCTTCGTGCGGACCGTGGCGCCGGCGGCAGATGCTACTCCCCTGGCAGACCGACGAGAAGTTGGTCGATCTGGTCGAGGAGTTGCTGCGCTTCGGCTTCATAGTTGGCGGCGCGGCCCTCATAGTGCTTGAAGTCGCTCATGGCGGCCTGAGCATAGGCCCGTGCGCGGAACAGCAAGTCACACCGCCGGGCCGGGTTTTCCTCCTGCTCGGTAACTCGCCCATACATGAGCGCCATGTTGAGGCGCGTCTTCCCAGCACCATGTCGGTCACCAATCTGCTCGCACATCTGCACGCATTTCTCAAAGTGCTCCCGGGCCCGCTCAGCCTGGCCGATATCGGTATAAAGACTGCCAAACCCGTTGTGAATCGTCTGCAGTTCGGTAATCGCAGAGGCGGGGCAAAGTTCCAGCGCCTGCTGGTAGTGCTGTTCCGCCGCATGCGCGTGCTGCATCTGCTTTTCCGGCGGTTCGCCCTGCTGCCGCGTCTCGATGAAGCGAGTGTAGTGTACCATGCCGATCTGTTTGATGGCCATTGAATTCTTCAATACATCATTTGTATCAAACAAAGACAGGCTCCGCTGGTAGGCGGCTTCGGCGTCGTCCGAATCGCGGATGTCAGGAAGGGTTAGGTATGCGTGGCCTAGGGCATAGTGCGCACTGCCCTCCCCGGTGGTGTCTTTGATGAGCTGAAAATGCCGAATGGCTTCCTCATACGCATTCACACACTTATCGCTGCCCTGATCGTGTAGAATCTGGCCCAGTGCAAACACGCAGACGCCCAGCGACCGGATGCGGCTGCGTTGCTTTTCGTCCATCTGGGCGTCCTCAGGCAGGGCCAGCACGGCTTCGGCCTGCCGGCGTATCATTATGGCCAGCTTTTCCTGCAAGGCGCCGGCACGGGCGAGGTCGTGATCTTGGTCGATGGCAAGCCTGACGCGGTAATCCATGACGAAGTTGTACTCGTTTTCACGGCCGGCTACCGGTTCGTAGTCCTTGGTGCAATAGTCGGGCACGATCTCATTGACTAGCCGAGCCCATTCCGCCCATCGCCCTTGGTATTCGTATAGGGTGTGCAGCCCCTGCATGGAAAAGATGACAGACGAAAACCATTCGTGGCGGCGAGCCGCGCGGCGGGCGTGCAGCAGGTTAGCCTCCTCCAGCGCAAGCAACAGAATCACGCCCTGGTTGCCCTCTGTGAACTGCTGGAGGTAATACTCTCCCAGTCTGCCGACGGAGTCGGCCCAGGCGCGGAGGGCGGCCGCGTCACCGCTCCGCCCGTCCTGCCCGTCGTAGTGCCGCTCAAAGAGCTGGCGTAGGAACCAGGGCAGCGCAGGGTGAATGTTGTAGTAGGTAGGACTCACCTGTGTCAGCAGCCCGATCTCGCCGGCACGATTCAGCAGGTTTGTGAGGTGCTCCTTTGTCTTGCCCTGCAACTCCGGCAGCGGCTGGTCGCCCACCTTTCCCATCATCGCCAGCGCATCGACATTGACCGTGCCTTGAAAGAGGTGGAGCAGGGCGATGACGGGGAGTTCATCCTCCTTGAATGCATTTCGGAAGCCGTAGTAGAGCGAGGCACCGAGGGATTTGTCGCGGCCCTCGGCTTCGTCGGGATCTTCGATGTGCTGCTCGCCGTCGCGGACGGCCTGGATGAAGTCCTCGATCTTATTCTTGCCCCGCAGGTCCATCTTCACGGCCTGAGTGGCGATGACCAGCAGCGTGAGCGGATTGCCCGCACAGTAGTCCAAAAGCGGCTGCCAGTCAGCTATCTCGGCTCGTTTGAGGTTTTTCTCCTCTCCCAACTTCAGAGCAAGACCGGCGGCGTCATCAGGCAACATGCGTGGCATCTTCACGCGGTGCGGAACGCCGCCTAGCCACTTCTCCTCGTCCCGTCGGGAGGTGAGCAGGATTTTGACCTTGGTCGCCTTGTCCAGCTTGAGTTGCTTGAGAAAGCCGGCCAGTTCCGCCTGCTCTGCAGCGGTCCAGACGGACTCGGTGCCCTCGGGGAACCCGGCCACCGGCTCGACATTGTCCCAGATCCAGAAGACGGGAATCTGCTGGAGGATTTTGACGACGAGTTTGCGGCGTTCGGCGGCGTCGTTCAGGGCGTGCCACTCGATGCCGCCGGCTTGAAGACGCGGCGCGAGGAATTGTCCGACCTGGTTGAGCACGTCGGTCAGATCGGTATGCGACTCAAACGACTTGAACAGGACGGCCGGCCGAGGGCCGAGGCCGCCGGTCCGGGCATACCAGCGGGCGAACTCGACCGCGGTCGTGGTCTTCCCCTGGCCGGCGTAGGCGTGCAAGAGGACGACCGGGTGGGCGTCAAAGGCGCGGTCCAGCAACAAAAGGGTTTCGTCCCGCCCGACAACGCCGTGGTCCGGTACGTAGCGGAGGAGGGCCGGGTTGAGTTGGACGGGGTCCAACTCCGGCTGCTGGCCCAGTTCAAGCGGCTTATCCTTGGGGAGCAGCTCGATAGGCGCCGCCTCGTAGACGACGGGGACGAACCAGTCCTGTAAAGGGCGCGGCTTTAGACCGACCCAGCGGTCGGGATTGCGGTGCAGGTGCTTTCTTCCCTCGGTGGCGGCCTGCCCGAAGCCGCGTCCTTTGGCCAACGCGGCGTAGAGCTGGCCGATGTACTGCGCGGCGGTGACG
>SDBT01017575.1_pt1 | contig 11289 bp, 2 predicted proteins | sample 2277101 | NCBI WGS metagenome assembly SDBT01 (sample SAMN10404973, study PRJNA504765) | marine sediment metagenome | isolation source: marine sediment core GS10_PC15, 103 cmbsf | place: Arctic Ocean: Southern Knipovich Ridge | collected 2010 | reverse complement strand
AAAAAAAAATCTTATTACATAATGAAACATTATCAATCTATTTCTATAAATGAATTTTCTCTTATATTTAAACCAAAATTAGAAGAAGCAATAGAAAATAAAAAAAAAGAATATAAAATTAAATTGGCACCAAAATATATGATTATAGAAGCTACAAAAGTTCTCAACCCTTTATTTAATAAATGGGAAAAAGAATTTTTTAACAAATATCATGTTATAATATTGTTTTTATAGTTAATATTTATGATAAAGAAACACAAAAACAATATTACAACATGCCTGAAAAATCAATTAAATCATACGATAAAAAAATCATGAAGCCTACAAATGATATAATAAAAAAATTGAGGTAGGGGAGACTTGTTAATTTTTATTCATTTGTTTCTGAAAACGATTTTTATCCTGATAATTGTGGATGGTGTGTACAAAATATTTTATGTGAGGTTGCAAAAAAGTTATTTAATGAGAAAAAAAAAAAATTGGAAATGTGGACGTTAATTGATAATTACGATACAACAAAATTTTTTTATATAAAAGAATGTTAATGTCAGATAACTGAAACAAAAATAAAAATAAAAATAATTCTATAGTTTAGTATTATAATAATGTTTATTTTATTATTGAATATATAATTAATATTATTACTATAAATTTAATATATTATTATCTTTTCTTTTTTTTTTATTTTAAACATTTTTTTATTGTATAGCCATTTGTCTATTCATAAATTTAAAGGCAATTTCTTTTCCCCCTTTTTTTTTTCTATTCATTTTTAAATTTTAAAGTTTCAATTCATTTTACTTTTTTTTATTTCTGTTATTTTTCTTTTTTCTTTTTTTTAAATGTCCATTCCCTTTGTAACCATTACTTTCCAATAAATCTGAAGATTCTTCGTTACTAAAATTTCTCCTTCTATTATGTCTACTATTTGATGCTGAATTTTGGGAGGATTCGTTTCGCATTAAAATAGTAAAATAAAAAATACACAATATGCATGCAAAAAAAGCTACTGAACCAAATACAGCTCCAAATATAATAGCATTATTCGTACTTTCATTTGTTTCACTTTCTTCACTATTATTATTAGGCTCGTTTTCTTCATCTGGAATTTCTTCACCATTGGCTCCACATTTTCCCGTATCTTGATAACAATAACCTCCACGACTTTTACATTTTGTTTCATTACAAAAAAAATCACAATGTGAACCAAAATGATTTTTAATACAATGACATTTTCCACTTCTTTTATCACATTTACCTTTATCTGGTTTACATGAGTGTTTGTCACATTTCTTTGAACAATCTTCGCCATAAAAATGTTTAAAACATTCACAATGTTTTGTTTCATTGTTACATTTTCCTCCTTTAAAATGGCAATTGTGTTTGTTACATTCTTTATTACATTGACCTGAATCTGGATCACATATTCCTTTTTCACATATAATCGGAATACCAGGTTCACATATGCCTTTAATACATATATCACCTAATGTACATTCATCCATATCATCGCAATTTATTCCTGTAAGTCGTTTAACTATACATCCTTTTTTTTTTAGACAAAATTCTTTTGTACATTGATTATCATCATCACAAGTAATTGGTGTTCCTACACAAATACCAGGTTTTTTACATCTCCCTTTATGGAAACATTTATCATCTTCTCTACATTTTTTACCAATGATAGTAATATGTTTACATTTTCCTGTACGTTTGTCACAAAAATCTTTTGTACATTCATTGTGATCATTACAATGAACAGGTGTACCTCCTGTACAACGATCATCTAAACAAACTTGACCTCTTTTACATGGATCTGTATTACAAAGTACTCCATCACGTTTTCCTTTACATACAGATACGTTTGCACAAATATATTCATCACAATTGCACCCAGACCAACATTTTTTACAAATACAATCTCCTGTATTTTCATCACAATAACCATTACGATTGCATGTATGTTCATTACAGAATTTTGTACAATATCCATGAGGAAAAAAATGTTTTTTGCATATACATTCTCCTTTTCTATTACATTCTCCTTTATGTGGAGGACATGTTCTGGGTGAACAATATTTAGAACAGTCATATCCAAACCAATGTTCTCTACATTTGCAAATTCCTGTATAATCGCTGCAATGTCCACCAAATTTTTTACAATTGTGTTCATCGCATGTGATATTACAAATTTTTCCATAACTATCATGTTTACATATACAGTTTCCCGTATATTTATCACAATATCCTTTATTATAAGGACATGTTTTATGGTCGCAATGAACAGAACAATCGTGACCAAAATGATGTTTCTTACATCGACAAACACCATGTCTATCACATTTTCCTCCTCTAGGATCGCAATTATGTTTATTGCATTTCCTATGACAATGTTTTCCAAAAAATCCATCATGACAAATACAAACACCATCTTTATTACAATGTCCTTTTCCATGTTCACAAGTAAAGTGATCACATCTTTTTTCACAATGTCTGCCAAAAAATCCACGTTTACAAACACATGTTCCATTTCTTTTATCACAATGACCATGTTTAGAACATCTTATTTTTTTTTTACCAACACAAACACCTCTTTTACATTTGTCGTCTTTTGTACATTTGTTTGCATCATCACATGGAATTCCGTCTCTTCTTTGTATATTAAGACATCCTTTTGGTTCTACACAAATATCTCTTGTACACTGATTTTCATCTGTGCAATTTTTTTCTATTCCTATGCAAAGTTCTGCACCGTCACATCTATCTTGGATTGTACAATTAAATCCATCATCACATGGATCTCCTGTAGGTTTCGATATAAAAATACATCCTGTGTTGGGATCGCATGCATCAAACGTGCATTGATTATTATCATCACAGATAATTTCTTCTCCTCCTTGACACTGACCATTAAAGCAGTATTGATTTTTTATACAGTCACTCGTATTACAACTAATACCATTATCACATATTTCACAATTTTCGCATTCTCCTCCGATTTGAAATTGACAATGATCTCCTGCAAACTCTGGTTCACATTCGCATTTTCCCTTTGCATTACATTGTCCATGATTGTTACATGTTTCATTGTCTTTGCAGAATTTATGACAAGAACCATGAGGAAAAAAATGTGGTTTGCATTTACATACACCATGTTTACATTCGCCTTTTCTTGGTGGACAACTATGTTTATCACATTGTTTATCACATTTATCGCCAGAAAACCCATGTCTACATTCACATTTTCCTGTTGTACAATTACATTTTCCACCTTCATGATCGCAATTATTATGATCGCATCTCGTTTTACATTTTTTTCCATAAAAGTGTTTTTTGCACTTGCATTTTCCACTATGAGGATCACAATGAGCGTTTTCATGTGGACAAGATTCATGATTACAATGAATTCTACAATTACGTCCAAAAAAGTGTTTATCACAAATGCATTTACCTGTATCTGGATCACAGGCACCATGATTATTGCAATTTTTTAGTGTACCTTGACATGTACCATTCATACATTTATCATCAAATGTACATTTATCTTTATCATCACAATCTTTATCATCTATATTAAAATGTAAACATCCTTTACGACGATCACAATGATCAATAGTACATATGTTATCATCAGAACAATCACGGCTTCTTCCTTTGCATTCTCCTGATCTTCTACATTTATCTTCTACTGTACATCGATCTCTGTCATTACATTCTAAACCTTTGAGTACTGTAAAATCACAATTTCCTGTTGTAGAATTACATTCTCCTCGAAGACAGATATTATCTGATTCACATTGAACTGGTTCTCCACCTTTACATCTTCCACCATAACACTTTTGATTTCGAATACACAAATCTGTATTACATGGTGATCCATCTTTGCATTTATAACAATCTTTGCAATCGTGAGTAGGAGGTCTTTTACAGTGTTTTCCCCAATATCCACCATAACATTTACATCTTCCAGTATAATAATCACACTTTCCGTGTCCATTACAATGAATTTTAGGTATACACAATTTATTACATCTACCAGGTGGAAACCAATGATATCTGCATTGACATTCACCAGATTCTGGGTTACAATAACCTCCTTGTCCACAATATTCATTGTTACAATATAAGCTACAATGACGTTTAGTAGTACTACTACTATTATAATAATGATTATTATAATCATTATATTCACTATAACTATAATAATCGTCATCGTCATCTCCATTATCATAATTTCTTTCATCATAGTAATTATTTTTGCACTTGCAAATGCCTGTTTTATAATCGCAATAACCAATATAAGGATTACATGTTTCATAATCACAATGACGATTACATTCATCACCATGATAACCTTTTTTACATACGCATTTTCCACTATAAGGATCGCAATGTCCACCTTTTGGATCACATGTATATTCTGAACAATATCTATCACATCTTTTTCCATAATAATGAGGATCACATTCACATTTAGATGAATGACGATTATTTACACAATGTCCATAATAGCAATTCGTTTTTTCATTACATTTATGACTGCAATTTTGACCATAATGATTGCTTTCACAAATGCATTCTCCATATTTACACCTTTGATAAGGTCCTGGACAATTATGTCTATTACATTTTTTTTTACAATGAGGTCCTGTAAATTTTTTATTACAAATACATTTTCCAGTATTTGGATCACAATGTCCTCCACCTTTTTTTTCATTACATCTTTTCCTTCTTTTACCTTCACAATGGCCTCTTATACATATGTCTTTACGTGTACATTTATCATTGTCGTTACATCTTTTACCAGATTTAGGAATATGAATACATTTCCGAAGACGTGAACTGCATTTATCTTTTGTACATGTATTATTATCTGAACATGAAATTGGTTTACCAACACATATACCTCTTTTGCATCTATCGTTTTTTGTACAAAAATCACTGTCATTACAGCTACCAATAGGTAAAGTAAGACGTTCAAATATACATTTTCCTTTCATAGGATCACATGAATCTGTTGTACATTCATTACCATCATCACAAATTACTGGTACGCCATCAACACATTTTCCTCTTTTACAAAATTGTCCTTCAAGACAAGGATCTGTACTACATTTACTAAAATCAGGTCTGTCATAACATTGTCTATCATGATATTCACCCTGATCATCACCATCATTATCTCCACCACATATATATTGGTTACAATATATACCTCCATAGCAACCATAGCATTTACATTCACCTTCATCATCACAATGCCCATGGTTAGAACACATTTCTTTTGTACAATATTCTTTACAAACACCATGTGGATAAAAATCTTTTCTGCATTCACATTTCCCTGTATGTTTATTACAGGTTCCACCATAATGAGGACATGTACTATTATCACAATGCACAGAGCAATTTCTCTTATCTTCATAATGATCAGTATAATATTTATGTGGACATACACATTTTCCACTATACTGATCGCAATATGCTCCCTTTTCGTAATTGCAATTCGTTTCAGAACAATTCATTTTACAATGTTCTCCGTAATGTCCAGGTTTACATTTACATTCACCCGTATAATCATCACATCTTCCGTATAATGGATTACAATTGTAACCGTCGCATTTTTTTTTACAGTTCTCTCCATAGTAATGAGGTTTGCAAATACATTTCCCTTTATAGCCATCACAATGTCCTCCATCATAATTGCAATTGGTGCTATTACACCAATAAAAACATCCATCGCCGTAAGAATCATGATAACATACACATTCGCCTGTGTATGGTTGACAATATCCTCCTTTAGGACAACAATTTAAAGGTCCACAGTATTTTTTGCAAAGTAAACCATAACGATGTTTATCACATTTACATTTGCCTGTCCTTGGATCGCATATTGCATGCTTACCACATTTAGGTTCTCCTCTACATTCACCCATAATACATTTATCTTTGATGGTGCAAACATCATGATCATCACATAAAAATACGGAATGTTGTATATCATCACAACTAGGAATGCCTTTATGTCCTGTGTTATAATCTTCTAAAATATCCTTAAATTTATTTGCAAGCGTTCTATTTTCTTCTGTATCGATTCCATCACAATTTTCTTTCAGTAAGTTACAAGCTTTTTCTAAAGTACTCAAAATAGTGGCATTACTTGTTCCATTTGCAATATTCAATAGTGCAGCAATATATTGTTGAGCTAATGAAACCCATCGGTCTCCTCCTTTTGGTACTGCAAACATGATAGATAAATATGTCCTATTACATAACAATTTGTTTTCTAAGTCATTTGGCCATGGTTCCATGGTATTTCCCTTTTGTGAGTTGTGAGTTTTCCAAAAACCTTTACTCCTTACACAAAACAAATCACTTGTAAGATTTTTGTGGATACATCCTTTTCTAGGTGAACAAGAATCTCGAGTACATGTATTATTATCATCACATGATATTTGCTGTCCAATACAAACACCTTCATTATTACACATTTCGTTTTTCGTGCATAAATTTCTATCTCTACAAGGTTTACCAACAATAGGCATATTTATACATCTTCCTGTCAAAGGATCACATGTATCATTTGTACACTGGTTTTGATCATTGCAATCAACAGGGACGCCATTTGAACAAACTTGATCATTACATGTTTGATTCACTAAACATTTATTTGTATCACATGGTTCCCCTTGTGTGGTTTTATTACATTCTCCCATTGGTTCATAACAAATATCTACTGAACAATTCGATCCAGTATGACATGCATCACAATTACATATTCCAGGTTCTATACATGGACAATTTTCTGTATTATTATTAATACATAAATTTTTGCCATTACAATTCATTAAATTTGTACATTGTAAATCACATAATCCTGAAGGAAACCATTCAGGTAAACAATCACACATTCCATTCGTTTCATTACACACGCCTTGCATTTCAGGACATGTTTCATTATTGCAAGTCACATTGCAAGTTCCTTCTGGAAAAAATCCATCAAGACAGTCACATAATTCTTCGGGTGTATTTTCTCCTTCCATTTCAGGTAAAGAGTTGTTACAAAATTGATTTTCTGTACAATTGACAAGTGTTCCTTCACAGATTCCAGAGGGTCCGCAACAATCGTTAATTGTACATCTATTACCATCTGTACAATTTCTACCAATGCATGGTCTTTCATTTGTAAGATTAATATTAATCTCACCAACACCTCTTTTCAATGTACATGTTTCATTTTCAAAGATGCTTTGGTTAATGACTTTCCATTGAATCCATCCTGAAGCTCCAAATGCCATATTAAATCCATTTGCTTCAATTCCAATTTGAAATGCTGGTCCAATTTTAAATATTTCTACAAGAGCTCCTTCCATTGCATCTAATCCCCTAAGAGTACCATTAAACATGGTATAATATCTCCACGCTGATGTATCTGGTGCACCAGATATAATTTTAGGACTACCTGGAGGTGGATAACCTATATCTCCAGGATTTACTCGACCTGTAAAAATCATATCTAATTCAAATTTAAATGATGGATCAAAAATACTAATTAATATCCCAGTTAGAGTTGCTTTTTCTTCAGGTTCTTCAGGTCCTTCAAATTCACGAAATATACCAGATCCTTGTGGATCAAAAATAAGTAAATCTGAGCCAGACTCAGTACAATTAAAGAAATCAATCATTTCTAAAACATGGGATTCTGCTGCACTTGCATTAAAAGCTGTACATCCAGTAACATTTTTTTTTACTGTTGTTTCTATACATCCTTTTCCTGGAACACAAACTAAAGAAATACAAGGATCTAAATTAGTAACATTTTCAGAGCAATTAAAAGTTTCATTGCCTACACATGTTCCGTTTACACAACTTTGTACTAAACATGTTTCAGTGCTATTACCACAAGGGAATTCAACAAATCCTTGTTCTACGGGTGTATTCAAACATACCCCTAATCCTGTTTCTGGGATTATTTCACATACATCTTTTGTACATTCATTATCATCATCACATTCTTCATTTGTTTGACAACAATCTTCTGCAATAATAGTATTGATACATCCAGTTTCAACTGAACAAGTGTCAATCGTGCAATTATTATTGTCATTACAATCTATTGGTGGAGGTATAGAACAAAAACCTGCCCCGTCACATAGTCCCTTTCCTATAAAAACAGGTGTTGTACCATTCGCAATTAACGTACATTCCGGATCTCTACATGGTACATCATTTGGAACAGGAGTAAAAACACATCCAGTTTCTGGTATACATGTGTCTGTTGTACAGTCGTTATCATCATCACAAATTTTTTCATCTTGAATACATTCTCCATTAACACAAGTACCATTTTCTAAACAATTATCTTCAGATCTACATGGTACATTATTTAAATCAAAATGTATACATATACCTTTATGACAAGCATCTTCTGTACATTCATTTTGATCTGAACAATCTCCATCTATACCTAAACAGGTTCCAGCGCTACATGTATCATTAACAGTGCATTCATCTCCATCATCACAAGGATTCGCATTAGCGGTGGATTGACAAGTTCCAGCTGTACATTCATCATCTGTACATATATTATCATCATCACATACTATTGGAGTACCTTGACAAACTCCATTTAGACAAAAATCGTTTTCTGTACAATCATCAAGATCATCACAAGATAAGGAATTATTAGTATGTAAACATATACCATCTAAACAAAAGTCAGTTGTGCAAATATTGAAATCATCGCAAATTTTTTGATTTCCCATAAAACACATTCCTCTCATACAAAAATCATTTTCTGTGCATAAGTCTCCATCTTCACATGGTGTTTGTAAGGGAAGATCATTATTGATACAAATTCCTGTTTCAAGAACACATTCATCGCTTGTACATTGATTACCATCAGAACAATTTTTATCTTGTCCACCCACACACGTTCCACTCTGACATGTATCTACTAATGTGCATGCATTTCCATCATCACATGGTGTATCATCATCTATAAAGGGATGTATACAACCTAAAACAGGATCACACGTGTTATTAGTACACGGAAGAGAATCATCACATGGTACCTGTCCTTGAGGTACACATACACCATCTAAACAAATACTTTTTTTTATAAAGATGGGGTTTCCATTTTGTGTTATACATATACTTTCATCACAAACTATGAAATCTGCTTTAGGTACACATTGCCCTGGAAGATGCATATTTGAATTGCAGGTTTTACATGTATCATTACAGTCTTGTTCGCAACAAACACCGTCAACACAGAATTGACTATCACATTCAAGTGAATCTGTACAATTTTCACCATTTGGTAATGGTTGAGCATTGCTTTTTTCAATTTTTATTGAAAAAAATAAAAGAAATGTTACTAAACTGTAACAAAACGTAATATAAAATAATCGATTTTTCGTTTTCATTATTCTACGACTTTCCTTATAGAAAGTTTTTTGTTTCTTTATTTTATTACCGGTATTATTATTATTAATATAAAAAACGCTAAAAAAAAAAAAACAAAACAAAAAAAAAATAATAATCAAAAAAAGAAAAAAGTTTTTTTTGATATAATAATATAATTATACTTAGTTATTTATACTAAAAAATATACTATATTTATTATATGTATAAATATTTTTTTTTTTAACGTTTTTTTATCTTTTGTATTTTTTTTTTTATTTTTAAGAAAAAAAAAAAAATAATATGTTTTGTTTATATTTTCAAGATGTTAAATTTATTAATTTTCCAATTTGTCGTAGAATAGTAATAATTTTTATTTACCTTTATTGTATTTGAATTTCAATTATATTTGTGAAAAAAAAATGTTAAATAAATTCATAAACATAATCAAAATTCTTTAATTTTTTGTCTTTCAAATAGTATATTAGTTTTTCATCCTTTAATTAAAATAAAAAAAAAATTAAAAGTATTATACATTTTTTTTTAAAAAAAAAAATCATTTATTTATATCATGGAAATGGAAATAAAAATAAAAAAAAAAAAAAAAATTTTTTATATATAAAAATTCAATTTACATTATTTTAAATAATATATTTTACCATTAAAAAACTTAAACCTAAAAAATAAAAAACATTTGAAAAAAAAAAATAAATATAAATATTAAAAATATGAATGAATTTGAAGATATCTCCGAAGAATCAAATGATTCTGAAATTATTGAAAAAACGACTAAAATTGTTCCTTTTTTATTAGGAGTAATAAGTTTTTTAATTGGCTTGTTTCTCGTTTTTTTAATATCCAATCTTGACAACACAGACAGTGTTTCATTATCGGTTACATTTAGTCCAATATGGATTATTTATGCCATGTTTTTCATTGCTATTATTATAATCACATGGTTTAGTGCTAGAAATGATACTAATGAAGTAAACAAAAACAGTAAAAAAGAATCCTTATATTATATAGGAGAACTTTGGGTATTACTTTCATTAAATTTCACTATTTGGTTACTTTTATTTTTTAAAGTAAATGGTAATATACCTAATATATCTTGGATTTCAGTATTTATTCCTATATATATATTATGTAGTCTACTAATAATTGGTAGTTGTAGAGATTTCTTTGAAAAAAAAAAAAAACCTTCTTCAGGTGGCTCTAATTATGATATAGCAAATAATTTTCTTTATCTTGATAACAATCGACCGACAGCTGCATTAGTTTTATTAGGTTATAGTTTAATCTTTATTTTCATGGTGTTATTGAGTGTTCAATTAAACACAATTGATTTACAAGATAGATTATTTGATGATTGGGAAATTATTTTTATTCCAATATATATTGCTCTTTTTTTTTATTTTATTAAATTAATTATTTTTTCGTTTTTAACTGTAAAATCAAAAAAAAAAACATTTATACCTTATACAAAATTAGCTTTTCACTGGGTTTTTTATCTGATATTATTAGTTACTATTATTTTGATTGTAATAAAATTAAATAATAATATAAATACATGGATGAATACTTTGATTTTATTCGTTGTATGGGTTTTCGTTTTTTCTATTATAATATGTATTGCTCCGTCTTACGAACAATATCATTCTAATAAATCTGTGAAAAATGAAACTGATTTTACGGAATTAGGTAATAATATGGAAACCAACGACGAATTTTAAAAAAAAATAAAAAAAAAATTCAAAATTTAAAATTCAAAATTCAAAATTCAAAATTCAAAATTCAAAATTCAAAATTCAAAATTCAAAATTCAAAATTCAAAATTCAAAATTCAAAATTCAAAATTCAAAATTCAAAATTCAAAATTCAAAA
>SDBT01017574.1_pt1 | contig 11290 bp, 9 predicted proteins | sample 2277101 | NCBI WGS metagenome assembly SDBT01 (sample SAMN10404973, study PRJNA504765) | marine sediment metagenome | isolation source: marine sediment core GS10_PC15, 103 cmbsf | place: Arctic Ocean: Southern Knipovich Ridge | collected 2010 | reverse complement strand
TACCGAGAATATACTTTGAAGGACCGGCCGGTTGCAATTCAAATCGCTCGGTCAGCCACGAAGCTATAGTTTCTAAATCGTCATGTGTATCGAACAGTGATTCGACCTCAAGCTCATGCACCGCCGCGGTTCCACAGGGCCCTGTAAAAACAACGTCATCGAGCACTAATTCGTAATAAAGAGTATTATTGTGGGCAAGGAATATCGTATAGCGGTTGTTTTCTGTTTTCAGGCTCGGTAAAAGGGGAAAAGACCCCATATTTTCCAGCAAAGCCTTAACAGGAGGAATATCCGGCAGGTTTCCGGAGCTTATATCATCAACATTTGCGCTTGTTTCTGATTCAATTTCATTGCGTTGATAGGCGGAACCCGTCGATGCTTTATGAGATTTGAAAGTGAGCAGCGATTTGTTTTCAACAACACGCAGCCTGAAAACAACTTTCCCGTTAAAGAGCCTGTTGTCCTGAGTATCAAAGTAAGTATCGGTAATTTTCTGTAATCCTCTGTCGACAGTCCGGAATCCCGCTATATCACTGAGGGATTTTATACAGTTAAAAAGCGCCTTGTCGTGAACAGTAAATTTCAGTTCGGTTTCAACTGCCATACATTCACCTTATATTTATAATTGAACTTAGGCAAATTTTGGATTTTTTACTTTTTAAGTGTCAATTACCCTTTGAAAAGCCCCGAGTGAGCAAGGGTTTTTCGGAAAAGAATTGCAGCATGTTTGAGCGGACCGGAGGTCCGTGAGTTCTGCAATTCCCGAAAAACAATAAGCGAACGAGGAAAAAGGCTTTTCATGGGGCGTCTTTTCTTTTTGTCCTTTTCTTTGGACGAGCAAAGAAAAAGGACATATGCATTAATAGATAATAGTATATAACGAAACTCACCAAACCACTTTATAACAAATTAAAAGGGTTTGAAAACAAGTTTATGAATAAAAATCAAAAAAATGGAGAATTCACATTGAATCTTCATTTTTGCCAAAGTATAGTTTATAATTTTCGTTTATGACTTTTTCAGCTTTTCTCCTCTCTTCCGGCAGAAACCAGTGAAAAAGAGGCTGGCGGTAAAAGTAAAACCGGTTCAGTGTGTTTTTGTAATGTACTCGGAAACAAGTGATTTAAAGACTTCTCCCCGTTTCTCGTAATCGGGAAACATGTCAAACGAAGCACAGGCTGGTGACAGCAGAATGACATCTCCTTCCTTTGCCCTGGATACACAGCCGGTAAAAGCCTCCTCCAGACTGTTGAAAATTGTCGATCGCAGACCAACATTTTCGAGTGCTTTTGAAATGGCTTTGGCCGTCGTGCCGATTACTGCAGCCCACTGAATTTTACCCGCTATTTTTTGAGCCATATTATCAAACGTTATTCCTTTGTCATACCCGCCGAGAATCGGGATAACCCCCGTTTCGAAAGCATTCACTGCAGCAACTGTGGATTCCGGAGTCGTTGCTTTCGAATCGTTGTAGAATTTTATACCGTTACATTCGCCCACAAACTCAAGCCTGTGCGGTATTCCCTTAAATGAAAGTAACCCTTTTGAAATAGAGTTATTATTAACCCCCATTTCACGGGTACATGCAACTGCTGTCATGGCATTTAATATATTATGTCCGCCGGGAACTTTGAGTTGAGTTGTATCGAAAATTTTATTAAAAGTCTTAAATATACGTTCGGTTATCCATCCCTGATAAAGTGTTATTCCACTGCAGTCAAGGTCCGTTCCGACCCAAACTAATGAGCCTCGCACACGATCACTCAAAGCACGTGATCCGGAATTATCACGAACGAGAACAGCCATATCGGTACTCTTTTGGTATTCGAGAATATTGCCTTTAGCATTCTTGTACATTTCAAATGAAATGTGCCTATCAAGATGATTTGGTGTCAGGTTAAGAACCGCCGCGATTTGAGGACTCCATTTCATTTCACCAAGCCATTCCAACTGGAAAGATGAAAGCTCAAGTACTACTCTGTCTTCAGGGGATATGCGAGACAGGAACGGGAGCAGAGATCCGCCAATATTTCCGCCGACCCAAAAACTGTGATCTGAATATTCAAATATATTCTGCATCATTGAAACAGTAGTTGTTTTACCATTCGATCCGGTAACTCCGCATATTTGTGCCGGGCACAGTTGGATAAAAAGCCCGACTTCGGTTTGAAGCATTACGCCGGCTTTACGAGCTTCGGTTATATATTCGGAGTTTCCCGGAACAGCAGGACTCACCACAACCATATCAGCACCGGTGAAATCACCTATTTCGTGTCTGCCCAGCACAAACCTTATTCCAAGATTTTTGAGCAAAGACACAGATTCGGAAAGTTCACGTTCCTCTTTCAGGTCAGTTACTGTGACCAGAGCGCCGTTCTCAGCAAGAAATTTTGCGGCACCCAAACCTCCGCCAAATCTGCCGAGACCCATAATGGTAATAGACTTGTTTCTAAATTTTTCTGCGTTATAACTTTTAATTACAGGCACATCACTAACCAAATGCTTACAGGGGCATAGTCTATGATTATATTATAAGAGGTTCTAATCTTATTTTCATCATGGCAAGAACAATATCTCTTAAACCTGTTACGGTAAAGCCAAGTGTTTTTAGCGCAGAAAGCCTGATTTCCGGAATTTTTTCCCAGGAAGGGCCGGTATAATCTGCGGCAAGTGCAAGTACGTCAGCCACATGTATAACAGCTGTTTTTCTGGCATGATATGTTTTAGCCTTATAATTATGATGCCACATAACAGAAGATGCAATATTTTTGGGCAATTTCCATTCTTCAAGTGTCCAGCCGCCAATCTCACCATGGTCAACACCGAGAGTCTCCTGTTCGGCAATATAAGAGGGAACACCATGATCAATAACGTATTGCTTTACTTTCATGTAGTTTTCAGGAAAATATGTTTCCAGAATTATAGTCCCAATATCGTGAAGAAGCCCAACAACGGCAATCTCCTCAACTTTATAAAAATTCGCCCCTACCGCAAGAAACCGTGCAATAAGTGCAACCCTCATTGAATGCTCATATAGTCTTTTGTTTGTTTTCTGCATTCTTGTGAGGATGGTAGACCCAAGCGATATCATTTTTACTGTATTCCATCCAAGAAGAACAACAGCCTGTGAAACAGATTCGATTTTTCGTTGGAAACCATAATATCCGGAATTTACGGTTTTCAACACTCTGGTGGTTAAATCCGGGTCCGATTCAATAACTTTAGCAAGATCATGGAAAGAAGTATTCGGGTCATTAAACATTGTGATGATTGGAACGGCAACTTTTGAAACACTGCTGAATGATGGATTTGAGGCAATAGCTGATTTGAGAATATCTCTGTCAATGACTCGTTTCATTTCTATTTGCCCCTGTATTTGCGATTATATCTTTCACCCATGTTTTAATATGCTCCATAATGAGAATGTTTTCGACATAGCTGAAACGTTTATCAATATTATCGAAAATTTCCTCTCTAGAACCATATTTTTTATAACGGGTTTCAATGACAACTGATTTTACCTTAAGGTTTTTCAATATTTCAATACGCTTTTTAGTAAGGACGGTACCAATCCCAAAAAGATATACATCGTCAACATAAAGATTGCTGGCAAGCACATCTCCATCAATAACCGTATTTAGCTTTACCTTTGGCATTTTTTTAATACTCAATTACTTTATAGGGACTCTCTTCTTGATAGCTTTTTTGTCCTATTATAAATCAGTAGAGATGCTGCAGTTAGAAAAATCACCAAACTCAATATTTGATTATGGGATAACCCTATAAATGTCAGATTGCTTTCGTAAAATCTTGTATAATCGATGAAAAATCTTCCAATAGCATATAAAATAAAATATAAAAGAGCGGTAAATCCATCAAATCGTTTATACCGCTCCAACAAAATCAAAGCAACAAAAATCGTTAATCCTGCAAAAGAATTATAAAGCTGTGAAGGATGTACAGAAATGTCGGGAAAGTACATTCCCGCCGTCGAGTTTTCGGGAAAAACCATTCCCAGTGCACATTCTGTGGGTTTTCCAAAACAACAGCCATTCAAAAAGCATCCTATCCTTGTGAAAAATTCCCCCAGCCCCAGGGATGGCGCAATTAAATCTAAGTATTTATATACACTAAGTTTGTGAACATAAAGATATATCGCTGCTGTTAGTGTTCCCGCAATTAAACCGCCATAAAGAATCAAGCCGCTTATTCCAATCTGACCATTTGAACCGACAGGCCAGAACATATTTTTAATTTCAATAAAAAAACGATTCACAAATGGGAGAGCCTCTTCTGCCCGAAATTCATAATAATGAGTAATTATATAATATAACCTGGCTCCTAAAAGTGATGAAATTACAAGCCAAACAGAAAGATTATAAATGTGGTCGGGATTCTCGCCAGCTTTTTTTGCCCTCCATGCAGCAATCATGATACCGGTTAAAAAACCTGTCGCCAGCATGAGTCCATAGCTTCTTATTGCAAAAGGTCCGATAGATATAACTGAAGGATGCATCTTATTCCTTTTAGAATTCGAGGCGGTTAAGAGAAAAGTTCAAAAGCAAACCAATCATAATGGCGTTTGAAATGCATGATGAACCACCATAGGATAGAAAAGGCAGCGGTAAACCGGTAACCGGCATTATACCGAGTGCCATACCTACATTTACAAACATGTGAAAAGCAAACACAGTTGAAATGCCGATCGCAGCTATGGACATAAAAGGATTTTCAACTTCAGAAGCAATCATGATTCCCCTGTAAGTAATAAAAAAAATAACGGCTAATACAATCATTGCTCCGACCAAACCAAGTTCTTCTCCAATAACGCTGAAAATAAAGTCATTATGTGATCTGGGGAGGAACCCAAGTTCTGTATACCGCCCTTTTCCAATACCTTTTCCGAATAGTCCTCCGGAACCAATAGCTATTTTTGAATTTATAATCTGCCAGCCAGCTCCCAGTGCATCTGCTTCAGGATTAAATACAGACGTTAATCTTCTTTGATGATAGGGTTTAAGATGACCAAAAGCAACGGGTGTTGCAATCCCCGCAAGTATGTTAGCGAATAAAATGCCACCCATAAACATAATATGGTAACGTGAATAATACAAGACCGCTAAAAGAATAAACATGAATATAACCCATGTAAACCAGTTGAAAAAAGGGATAAACGGGGCGCTCAGAATTGCAGAAAGCATCGGTGCAACAAGAAAAAACGAGCGCAATGTATCAAGTCCCGCCCAGTAAATCATGGGGACTATTATGGCGCAGAACACCAGAGAGGTACCGAGATCGGGCTGCATGTAAATCAATATAGCCGGAATAAGTGCGATTATAAAAGGGACTATACATTTCAAATATGTTGTTGGCCTGTTTTTTTTAAACGACATATAGCGGGCAAGTGCCAGAATCGTGGCAATTTTCATAAATTCAGAAGGCTGAAATTTTACTGCCCCAATTCTCAACCAGCGTACAGAACCTCCCCCCCCCGAACCGAATAATTCAGTTAAAATAAGAAGTATAATACCCAACACGTAAAAAACGTAAGAAAACGAGTAAAAGAATTTTTGGGGTGTCAAAGCAACAGCTAATAGAAAAGAAATTGAAAGAATCGACCATAGTAACTGCTTTACCCAGAAGTTAGGATAATCAATATGTTCACCTGAACTGGCGCTGTGAATCATAACAACACCGATTGTCATTAGAACAACAACGGCTAAAACAAGGCCATAATCCATATTCCTATCAAAAAGTTTTTTAATCATTTTTTGCCGCTTTATTTTCAGGATAACATTTAAAATACTCGGTAAGCACTTTCTTTACCATAGTAACAGCAAGTGAGGGTTTTATATCACCTACATTTTCAGCCACACAAGCTATCGCTATTGTGGGATTATCATATGGTGCAAATGCAACGAAAAGCCTGTGATCAGAGCCGTGCGGGTTCTGGGAGGTACCTGTTTTCCCTGCAATAAGATGACCGGGAATCCGAGCATGTGTTGCAGTACCATGTGGATCATTCACAACACCGAGCATACCCTCTTTTACTATCTGGAAAGATTTTTCCGAGATACCTGTGATCCTGTCAGGTTGACCAAAATCCCGCTTTATAAGATGCGGTATGATATTGATACCCTCTGTAGCTATTATAGCAGCATAATGGGCAAGTTGAAGCGGTGTTACATCATTTTCACCCTGGCCTATCGCAAGATTGAGAATCATCCCGGGAGAAAAAGTTATACCATTTGCATCATAGAATCCAGGTGTGGGCAGGTTCCCCGCTTTTTCACCAAACAAGTCAATTCCGGTTCTCCTGCCGAAACCAAGCTTTTCGCATACTGGAAACCATCTATTAAGACCAAGTTTCTGTCCGAGCTGGTAATAATAAACATTGCAGGATTGTATGATAGCTTCAACCATATCAAGGGAACTATGGCCGCCTGTGTCTCTGTTCCAGCATTCATATTCCCTTCCGAAATAATAAAAACCCTTGCATGGCTGAAATTTTGTACTTTCAGAAAAACCGTTCTCGAGACCGGCAAGAGCGGTCAGCATTTTAAATGTTGAACCGGGCGGATAAGTACCCTGAATTGCACGATTGTAAAGAGGATTTTCCGGGTCATTTCCCAGTAAAGCGAAACGCTCTTCTGTCATGATCGAAGCAAACTCGTTGGGATTAAAAGAGGGAGAAGATGCGAGAATTAAAACTTCACCGTTTCTTGGATCAAGTGCAACTATAGCACCTCGAACGCTGTCCCCAAAAGATTCTTCTGCCACCATTTGAAGGCGGTAATCGATAGTCAATGTTACATCTTCGCCCGGTATATTAGGAATAGGTTTATAATCGCTTATATCTCCCAAAAAACGGTTCAGGTAGTTTTTTTCTAAAAATTTGGCGCCGTTTTCACCTTTTAAATCATCTTCGTAATATTTTTCAATACCAGCTCTTCCAATCCATTGATTTTTATCGTATCCATTCTCGATTAACGCTTCAGTTTCTTCTTTTGTTAATTTACCCATATAACCTATTACATGACTTGCCAGAAAACCGTGAGGATAATACCTGCGCTGTCCAATTATACATCCGACACCCGGAAGTTCAAGACTGTGTTCTTCAATCACAGATATTGTGCGGAAATCAGCATCCTGGATTATAGTTACAGGATTCGGTGTTTTACGGGTTAGGACTTTTACCGAATCCATTAAATCTTGTTTTCGAACATTGAGATAGTTATGAAAATCGGGGACCAGCGAGGCTAAGCGGGGAATAATATCATCAAATTTGTCCCTCTCGAAAGGATCGATTGTAACCGAATAGCTCATACGGTTTGTTGCAAGTATCTCCCCGTTTCTATCATAAATAAAACCGCGCGGAGCTTCGATAAGAACCCTCTTTATTCGGTAATCCTCTGATTTATTGCGATAGATATTATAGTTCAAAACCTGAATTTGAAAAAGCCGGATTGTAAGAATTAACAGAAGTACGAATACAATTAAGATATAAGTCCACGGGCTTCTATCAATAGTTTCATCTTCGATTCCCGAATAATCCCTGTATGACAAAATCAAACCCCCCGTTTGTCGCCCAATCCCAAACCATAACGATCACAACCAAAAGTATTGATGTATATACCGCACCAAGAAGACTTTCTTTGATAAAAATATTTATCATTATGGAACTATCGAACTTTGTATATAATAACAAGAAAATCACATCATGAATAACACATATTATAAAAGATACAACAGCTTTTACAGAATAGTTTTCAACAGTGAGCCTTTCTTTACCGAAATCCAGAAAAAATCCAATTAAAGACATTGTAAAAGCATTAGCACCGAGAAATTCAGGAGAGTAAACGTCCTGTAAAAATCCGATAAAAAAACCATAGAGGACACTTTCCATCTGACCAGAATCGCTCACCAGTAAGATCAAAACCAGCATAGCAAGATCTGGTCGCACGCCCAAAATACTGAAACGCCCAAAAAAGGTTGACTGCAATAGAAGAGCCAATGCTATAACAAGAATATTTCTGAATATTTTCATGTTTCCCACTACTGTATTTCAGGTCTCTGGAAATTTCCTGTGCCATCACCGTCATCCCATATATCGGTTTGCTCCGATCCAGCAAGAATAAAAACCTCATAAACATGAGAAAAATCTACAGCGGGTTTCACATTCACACTATCATATATTCTAACATCCTCACTATCTTGACCGACAACAGTACCAACAAAAAGACCCTCGGGGAAAGTTCCTCCAATCCCTGTAGTATAGACTTTTTGTTCGGGGTCCAGTTTGCTGAAATACTCTAGACCATACATTCGAAGATAATCACCGCCTTCCCATCTTATAATCCCTTTAATAGCCCGATCGCCTGCAATCATTGCGGAAATTTTCGAATTGACGTCTCTTATTATCTGAACACTTGAAGATGAATGGAAGACCTCGAAAATTCTTCCCACAAGACCCTCGGCAGTTACAACAGCCATATATTCTTTAACTCCATCTTTTCTTCCCACGTCAAGAATCAGAGAATTGACAATGCGATCAACATCCTCACCCACAACATTCGCGGGAATAATTGGGAATGAATGCTTTTCCCTAAAACCAAGCATTTGTCTAAGTCTTTCATTCTCTTTTTCAGATAGAAGATTAGTGTGGATTTTTTTGGAATATTCGAGGTTTTGTAATCTCAGGCGCTTGTTTTCGCTCCAGAGATCAAGCATATGAATTCCCCATGAAAAAGTAAAACGGCCGGTGTTAAAAACTGTGGTCGTTACTGCTCTAACAAACCTTTCCTTTGGGCCCTTACCCATGAACATCATGGAGACAGATAGAAAAAGGGTTATAAAAAGGGTTACTAATCGTCTATGAAAAGAAAGAAAAAACAGAACCCTTCTCATTGGTCAAAATAAAACCTTTTTGTATGAGGATATGCTCTCAAGAATCTTACCCGTTCCACGGACCACACATGTCAATGGATCTTCCGCAACATGTACAGGAAGATTCGTTTCATCCCTGATCCGTTTGTCAAGTCCTCTTATAAGGGCACCTCCTCCTGTTAAAATGATACCCCTGTCAAGTATATCGGATGCAACTTCAGGAGGTGTTCTTTCCAGGGAAAGCAAGACTGCATTAATAATAGCGGCGATGGGATCCGAAAGGGCTTCTCTTATTTCGACTGAACTTATATTTATCGTTCGTGGTATAGCTGCAACAAGGTCGCGACCCTTTATTTGCGATTCGATTTCCTTTTCCAGCGGACAAGCACTGCCAATTTCCTTTTTTATTTCTTCCGCCGTACGCTCTCCAATAAGTAGGTTATAATTCTTTTTAAGGTGCTGAACTATGGCATCATCACACTTGTCACCACCAATACGAATTGAGGTGGCACCACTAACTATCCCAGAAAGAGCAATCACCGCAATTTCCGATGTTCCCCCGCCAACATCTATAATCATTGAGCCAATCGGCTCATGTACATCAATGCCTACTCCAATCGCTCCTGCCATCGGTTCGGAAACAAGATATACATCACGTGCATTTACTCGCTCAGCTGAAAGACGAACAGCTCTCTTCTCTACCTCTGTAATACCCGAAGGAACACCTATTACTACTCTCGGTCTTACAAGAAAACGGTTTTTAATAACACGTTTGAGAAGTATGCGGAGCATTTCCTCAGTTATTTCAAAATCAGCTATGACACCTTCACGGAGCGGTCTAACTGTTATAATTTCTCCCGGAGTTCGCCCAAGCATCTCCTTAGCTTCGGTTCCAACAGCTAAAACACGTCTGGTCTTCGCTTCAATAGCTACTATTGAAGGTTCGTCAACAACAATTCCTTCACCTCGAACATAAATAAGGAGGTTGGCTGTACCTAAATCAATTCCAATATCGCACGACACAAGATTCCCCAAAAATCCCATAATTCTATCTCCATAAGTTTATTAATGAAGAAAATGCCTCATTCCGGTAAATACCATTGCCACCCCCAATTCATCGGCTGCAGCAATTACTTCTTTATCTCTCATCGATCCGCCGGGCTGAACTATGAAACGAATACCAAGAGCTGCGGCTTCACGTACAGTATCATCGAAAGGGAAAAATGCATCCGAAGCCATAACTGCTTCAGTCATCCTGGATTTTATCCAACTCTCTTTGCCACCTCCTGGATCGGTTTCATCAAATGTATTATTCAGATTTTCAATAGCTTTCGTTGCCGAGAGTTTTCTCAGACTGTCAACCCTGTTAGGCTGTCCCGCTCCCATTCCAAGCACATGAAAAAAACCAGGCTCATACTCTTCGCAAAGCACAATAGCATTTGACTTTGTGTTTTTGCAGGCAATTATTGAAAATTGAGCAAGATCTTTCTTGCTTCCGGGGAAACCGGCTTTCGTAACTGTTTCCCATTTCTCCCAAGTGTCATTATCAGGATCCTGCATCAACATGCCGCCAAGAACTTGCTTTAATACCGGAGTGTCGGGTTTACCGATTCCCGCAACGTCAAGTTTTATAAGCATAATATCTTTTTTCTTCTGGAGAAGTTCAAGCGCATCATCTGTAAAATCAGGTGCAATTATACTTTCAACCATCTTACCTCTCAGAAATTCAGCAGCCTTGTCATCAAACGGTACAGTACAGGCAATGACAGACCCGAAAGCACTGACACGATCGCCATCCCAGGCTGCTTTCAGTGTCAAGGCTATATTTCTACCTGTGGCAAGTCCACAGGGATTTGTATGCTTAATAACAGAAACTGCTGGCTTAGGTGCAAGATCCTTTACCGACATGATAGCACCGGTCATATCAATATAGTTGTTATAGGAAAGTTTTTTTCCCCATATCTGTTCTGCATCAGCCAGATTGGGATAGTTAAGACCATTCTCTTTAAAGAACATGGCTTTCTGATGCCAGTTTTCTCCATACCGGAGTTCTTTGCCATTTGTATATTTATGCCTGATAATTTTTTCGTCTAGAAACCGGTCGGAAAGAAACGTATCAATAGAAGCGTCATAATCAGCAGTGTAACGAAAAACTTTTGCGGCAAGATACTGCCGTGTATTTTCAGTCAATTCCCCGTTTGATTTCAGTTCATTAAGAACGAGTTCATAATCCGCAGGATCAATGACGGCTCCGACATAGCGATTATTCTTGGCAGCACTTCTCAGCATAGTCGGCCCACCAATATCAATATTCTCGATAGCCTCTTCAATTGAAACATTTTCTTTTGTAATCGTTTTCTCAAACGGGTAAAGATTTACAATCACGAGATCAATCGTATCAATG
>SDBT01017573.1_pt1 | contig 11290 bp, 7 predicted proteins | sample 2277101 | NCBI WGS metagenome assembly SDBT01 (sample SAMN10404973, study PRJNA504765) | marine sediment metagenome | isolation source: marine sediment core GS10_PC15, 103 cmbsf | place: Arctic Ocean: Southern Knipovich Ridge | collected 2010 | reverse complement strand
ACAGTATCGGCTTCCGCGTGCTGCACCCATCGGGAGACCCCGCCGATGACCGCTTGACCATGCTGCGCACGCCGGCGCACGTCGGCGAGAACCCGTTTGAGAAACTGGGCGGAAACCTGGCGATCCGCGACGCCACCCGAGCGGATTGGCCCCTGATCGTAGCGCTGCTGCAGCACTACAGCGGCCCCGATCCGCGTGTCGCGCTCGAGGAGTCAGCGCTGGCGGCGGAGGCGACGGCGTTGGATCTCTTTACGCAGCAGCAACAGGGCGTCTGCCACCTGATGGTTGCCTCGCGCCAGAAACGCATCATCGGCCTCGGCAGCGTTGCCACCGGCCAGACCGCCGAGCGCACCTACGCGGTGGTTTGGCCCCACGACCAGCCGGCCGACGGCCTGCGTCAGGCCCTGATCGATTTTGGCCGGGCACGAGGCTGTCAACAGGTCGATTTCCCGATGGAAGCTCTGGCGCGGGCCGCCGCGGCCGATCAGTCATCCCCCGCCGCCGGCGAGACAACCCCTGAAGCGTCCCCATGAAAACGCCGGGGGAAAAAGGGGACATTCTACTTTTTTGCCCGAGGCAACGCCTCTCTGCGGTGCCGGGTACCCAAAAAGTAGAATGTCCCCTTTTTCTACGCGTCAGCCGCTTCGGTCTCGCTGGGCTCGGGTTCGGGCCCGGCATCGTCCGCGATGGACGCCTCGGAAGCGCCGCAGCCGACTCGGGCGGCGTCGTGGTCATAGCCGAGCGCTTGACGCGATAGCTCACCATCGCTTTCCATCAGCACGAACGGCGGCGTGACCGTCGCACTGAGCGGGAGCATCAGCCAGTTCAGCGTGAACCGCGAGTAGCAATACGGCATGGCCACATAGTCTTCCCAGCCGAAGTGGTACTTGTTGAGCCCCTCCCGGCCGTGGCCCTTGTCCACGAACGGATCCTCGAGGTACAGCGGCCAGTGCGTGCCTTCCAGGGGCTCAGCCGCGAGCGTCGAGCTTTCCCAGTCGCGATGGCGCTGCTGAGCCGGTTCGTGATTGGCCCGCAGGTCCGCCGCGGTCGGCGAATCCCACGCCGCGGTCGTCGCCGGGCCGTCTTCGACCCACTGATTCGGCACTTGTGCGCAGCCGACGAGGAGTATGGCCGCGACTAGAGCGGGTCCAAAAACTCTGTAGCGGCCGAGCCCCGTATCGGCCGTTGATATCCACGTCCGGTGCAGGGCCCGGACGCTACACCAGGACTGAACCCAGTCTAGCGGGCCGACCACAGCGAACACGCCAGTCGTTGTCTTCATGGGCTGTACCTCACGCCTCGCTCGTGTATTCGATCGCATAGTTGGTCGGCTCCTTGGTGATGGTGATGTCGTGCGGGTGCGACTCGGTCACGCCGGCCGCGGTGACCCGCACGAAGCGCGCGCTGCTACGCAGCTCCTCGATGTTGCGCGCCCCGCAATACCCCATCCCTTGCCGCAGTCCGCCGACGAACTGATGAGCGAATTCGCCCAGCGGCCCGCGGTATGGCACGCGCCCCTCCACGCCTTCGGGGACCATCTTCTTGGGCTGGTCGGCGCGCTGCCAGTAGCGCTCGGCACTGCCGCAGACCATCGCCCCCAGCGATCCCATGCCACGGTACTCTTTGTAACGCCGACCCCGCCACAATACCAGTTGCCCCGGCGATTCGTCCATCCCGGCGAACAGCGAACCCAGCATCACGCTCTGGGCCCCGGCCCCCAGCGCCTTGACCACGTCGCCGCTGTAGCGCACGCCCCCGTCGGCGATGACCGGCACGTCGGTCGCCGAGACGGCCTCCATGATCGCCGTGATCTGCGGTACGCCCACGCCCGTGACCACGCGCGTGGTGCAGATTGATCCGGGCCCGATCCCGACCTTGATCCCGTCCGCGCCGGCGTCGACCAGGTCGTGCGCCGCGGCGGCCGTCGCAATGTTGCCCGCGATCAGTTGGATGTCGTGGTTCTTGCGCAGGGCCTTGACGGTCTCGATCACCGCATCGCTGTGACCGTGGGCGGTATCGACCACCAGCACGTCCACGCCTTCCTCGATCAACTGCCCCGCGCGCTCGAAATCGAAGACTCCGATCGCCGCCCCGACCCGCAGCCGCCCGCGGGCGTCCTTGCAGCGCTGCGGAAACTCGCGCGCCCGCTCGATGTCACGCATCGTGATCAACCCGGCCAGCTTGCCGGCCTGATCCACCAGCAGCAGCTTCTCAACCTTGGCGCGGGTCAGGATCGCCTCGGCGTCGTCGAGCGTGGTCTGCGGCGGGGCCTGGACCAGATGGTCGCGGGTCATCACGTCGCCGATGGTCACTCCCGACGGCTCGCGGAACTTGAGGTCGCGGCGGGTTAGGATGCCGACCAGTTTGCCGTCCGGCTCGGTGATCGGGATGCCGCTGACGTTGTGCAGCTCCATGGCCGCGTGGGCCCGCTCGAGCGAGTCGCCGGCCCGCAGCGTCACCGGGTCGAGGATCACGCCGCTCTCGGAGCGTTTGACCTTGTGCACCTCGCGGGTCTGCGCTTCGATGCTGAGGTTGCGGTGGATGATGCCGATGCCGCCTTCCTGGGCGAGCGCGATCGCGAGGCTGCTTTCGGTGACGGTGTCCATCGGCGCCGAGACGAGCGGGATGTTGATGCGGATCTCGCGTGTCAGTTGAGTGGCGACGTCGATCTCGCTGGGGTGAACCGAGGCGCGTGCCGGCACCAGCAGCACATCATCGAAGGTGAGAGCCTCGCCGACGATCTTGGGCGGATGGGTGTGGGCCTTCATGTGAATATGGTACGGATGCCGCGGAAGACGTCAAGGCGTCGGAAACCGGAGCGGGGGCGTGCACGACGGCTCTGCTGGGCGACAAACGTAGCGCCGGGTCCCCGTGCCCGACGTGAAACCGTAGCGTCTGGTCTCCGTGCCCGACGCTACATCCGCTTGCGAAACCGCTGTTAGAAGCGTCGGCCGCTGGGAGTGCAGCCGTGCAACTCCACCCGCAACTCACACTCGGCCCGGGTCCAGTCGGCGACGGGGTCACCGTTGACGCCGCCTCGGGCAAGATAGATGTAATAAGCCCGGTCGCGAATCTCCCGCATGGTCGGCTCACGTCCCCCGAACACGGCCTTGGCAGGCTTGGTTGAGATGGTCGTTCGAGATCGGGCGCCGGCAGCAGCGGTGGATGTTAGCCGGGCGGTGGGTTCAACCGGCGCCGTTCTGCGGGAGGTGGCCATGTTTCTTCGTCTTGCCATTCGCAATCCTCCGTGAATCCGAGCCCAAGCCACCGGCCTGGGCCGCCACGGTTCCGCGTGTCAGTGATTCCCGTGCTTCGCCGGCGGGCGTACAGCCAGCCTCGCTCGCATGCCGGAGCAGGTCCTCGCCCGCGACCCTGGAGCAGTTCATGCTTCTGTAACGTCCGGGCCCCGCACCGGACGTTCGCAGTCTCGGCCGATACGGGGCTCGGCCGCTACACCTTCTGTAGCGTCCGGGCCCTGCACCGGACGTTCGTAGCCTCGGCCGATGCGAGGCTCGGCCGCTGCACCTTCACGAAAGACGTTTTGGCGCGGATTCGCAGCAGTTCTGCATCCGGGTGACACGGGCATCCGGCCCGCGAGGCCACAGGCGAGACGCCTGTGCCACCCTGAATCAGTTGCACCCTGAATCAGATGCATCCTGAATCAGATGCACCCTGAAACAGATGCAAAACAGCGTGACCGACCACGCTAGCCCGCACCATCTTTCATCGGGAAACTCCCCCCGGGGACTGTGACAATTCAGTTTTTGCGGCGGCTGGGTCGCGCCGGAGGTCTCGACCGTCGCGATCACCAGCCACTGCGAGCCAGCTCCGGGTTCAGCAAGACGTACGCCATCGTTCGGGCGTTGAACAGCATGTGCACAAGTATGCAAGCCGGCAGCGAACGGTAGCGCACCCGCACGTACCCCAGAAGCAGCCCCATCGTCACCAGTGGAAGGACCGCCTGCGGCTGCTGACAATGGATCAAGCCGAACGCCGCCCCGGACATGGTGATGGCCAACCAGGCGTGCCCCAGATAACGCCAGATCAACTGCAACAGCAATCCGCGGAAGAACAGCTCCTCGGCGATCGGCGCGACAACTACCGCCGCAAGCGTCAGTTGCACGATCCCACCCCCGCCCCACGCGCTCGTGTCCAGCGCTTCCAGCACTGGGTGAACCGGCTGCGTGGCCCCCGGCTCCAACCAGAGCCAGACGATCTGGCCCAGCAGGAGTTGTAGGTTAGCGATCGGCAGCAGAACCAGCACCGCCCCGCAGCCAACCGCGGCCGTGCCGGCGACCCCCAGGGTCGGAATGGCACGAGTGCCGAACGACCGGTGACGACGCAGGATCGCGACGATCAGCACGCAGACCGCCAGCCGGGCGCCGGCATCGATGCACTGCGCCAGGTGCCAGTCGTGTGACCCGATGCGCTGAACCGCGTCGGGATCGATTCCAGCCGCCCGCAGCAGCCCGAACCCGAGCAGCAAGTACGCCGCAAACACTACCAGCAGATGTCCCAGCGTGGGTCCGTCGCCGGGCAGGGCGAGCGGCTCGAGCGGGTTGCGCCACGCGCCGCTTTGTGCCCAGCGAACCGCGACCAGCCCGAATATGAGCACGCCGGCGCAGAGCATCGCCGTGTCGATCAGCAGCAGCGTGGATTCGCTTGCGGTAGGCATAGAAGGAACCGTATACGCACGACCGAGCGCGGGGCGGATCCCATCCGGACCTGCAAACCGATGGCCGCCGGCGGCTGTTAGCCGTCGTCGGATTCCGTTTCGACTTCGGTGGCTGCTGCTGTCGCGTCAGCCGCCGGTGCTTTTTCGTGCTCGGGGGGCTCTTCTTCCGCCGTCGCGTCCGCGGGTTGCTCCGGCGCGGGAACCGGCTCGCTGACTTCCACTTCGGCGGCGGGTTCCTCTGGTGTGGTCGCTTCGCCGGGCTCGGGCTCGGGCTTGGGCTCGGCTGATGAGTCTTCGAGCGACGGCTCTGAGGTGTCGGCCTCTGGTGTCTCGGTTGCCTCGCCCGCGCTCTCCTGCGGTACGAAGCCCGACTCGGCCTCGCTCGGCTCCGGCAAGCCGGCAGCCTCCGCCTCGGCCTTGGCCTTCGCGGCGGCCTCCTTTTCCTCCTCGAGCCGGATGACCTCCTCGCCGGCCTCGTAGACGATTCGCTCGGCCAACTCCGGGTCGATCTCGAGGTTCTCCTTGAGCGGCTCGGGTCCGATTTCGTCCAGGTCCGCCACCGATACGCAGCCCAGCGCCACCAGCTTGTCGAGCATCAGGTCGTCGACGCCCTCGATCTTTTTGAGGGTCTGCTCGATGATCTGGAGGTTCTTGTTGTGCTCGGCGGGCGTGAGGATGTCGACGTCCCAGCCAGTCAGGCGTGCCGCCAGGCGTACGTTCTGGCCGCGTTTGCCGATCGCCAGCGAGAGTTGATCCTCCACGACGACCACGGTGGCCTTGCCCAACTCGAGCCCGAGGGCGATTTCCTGGACCTCCGCCGGCTTTAGCGCGTTTCCGATCAGGATCTGGCTCGACTCGTTCCAGCGCACGATGTCGATTTTCTCGCCACCCAGCTCCTCCACGATGTTCTTGATTCGGCTGCCGCGGACGCCGACGCAGGCCCCGACCGCGTCGACCTTGCTGTCGATGCTGGTGACGGCGACCTTGGTGCGGTAGCCGGCCTCGCGTGCCAGGGCCCGGATCTCGATGATGCGTTCGGCCACCTCCGGCACCTCCAGCTCGAACAGACGCACGATGAACTCGGGGTGGCTGCGCGAGAGGATGATCTTGACCTGGTTGGGGTGCTCGCGGACCTCCAGGATCAGCACCCGCAGCCGCTCGCCGACCTGATGCGTCTCGCCCGGAATTTGCTCGCTGCGCGGCAGGAAGCCCTCGGCTCGGCCGGCGCTGACCAGCAGGTTTCCTCCTTCAACCCGGACCACCGTGCCGGTGATGATCGTGCCGCGGCGCTCGGTGAATTCCTCGAAGATGCTCGCCCGCTCACGCTCACGCGTCCGCTGGATGATGACCTGCTTGGCGGTCTGGGCGGCGATGCGCCCCAGCGTCTGCATGTCGATCGAATTGCCCTCGACGTGGGCGGTGATCTCGCCGCTGATCGGATCGAGCTTCACGTCGGCATCTTCGGTCTCATAGGCCTTGCGGATCGCGCTGGCCATCGCGTTTTCGAGATCGACCATGAATCCGTCGCGGTCGATGTTCTTGTCGCGACAGATACTGTCAATGATGCGGAGCAAATCCTGATTCATCGCCGCCGCCTTTCACAAAAAATGGGCCGCATCCGCGACCCACCAGTGTCCGTAGCCGGACCTGATCCTGGTCATGTCACCAACCGGCCCGATGCGAACCCCCCCCGACCGATCGCTGGTGAGATTCTACAGCATCCCACCTCGCTTGCCTATCCCCACGGAGCGGCCGAAAAACCCGAAGTCGCGTCGGCCGACCAGCTAAACGCAGAGCCCTTGGCGCGGCTCCCGGCCGCAGCCAGAGGGTCCCCGGTCCGGGGCTCTGGGGGGCGCAAAGAGAATCGCCGCGGAAGCTGGGCTTCCGCGGCGATTCCGGTTACATCGAATCAACACCCGAGCTTCGGGGCGTCGATTGCTCTCTGCCTTCGGCTACGGCCAGTTGCAGTCGTCGCCGTACTGGCTCAGCATCTCGGCCAAGTCAGACAGGTCGACGTCGCCGTCGCCGGGGAACCACACGTCATACGGATCGACGTCACCCATCAGGAGGGTGGCACCGGTGGTCATGCCGTAGTTACCCAGAAGCTTGGCCAGGTCGGCCAGGCCGACGATGCAGTCGTAGCTGCCGTCGATGTCGGCTTCGCAATAGCGGCCCGCATCGCCACGGTTCGGGCAAATCGGGGCATACAGCGTGAAGTGCCACTGCGAGAACGGGTCACCGCCGAACCACATGGTGCCCTCAATCGCTCCGAGATTGTTCGGATCGATGCTGGCGCCCATATCGACGTTGTAGTCCGTGTCGAGGAACAGGTCGAACGCATTTTCGATGCCGGGGGCCATTGGCGGCAGGTTGTTCGGGTCGATCAGGCCGGCGATGCCGGGGCCGTGCAAGCAGGCCGCGTCCTGACCACTGAGGAACATGAAGTAACCCCAGTCGGTCAGCCCGTCACCGTCCATGTCGCTGCCGTCGAGGACAAACTCCGTGCCGGTGGCATCAACTGCCCACTGAAAGCCCCAGTACTCGTCGAGCGGGTGCGTGGAACCCGGGATGTTGGCGATGATATAGCCCTGCACGAATTCTCTGCCGGCGCTGTCTCCGCCATTCTCCTCGTTGTAAAAGAGGAAAATTCCGTACAGGTCGCCGGAAGTTTCCTGGGAGTTGGTGAACTGCGAGAAGCCGAAGCCACCAATGCCCTGTCCGGTGTTAATGTCGCCCCACTCGATCGTTCCCTCGCCGAGGAATGGCTCGGCACCCCAGAAGTAGTTCACGTACGAGTACGCGACCTCCCACACGGGAGCACCGACATCGCGGGCCTGCCCGTTTATCGGCGTGACCTGGCCGGTCGCCACATTAAACTGCATGTGACCCTCGACACCGGAAATTGGCATGATATCCGACCCGGCCAACGCGGGCGCGGCAATTACAGCAACCGCCGCAACAAGTAACAAGCGCTTCATAAGTTGACCTCCCTTGCAAGAAAGTTTTTGGTGGTAACCACACGTAAGGGGCAGTTCAAGAAAGGCCGACACCAGTTCAGTCCCGGACCCTTGACCTTCCCTTGACACAAAAGCCCATCTGATTCGAGGAATTGCCCGGGTTGCACCTCCGCGGGTATTCTGATTAAGTCTCCTCAGACTCGATTCAACTGCACGAGCAGTATTGCCGGAAGAGGCATCCAAACAAGGCCTCAATTGGCGCGCAGAGGTTCGTGAAATGCGCTTCCAAACCTCTCCGCCACCGTACATAACATTAGTGGATCGCTTACTCCATGTCAAGGCTGGATTTGTCTAGCGGCGCGAATTGTCCGCATGGTCAGAGGGCCAAATCGCCGCGGCCGGGAGCAGTATTCGAGCGTCCGGTAACAGCACCGCCAGCCGCTCACCTGCCGTTGCCGGCGAGCCCGTGGATGCGAGCGATGCCCGGTCGGGCCGGACAAACGTCGGGTACGTTTTGCGGCAATAAATTGGCCGCGTCTCCCCCGCGGTGCCCCCCACGGCTGAATCCACGCGCCACCCGTCCATCGTTTGGGCCGCGACGGAGCGCTCGCGCTGCGTCGAGCGGTAAGTAAGAAACCGACGGTCCGATAACTACAGCATTCACCCTGGGGATCGTCCTATGATTGTGGAACGTCGACGCCATGCCATGCGTGAGCCCCACCCGCCACGGCACCCGGCTGCCCGGTGGTCAGCTTCCCCGCCCAGCCACGGCCGCACGATGACCGCCGACCGCCGACGGCCGGCGCACATCGTGCGCCCGGCCCCCTGGCGTCACGTCGTCCACCCGTGTCCCCCCGGGCTGAAATCTGTCGCGACCAGGGCGGTTTCAAAAACTCTGTAGCGGCCGAGCCCCGTATCGGCCGTGAACGTCCACGTCCCGAGCCGGGCCCGGACGCTACTCCAAAACTGAAACTGCTCTGGAAATTCACCCGATAGCAGGGAGACCAGGACACCGGGGAACTCTGAACGGAATCCGAAGCCATGCAGCCACGCGGGATCATGCTCCACTACTTCCATGACGACCACCACCCGGCGGGTCAGGGCTCGCTGTCCGCCGACGGGCTGGCCGAGTTGATCCGCTTTCTCGATCCGGAACGGATCCTCCCGGCCCGTGCGTGGCTGGAGCGTGCCATCGCCGGCACGCTCGAGCGGCATGAGATCTGCCTGACGTTCGACGACAACCTGCGCTGCCAATACGACGTGGCTCTGCCGGTGCTGCGGGATTTCGGCCTGACCGGCTTCTGGTTCGTCCCGACGGCGGTGCTGCGGGGCGGAATGGTGCGGCTAGATCTTTACCGCCAGTTCCGTGTGAAGTGCTTCGAGGACACCAACGCGTTCTACGAGGCATTCTTCCGCACGCTGGCGACCTCGCGCCACGCCGGGCCGGCGGAGCGGGCTCTGGAGCGGTTCCACCCCAGCACGTACCTGGCGGAGTTTCGCTTCTACAGCGAGGCCGATCGCCGTTTCCGCTACGTCCGCGACGAAGTGCTCGGTTCGGAGCGTTTCAACGGCATCATGGACGGGCTGATCGGCTCGATGGGCATGCAGCTCGAAGACCTGGCCGACGGGCTCTGGATGGAACCCGATCACCTGCGCCATCTGCACGCCGACGGCCACGTGCTCGGCCTGCACACGCACACGCACCCGACGCGCATCGCCGACCTGGACCGGCAGCGGCAACTTCGCGAGTACCGTGACAATTATACCTGCCTGATGTCGGTGCTGGGCGAGCGGCCGACCACGGTGGCCCACCCCTGCAACTCGTACAGCCGGGACACCTTGGACATTTTGCGTCGACTCGGCATCCGGGCCGGCTTCCGCTCGAACCTGGCCTGGGCCGAACACTCCAGGCTGGAGTACGCCCGGCAGGATCCGGCCGACATCATCAAGGAAATGCGTCGCGGGCCCAGGTCGGTGGCAACCGCTCACGGCTCGGTCGCGTCGTAGCTCGCGTCGGACGAGGCGCGGTCACCGCGGCCGCAGGACGTACTGCATCTCCGCCGGCTCGCTTTCTGACGCAAACAGGTCGAAGTCCAACCGGCAGACCGGCTCCAGCAGCTCGCGGAACAGAGCGATCCAGTCGCGTTTGATCGACAGACGTGTCTCGGGCGTCAGCTCGTTTGCCATCCGAACCAGCAGCGGCGCGATCGGGCGCAGGCCGATGTCCCACAGGTGGGCGTGCGTGCGCGTAGCCAGCGGCGTCGCCTCGACGATCTCCAGCCCCGCGTTCCGGAAACGCCGCTCCCATTCCGACCGCGAGGCCAGCGCCGGCCACGTCGCCAGCCGACCTCGGTCCAGAATATCCAGCACGCGCTGCCCTAACTGCGCGCGAAACGGTGCGAGCGTGTAGCCCCCGATCGTATCGAGCTTGACCTGCAGGACGACCGTGCCGCCGGAACGTGTGATCCGTGCGGTCTCACCCAGAAACGGCTCGATATGTTGCACCCACTTGGCGGAATTGCAGTAGACCGAATCGAACTCGTCGTCGCCGAACGGCAACGGCTCATTGTTGTCGTGCCGGATCAGACGCTCATAGAAGTGCAGCGTCGCCGCCTTGCTGAGCGAGGTCGCCTTGAGGTCGGTTCCAACGTCGATGTTCCAGTCCGGTCGGGCGGTGACGTCGGGCCGGTAACCGGCGTCCGCCGGCTGGTCGAACATGTCCGCGTTCTCGTCCGCGACGTGTTCGAGATTTCCCACCGCCTGGAACAGGTCGAACGAGAGGTCGAAGGCACCGCCGGCGTGCACGAAGCTGAAGACTCCGTCGCCACAACTCAGGTCGAGTGACGGGGGTGTCATCGCCACCTGCCGCCAGGCGAGACTGCGCAGCACGGTCCAGAACGCGTTCTCCGGCCGCAGCCAGTAGACGTTGAGGTACCGGCGCAGCAAGTCGTCGCGCGCGGCCGTCGAACCCGGACTGACCGGGCGGCTCGTCGATGGCAGTGATCCGACAGGCGACATTAGCGCTCCTTCTAGCACGCAACCCGCACTTCCTATCGGAACCGCAAAGCAGGATGCCCGAGCGAACCGTCCGAATGGCGCTGCGGGCGCCGCGAGTCTGGTGCGGCCAGCGGCACGCGCAAAGGCTGCGCAGGCACCGCCGCCGCCCGCCGCGTGTCGTGCAGTGCTGCGGCAGGCCTCGCTAGGCTCGGCATGCCCTACGAGGCTCGCTCGTCATGCCCTACGAGGCTCGGCTTGCCCTGCGGGGCTATGCTTTGCAGCGATGCGTTGATTTCGAAACGGTACACTAGCAAGTTGAGGTGATGCGTGAAGCTCACGGATGATGAACAACGCATGCTCGACGGCGAGCGCGGCGAGCCGGTCGCCAAGGCGCTCGACTATCTCGTCCAGTTCGGCGACGCGTTCGGGGCCGAGCGCTTCGTCGACGTGGTCTATGCCCACTACCCGGCTGAGATGTCGATCTACCGCGGCAACGTCGAGGACGCCGTCGAGTATGCCGCGACCGGCGCCCGCGTGTGCATTCCGACCACAACGTCGACGCTGGCGTGCGATCTCGACCAGTGGCAACGCGTCGGCTGTCCGGAACCGGTTTACGAGCTTCAGGCGCAGGTCGTGCCGGCCCACCGCAGAATGGGCGTGC
>SDBT01017572.1_pt1 | contig 11290 bp, 15 predicted proteins | sample 2277101 | NCBI WGS metagenome assembly SDBT01 (sample SAMN10404973, study PRJNA504765) | marine sediment metagenome | isolation source: marine sediment core GS10_PC15, 103 cmbsf | place: Arctic Ocean: Southern Knipovich Ridge | collected 2010 | reverse complement strand
CGGGGTTTTTCTTTACTCCCCGGACGTTTTCACCTATACTGTAATTTGCTATAGGTGAAAAATGGGTAAGCGCTGGACGAAAGTCAAGAAGTTTTTCGGGGGGCAGCAAGCCAAGTCGCATAATTCTGGCTTTGGTGTGGTCTGGGTGCCTGGTTCATTTCTCCCACAGATTAGCTTTTTTGGGGACAATCTTGACAGGCTATATGAGGCTGCCGTTTGGTCTTATGCTTGTATTTCCGGAAATGCGGGTGCTTGCGGTTCGCTGCGGTGGATTGTTCAGGAGTCTACCGGCGCGGAGGGTCGGGCAGACTGGACTCGTATTCACGACCACCCGCTAGAAGGGCTAATCGACCAGCCCTTTGCCCTTGGTGTCGGGTTGCCGGATTGGGCCAGTTCGCAGATAACACAGGTGGCATGCCTGCAACTGGACTTGACCGGCGATAACTATTGGCGCATCCTGCAGACCTCGGGTGCGCGGCCGTTCCTCGAGCCTATCCACCCTAATGATATCGAACCTGAGATTGTTAACGGCCGCTTGAGTCATTACAGATGGTTCCCGCGGGCGCGCGACGGCGGCGCTAGTGCAGGGCCAGCCATGTTTCTGAGTCAAGAAGAAGTTATCCATATTAGCCATATCTCTCCCGGCAGCCTTTTCCATGGTCACAATCCTACCCGGGCCGCTAATCGGTCTATCCTTATCGACCAGACCGCCCATGAGCGCCAGAAGGCTAATCTAGAGAACAAAATCTCTCCCGGGATGGTTATTACCGTAAATGGAGCCTTCGGGCCAACCCAGGCCCAGCGCGACGAAATCGAAAAGTACGTCTCAGACAATTTCACGAAAGCGACCCAGGACGGCCGGCCGTTGATCGTAGGCGAGGGGTCCAAGGTTGAAGCTTTCAATCCTCAGCAACTCGATTACTTCGACACTCGGCGCATGTCCCGCGATGAGATGCTTGCGGTGTATAAGACACCGCCGCCCATCGTCGGAGTGTATGACCAGGCCACGCTTCAGAATTTCGATACGGCTCGTAAAATATGGTGGTCTACAGCGCTTTTTCCGCGACTAAACGCGGTTCTCGGGGCCTTTAATTCTCAGCTTATTCGGCCTCGTTTCGGCGATAAGGTGCGACTGTGGTACGACACAACCGGTACGGATATCGGGCTACAGTTGTTAGACCAACGCCTTGATGTAGCGCTCAAGTATCAGACGTTGGGCTACCCTACGAATGCTATCAACAATCGTCTAAGCCTTGGTATGCCAGATTTCGAGGAATTGGCCTTGCCTAATACTCAGCTTATTGTAGCCGGCCGAGAGACCGGTCAGAGTTCGTTGCAGCTGCCTTCCCCTGACGTCAAGGCGCTGGCTGAGGGTGTTGATATGCTTCCCTTCCCGGCTATCAGGGCCCTTATGGAAGAAGGGGTCGACCTTGCGACCCTTGGTTCTGAGCCTATCGCTATCGGTCTTTCCGCTCTGCGGTAAGAAAAAATCTTTACATATACTGTAATTCCTGTACACTATAGTTGTAAGTTTGCACATGTGTAAATTTACAGTGTGGGTAAAACTAATAAATGGCATTTGAAATCAAAGGGTTCGCTTCTATTTTCGGAAATGTCGACCTTGAAGGCGATGTTATTTTACCTGGAGCGTTTTCCAAATCCCTTGAACGAATCGGACCCAGTATGAAGGTGCCATTGTTCTGGGAACACGACCATAAAAACCCCTTTGCCGACGGTATCCCGATTGGCCATACCACACACCTAGAAGAGACCGAAAAGGGTCTCTTTTTCAGGGCCGTTGTGATTCCTACTAGCAAGGGAAAAGATATCTCTTTACTGGTTGACGCTGGGTCTTTAGACGAAGCAAGTTTTGCTTACCATATCCTTGACAAGGAATTCTTGGACGATGGTACTCGAGCGCTTAAGACTCTAGACATTGTCGAGGTCACCATAGCAACATGGGGCGTCAATCCAGAGACAGTTGTCGAAGTGGCGTCTAGTCACCCCGAAAGCGAATGCAACCCAGAAATTGAACAATGTTTGAACGCGCTCGATATGGTGTCAGCGCTCTACAAGATACAGAGGATAATGCATGTCTAAGCTAGAGACAAAAACTGTCAAAGCCCCTATCACTGGCACCGATACCCCCCCGGTTGAAGCGCCCAACGTCCATACTGGCAAAGCGGAGCGCGAGGTTGCGAAATTTGCCAAGGCCGCTGTCGAGAAAATCGAGGGCTTCGCCGATGGTCTGAACACTGCCTTTGGTCGGCTTGCGGCGCTCGAGAAGTCGCGCGATTCTATGACCAGGGCAGAGGCTGAGACGGAGATGAAATCCGATAAGCTTCAGAAGGCTATCGAGGGCCAAATCGCTGCCTCGGAAAAGAATGTCGCCGAGCGCATCGACCAACTAGAGGCCAAGCATCTCTCCGGCCCCCGGATTCCTATTGCTCACAGTAAAAGCGGGGCACAGTTGTTCTTGGAGAGCGATGCACTGGCCGAGTTTCTCCAGTTTGACCCTAAGAAGTTGGCTCGACAGAAGGGGGCTTCGCACTGGTCCGCAGGTGTCAAGGTTGGCACCCTGCTAGGTAACGCTAGCTTTCGTAATTACGACCCCTATGAGGGAAGCCGGGCCGGTCAGAAGGCGATCGAGACCATGGGTAGCGCAGAGCTTGGGCCGCTAACGCCCGAGTTCCGGCGCCCCCAGATTGCTGAGCTGCTTACCGAGTTTAGCGATTTGTCTTCTTGGGTTCCCCGCGTACCGGTACCCAATACCGACGTTTACGAGTTCAATCGCGAGACTGAAGCGAGCCGGCTCGGCTATGTGTCGTCCACCCTTTCGGCCGGTGTTGTCTCCGGGGCCGGCGCCGTTGCGAACTTCAACGAGGTCGAGGGTTTTACTCCTGGAACCATCGTTAGATTCTTTACTACCGGCGGCATCGAAACGGCAGAGATTCTTTCCATTGCAGCCCTGGTCGTAACCTTTACGGCAAATTTGGTTTTTGATGCGGATACGGACGACCGAGTTACCTCGGAGAATTACGGCGCGACTGCCGAGGAGGCCTTGAAGCCCGGTGGCCTGGCGATTTTCGAGCTGGTTCAGTGCCCTCTACAGACGCTGGCAACGGTTATCGGTACGACCAAACAGCGTATCAATGCGCTGCCTACTCTGCTCCGAGACATCGAAACCAAGATGAGAATGCGAGCCCGCAGAAACCGCGGGTTCCATATCGCCTACGGTGACAAGGTATCGGAGCCCGACCAGCTCGCCGGTTGGGCTAGCGAGGTAGGGGTACAGACGTACCTCCTCTCCAGCGGTCCGGCTTCCGACTTCCGAGCAGATGCTCTAGTGCGCGCCGCTGCACTGGTGCATAGCGGCAATACGCTGGTTGTCCATCTCAATATCGACGAATGGAATACTATCCGTCTTGAGAAAAGCGCCTCCGACGGCCATTACGTGCTTACCAGCCTTGGGCCGATGATTGTTGTCGACCGGCCCGGCATGCGCAGCATGGGTAGCTTGGTGGTTAACATCGACGGGGTTGTACAGGACGGCGACTTTTTCGTGGTCGACCATTTGGTCGCGAGTGAGTGGGCCGACCAGATGTCGAGCGAGTTTTCAACCGGTTGGATAAATGATGACTATCTCCGCAACCAATTGAAATTACGGTACGAGGAAAAAGTATGCCATGCCATCTTGACCACGACCGGGTATGTCTTCGGCCAAATGAGCTAGGGTCAAAAGGAGTTTAGACCATGACAGTGATTTTTATCAGGAAATGCGGGAAGTACACTGAAGGTACGGTGGCGGATTTGCCAAGCCATACGGCCCGCGTGTACGTTAAGCAGCAGTACGCCAAGTGGCATCAAATGGACAACAAGTCCATGGCCAATAAGCAGAAGCGGAAAAACATCAGGCGCCGCACCACGGTCAAGGCCAAGGTCGAAAAGGAAGCCAGCGAGGAGTAGGTATGCTCCCTATTCCCTTTAGCGCTATTGAGCGAGTTGGAATGTTCGGGAACATCATGCTTGCTGGTTTATACGTGATTTGGAACGATGGCTAATATTGCCGGAAATATTTCCTGGGGGGTGGTTACAGACCACCCGGACCGGCTTGCGCTAAAGGCACATCTTCGCATCGCCCCAGAGGATAAGTCGGAAGATGCCAATCTTGAGAAGTGGCTCAATACTGCGATTCAGCAGCTAGACATTTGGCTTGATAATCCGTTTGTCGATGATGCTGGCGACGATGTGGCGTTGCCCGAAGCGGTTTGTCTCGGTGTGTTTGAATATGTCAAGGTACTCCGCGAGCGTTACCCTAAGCAGGCTGGCACAACGTCGGTGAAGACCGGTCAGCTAGCTGAGACATACGGAAAGGGTGGTAAGTCTGGGGCGCTTGCCCTTGCGTCCGCTTTGGCCCAGATGCCTGGACATAAGATTTCTATGCTCTTAGCAGGTACGGCCAGTGGCTAGTAACTTTACCGTCATTGACAAAGGCTGGAAGCGGGCCATGGCTGCGTTTGCCGCGCTAGACGGGGCAGAGGTCAAGGCCGGTATCTTAGATAACGAGACAGCTGTCTACGGGGTCATACACGAGGCCGACACGGGTTGGCTAAGAGACACTACGGACCGCAAGGGGCGCAAGTTGTTCCGGCAAGCTATCGAGATGCAAAACGACTTGGTAGGCGGCATCCGAGGCACCGAAAAACTCAAGGACATGGGTAAGGAACTGGTCGAAGGGTTTCGCGAGGCGTTGAACAAAGCCGGACTGGTCGCTACCGGGGCCCTGTCCAACTCTATTGAATTTTCGGTCGAAGACTAATGGGTATCCTTGGACCACAGCGCCTTAAAGTAACCCGAGACCAGGGCGGGGGTTATTTCGATGGGATTTATCAGTCTAATCCCGGGCCTCCGTTCTTTTTAGATGCCAGCGTGCAACCAATGGACCCTCTGACCCTGCAGGCCTTGCCAGAAGGCGCGCGGACCTCTGCCAAGTTCACACTTTTCGCCGATGACATGCAACCCGAGTTAAGGACAGCGCGGCTAAATCCGTTGGCCGAGTCGGATATCGTGGAGTTTAAAGGGCTGTCTTATCGGCTGGAATCCATCGGTGACTGGTCTGCGCATACCGCGGGGTTGCCTCACAACGCCTATGCCATGATTAAGATTGGTGCGGATGAGGTCAAGTAGTGGCTGCTATCGATACATTGCGGCAGTGGATTGAAGTAGCCGTTCCGGGGTTGACTGTTATGTATGGGGAGCAGCTTAAGGCCCATGCGCCGAGGCCACCGCTGCCTTATGCTGTGTTGCTTATAGCGAGTTCTACTCCGATTTCTGGTACTCCTTTTGAGTCGACTTCAAATATTCCGGATGCGGATAATCCGGACCTGACTACGCTTTTCCGGAGTCACAAACGGCAAGGCGTGGCCCGCGTGGATATTTTCGGAAATGCGGCCTTAACCTCGGTTCAGGTAATCAGTGAACTACAGCTCTCAATACGCAGGTTAGCAGTGCGCGATGTGCTGTTAGCGGGCGGTATGGTTTTGCGCTGGCTAGGGTCACTGACCAACATTCCGACCCTGCGGGATACCAATTGGGAAGACCGCTCACAGGCTGATTTTCAGTTTCGTGTAGTCGACTCTGAGACCGAGGCCTACCCGGTCATTGATACCGTGAATCTTATACCAACTTTCAAGGTTGAAGGGGCACCATAATGGGCGCTACACTTGATATCGATACCGTTGTCGTTAACCTCTCCAGCTCGCCCGGTGCGGTCTCTCGAAAGAGCTTCGGCACACCTAATCACGCTACGGAAGGGGCTACCTTTGGGGAGCGCATTCGGTTTTATGAAACCAACCCTGCCGTTCAGGCAGATGCAGACCTAGACGCGCCCACCAAGCTGGCCGGGGCCACCTTTTTTGCTCAGGAGCCCCGGCCGCCCGAGCTGGCTATCAGCAGGGTTGCTAACGCTACCTTGGCAGCGGACCTTGACGCGGTCCGGGCCGAGAATGACAACTGGTATGGCTTAGACGTTGCCTCTAGGGCTCAGGCCGACATTGAAGCCGCGGCGGGTTGGAACGAGGCTAACGAAAAGCTCTATGTACCCCAGTCCAGCGATGCCGCCTACCTGGCCGGTACAGGCGGAAACGTGGGCGAGGTGTTGCGGCTGGCGTCTTACCAGCGTAGCGCGGGGCCGTTGTTCCACTCTCCGGACACCGAGCACGCCGCTTTGGCCTGGCTTACTGCTAAGCTCTGGGTTGACCCCGACGTTATTACCACGTTCTGGAAGGCCGCTACCCTGGTCGGCATCATTCCTGATGTCATTACCGCGACCGAAAAAGGGAACATTTTCGACGAAAACGGGAATGTGTTTCTCACCCTTGGCGGTCTGCCTGCAACCGGCGAGGGCACGATTGCCGGCGGCGGGTTTATCGACACAAGGATTACCAAGGATTGGTTTAAGGCTCGTCTGGAAGAGAATACCGCCCAGTTGATTATCGATGTTTCCAATCAGGGGCGCAAGATTCCGTATGACGATACCGGGATTGCCATGATTGAGAACCTGGTAAGGAAGCTGATTGTTACGGGTGAAGCGGCGGGGCATTTCCTTGTTGGCTCTAGTAAAATCACTGTACCGCTTCGACAGGACGTTCCGGACGCTGACGTGCTGGCCAGGGAATTAAATCTTGATATCAAGGTCACCACAGCCGGCGCAATCCAGAAGGTGATTTACTTCACCGTTGTTCTAACCGCCTAAGAGGAAAAGAGCTAATGGCTAACATCACCTATAACTACAGTCTAGACGATGTAGTGCTAATCATCGGCGGATTCCCCATCACCGAATACGGCGAAGGCGAGGGCGTCAAAATCGAGTTTGACGAGGACGATTTTAACGTGAGTCAGGGTAGCCACGGTTCGGTTACCCGTGCCAAGAATCATAACAACGTGGCCGAAATGACTGTTAGGCTTGAGCAGGGTAGCCCGGTCAATGCATTCCTTAGCGGACTGAATGCGACAGACCGTCTCACCCGTCAGGGGTCGTTTCCTGTGCTCCTAAAGGACTTGCTAGGTTTCACCCTGGTGAGTGCTGCGCAGTGTTGGATTAACAAACCGGGGCCTATCAGTCTAGGTAACGAGGCCGAGCCGATTGAATGGACAATCAAGCTCACTGCATTCTTGAATTATACCGTAGGCGGCAATACGCCCGCTTAAACCCTTGCCTAGCCAGCTCTGAGCGGGGCGCCCTAGGCGTAACAGGAGTACACCGTGATTGAGCGAATACACACAACGAAAATCAAAGACGCCGCAGGCGAAGAGCACCAGTATAGCTGCGTCTCGTTTGGGGCTCGAGAGGGCGTCGGGCTTGGTCTGAAAATCATGAATGTGGTTGCGGGCCCTATTGGCGACTTCCTTTCAGGCGGGGGGCTGGATATCGAGGTAGTGCAATTCGGCGAGGCGTTGCGTGATTTGCCAGCCCGGATTATGGCCATGGGCGGGTTTGACTTATTCGCAGAAATCTTGAAGCAAACCCGACGCGAGGAGCAGGACGAACACAATCAGGGGAAGTTTGTAAAGTTGTCGGATGATAATCAGATGGACCGCATTTTTGCGGGTAACTATGTGGAGTTTGGCAGGGCTGTGATGTGGGTAATTGAGGTGAATTACCTCCCTTTTACAGCGGACGGTTCATCGCGATGGACGGCGCTTTGGAGCGGATTGACTCCATCGTCCGCAGCGCCCAGCGAGGCGATGACAAAGACCCCCACGAAAGCAAGCGCGATAGAATCAGCAAACTAGTAGCGGAACAGTGGGAAGGCGAACATGGCTGGCTACCATATCAGTTTTATTACGTGTCACAGATGGGGGGTTTCGACCTTGCCACGATTCGCCGCGAGTGGTCCTGTATTGAGCTTTGGGATTGCTACTATGATACACGTATACGACAGGCCCTGGAGTCCTTCTAGGGCCGTCCCAGGGTCTCAGAGCATAGCAAGTGGCCACCCTTAGAGAGATAATCACCAAGCTAGGGTTTAAGGTCGATAAGGCTGGTTTGGCCCGCGGCAACGCTGGGCTTCGCCAACTGCAGACGCAAGCAAAAAAGACTACCCGGGAAGCGAAGAAGGTTGGTCAGGCTTTCGCCGGAATTGGTACCAAAATACTTTCTGTTGGGCTCCAACAAGCGCGCAGGGCCATTGGTTTCTTGACCACGGATTTTGCTGCTTCGACGGATGCTGCGGCCAAGCAAGCCCGGGCGCTAGGGCTCTCTATTGGAAGCCTGCAACGACTTCAATTTGCATCTAAGATAGCTGGAGCCAGCCAAGAAGATGTGTCAACAGGACTGCGGGTTTTGGCCAAGCGTCTTCGCGACGCTCGCAACGGATTGAGTACGGCGAAGCTGGCTTTTGCCGAGGTTGGCATTTCGGCCAAGTCGCTAAAGGGTCAAAGGCTTGACGTGGTTTTTAAGCGTCTGGCCAATCGCTTTAGGGGCATCGCTGACCCTGCTCAAAAAGCAGCCCTGGCACAGGAGTTGTTCGGGCGCGGTGGGCTTGCCTTAATCAACACGTTGAACCTTGGCAGTGCAGGAATTGGGAAGCTCGGGGACCGCGCGCAACGCTTGGGCATCGTGCTAAGTCAACAGACGGCGGCTAAGGCAGAAAAGTTCACTGATTCGATGTTGGAAGCCAAGTCGGCAATGCAGGGCGTGCGCAATGTCTTGGCGGCCCAGCTATTGCCGAAAATAACAGCTTTGGCTACGCGGTTCGCCAACTTCATCGCTACCGGCGACAACCTAACTAAAACAGTGGAGCGAATCAAGACAGCGGCCAAGGCGCTCGGGGTTGTGTTTTCCATTCTCACCCTTGCCAAGTTCGGCCCCTTGGGCATCATTCTTGGCATCATAGGTTTGCTGGTTAAGCAGCTTCTGAAGGGTGAAGAGGGGATGAAGGCGCTAAAGCAGATTGGGGCCGCATTCTCTACGATTGCTAAGGCACTAGCGCCAATTTTTGTGCAACTGGTCAATGCGGTCAAACCGATTCTGCCCGTGTTTGTGCAACTCGTGGGGCTTCTTGCTAAAGTCATTGCCAAAGTTCTAAAGGTGTTGGGCCCTGCGTTTGTCGTGGTTATCAAGATTGTGGCCAAGGTTTTTGCTTTTGTTATCAAGGTCATAGTTGCATTATTTCAGTTCTTGGGTCGGGTTTGGAAAAGGGTAGTAGGGGCGTTTAGGCCCACCATACAGGCCCTGGGGGTTGCCTTTAAGGCCGTAGGTGACGTGGTCAGTGGTGTTGTGTCCGGTATCAAGTCCGCCTTTGAGGCGGTCTTCAACTTCTTAAGGCCTGCCATCAAGTTTATTGGCAAGGCCTTTAAGTTTGCATTTAAGCCGATTGTTCTCTTGGCCAAGGGTATCAAAAAAGTCTTCCAGGGTGTGGTGTCTGCAGTCAGGGGAGTGGCGGCGTTCGCTCGGAAAATTGCTAACAATCCTGTTGTCAAATTTCTTATTAGGGGCGGTAAGTTTTTTATTGGGAAGAGTAGCGGCGGGGTTAAGGGCCTAGCACAGAGGATTATTGCCTCCTCCACTAAACGGGCCAGGCCTACGGGTGGCACGTCCAAGGTATCAGTCGGGCAGATATCGGTCAATGTCCAAGGCACAACCGGAATGGGCCCCGAGGCCCTTAAGGCGGCCGTAGCCAAGGGCACCCGAGACGGTATAGAAAACATGGTAGCGGGTGCCTTCAGAGATTTCACGGAAGCTGAATAGCTCATGAGCATTTACATATTCAAAAAGGGAGGCAACCCGCTTAACCCCATTTTTATCTTTGATGCGGAGCTATCAGAGCGCCGGACAGATGAGGTTGAGTGGACTGATTTCCCGATTGAAAGTCAAGCGACTGTGACGGATTTTGGTTGGGTCAAACCAGTGGTCTACGTGGTTACAGGAATCATTACCAGTAGCCCCATAGGCGGTGCATTTAGTCTTGAGCGATTGCAGCGAATCCACAGGGCTCTGGTTGAGGCGGTGGCCGCGCGTCAGCTGGTTACCCTGGTGACTGAAACGTTTGTGGAAGACTGTGTGATAGTGCGTGCCGAGGCTTCCCGGGGCCGTTCGGAGGGGGAGGCCTTTGCGATTGAGGTTGAGCTAAAGACCATTGAACGTCCGACTGTAGAGACCGTGAGGATTGACGCTAGCCGGTTGCGTAACAAGCGCAAGGGTCGCAGACGAATGTCAACCAAGTCTCAGCTATCAACGTCGCGGGAAGGCAAGCTGGCGAGTGAGCGCCCGCTGAGCCTGGAGACACAACAGCAGAACAAACTAGACGCCCAGGACAGGCAGGCTCGGAGTTCAATACGGGGCACGAATGAAAAGAAGCTGGAAATAAACGCAGCGCCTTCTTTTTGATGAGTTGATATGATATTTCTGGAAATAGACCAACCCGAAAACGACCCCATTCTAGAGGTCACGACCGAGCTAAGTGAAATCACTTTCACCATTCTCCTTCGGTGGGATGACCGTCTTGAGGCCTGGTATCTGGACCTGTTCGATGCCGACGCAACCGCCATTGTGGTGGGTACACGGTTGACCACAAACTATCTGCTGTTCAATGATTTGCGCGATTCACGTTTACCGCCTGGTAGGTTGGCATTGATTAACCCAAACAGCAACGACCCCTGTGGCTTTGAGGACCTTGGGCCCACGTGCTTCTTGGTCTATTTTGAGCCTGGCGAATTTACGGAACCCAAAGACGTTGCCAGGGTAGAAATACCCTTTGTGTTGACTGCGGTGCCGCCGCCATGACCCAACCGGCTACTATAATCCGGCCGCGCATTGTTGAAGTGGCCATAGGTCCAAACGGTGCAGCGGGGCGCAAGTTCACCAACGACTTGTTGATTAAGGGCAGCTTGACCCTTACCAACGGACGCAAACCCAACAAGTCCGAAATCAAGATTTACAACATTTCGGCTGCAGACATTGAGTTTATTGAACGGACTAACAATACTTTGCAGTTGTTTCTTGGGGAAGGCATTGCCGGGCGCGTGTTCGCCGGCGACATATCCAAGCGGTCTGTGATAACTACCATGGAACCCCCAAACCGTATCACGACAATCAAAGCAGCCGAGGGACGCCGCAAGTGGCTTGAAAGCAACTTCATCCGTGCCTACGGACCAGGGGTTACCAGGGCCCAAGTGCTAGCCGATATTGTCAAGGCCATTGGCTTGCCGGTCGGGTTTATTTCTGCAAATCTGAAGCCTGTAATCTTCGCCACGGGTTGGGCTTTTGCCGGCAAGGCGCGCAATGCCC
>SDBT01017571.1_pt1 | contig 11291 bp, 7 predicted proteins | sample 2277101 | NCBI WGS metagenome assembly SDBT01 (sample SAMN10404973, study PRJNA504765) | marine sediment metagenome | isolation source: marine sediment core GS10_PC15, 103 cmbsf | place: Arctic Ocean: Southern Knipovich Ridge | collected 2010 | reverse complement strand
GGCGTGGATAGCGGCAGCCAAAGGGTATAAGCTGATCCTTACCATGCCCGAATCGATGACAATCGAGAGACGAAAGATGCTCAAGTTGCTCGGTGCCAGCCTTGTATTGACGCCCGCCGAGGAAGGTATGCCCGGAGCGATAGAAAAAGCCCGTCAGATCCATGCCGAGAACGAAGGTTCATTCCTGCCTCAGCAGTTCGAGAATCCCGCGAATCCGCAGATACACCGCGAGACGACGGCCGAGGAGGTCTGGGAAGATACCGACGGCAAGGTTGATATTTTCGTCGCCGGTGTCGGGACCGGGGGGACCATAACAGGTGTTGGTGAGGTCTTGAAAAAGCGCAAAGAATCGATCCAGATGGTAGCGGTCGAGCCCGCGGCGTCGCCGGTGCTTTCCGGGGGCAGGCCTTCACCGCATATGATCCAGGGCATCGGAGCCGGTTTTGTGCCGGCCGTTATGGGTACAGAGATAGTCGATGAGATAGTTCAGGTCAGCAACGAGGAGTCCTTTGAAATGGCCCGGCGTCTGGCCAAGGAAGAAGGAATCTTAGCAGGCATATCCTCCGGCGCCGCAGTGGCCGCGGCAATCAAGCTGGCCAAACGAAAGACCAACGCCGACAAGTTGATTGTCGTCGTTTTACCCGATACAGCCGAGCGGTATCTTAGTACGGAGCTTTTTTATTGATGATTGAGTCAAACTGACTGATTGGTCAGTTTGACGAATACAGAATTCAGGAGACCGAAGTCAGAATTACCGCATGGGTAAGTCCTTCAACTATGCTCAGGGCAGGCAAGTCTGCTGTCTATCCTATGTGGTCCTGAAGGTCCATCCTACGGACTATTTGTTCTTTTCTTAGCAAGTATCTGGGACACTCTTGCCTCATTGCCCATCATCGTTGAGACTTTGACATTGTCTTTTTTAATGATTTCGAAGTTTGATAAAAGCTGGTAAATCCACGGCTCGCTGTGGTGGCGAACTACGCCTCCGTCAGAAAGTCGGAACACTCCGAATACTCCAAACTCTTTTTCGAATTGGCTGTATCTGTCCTGGTTTCTTGCGTCCTGCTGAATAGGATAATAGCTGAGGTATAGAATCCCGCCGGGACACAATACTCTATGCAACTCATTGATAACTCGTTTTTGTCCGGCATCTGTCGGTATGCAAGTCAGGACAGCCAACATTGTGCAAGCGTCAAATGTATCGTCAGGAAAGGGTAATGACACACCATCAAAACGGCGAAGATCCAGATCAGGATATAATGATTTTCCACGGGCGATCATACGCGAAGAAATGTCAACGCCGATTACGTTACCAAAGCCGCCTTGCATTAGTTCCGAACATGTTCGACCATATCCACAACCGTAGTCCAAAATCTTACCTTCGACTGGAATTAACTCCCGAAGCTCGTGTATTCGAATTGGGTGTGTAAACGTCCTTTTCGCGGCGACGTTATCCCAATATGTCTCTTGGACATCAAATTCGCTCATTCTGTTCATGTACTCAACATAATAATGCACAACATGATTTACATCGATTTAACGTTGCTATTATTCTAATGTCAACAAATTATTTCACATGAAGAATTACAGCATGGGCAAGCAAGTTGCCCATCCTACGCGAAACATCACATCACCAAACTTGCATTTGGGCCGTTGCATCCTATATAATGGTGTTTCGGTCTTGTTAAGTTCGTTCTGTATTCTTTATGTGTTCCTGATGGATAAACGATATGACATGAAATTGATGGAGCCGAGTTTTTCGGCTTGGACGCCCCGCTCGGGTGCTCGGTCTATTGCCGTAATGATGAGCGGCGGGGTTGATAGCAGCGTTACGGCTCATTTGCTAAAGCAAGGCGGCTGGGATGTTGTCGGTATTACTATGAAGATTCCGGTGGCTTGCGATACCGGTGCGCGGGGCTGCTGCGGGGCCGATGCGGCTTTTGTCTGTCACGAACTCGGATTGGCACATTATTTCGTTGATGTCACTGAAGCTTTCAACGAGCTTATCATTGAGCGGTTTCGCCGCAGCTATGCCCAGGGCAAGACGCCTAATCCGTGTGTCGATTGCAATAGTCTTTTGAAGTTTTCGTTGGTGTGGGATCTTCTCGGACGAGAACTGGGTATAGAATATGTCGCGACCGGTCACTATGCGAAAGTATCATGCGTTGACGGAAAATATTATCTTGGCCGGGCTAAAGATAAGGCCAAGGACCAGAGTTACTTCATCTATGGAATAGAAGCCGAGAGGTTGAGCAGATTTGTACTTCCGTTGGGAGAACTCGGCAAAGATCAGGTTCGCATAATAGCCGCCGAACTCGGACTCAGTGTTGCAGAGAAAGCTGAGAGCATGGAATTGTGCTTTGCGGGCGAAGGTGATTACCGAGCCGCGTTGGGTGAAATTAGTGCCGAGAGTGAAGGTGAGCTAACCGATATGGCCGGTACGGTCATCGGGACTCATAAGGGGATTTCGCATTATACTCTCGGTCAGCGTCGCGGTATCGGTTATGCAGGAGGTGAGCCGCTTTATGTGGGTAAAATTGACAGAAAGAGCAATACCGTCGCTCTTGGAAAACGCGATGATATCTGCCATAGGACGGTCGAGGTGGATGAGATCAATATTCTGATCGATGAACAGTTAACCGAGGGAGAGCACCTGCTTGGCAAATTACGTTCTTACGGCCCGCCGCGACCTTGTAAAGTCATCAGTAGAAGTGAGAATAATACAACCGTCGAATTCGATGAACCGCAATTCGCACCATGCCCGGGCCAGCGGCTTGTACTATACAACGACATCGGCAACATCGTCGCCGGCGGAACGATAAGTACAGTTGTCGATTAAACCAATTTAGTCTATCCAAACAGCCACGCCATTATAAAGCCCGCTGCGGCGACAAATACCAACGGTGCCAGGAGTTTGACTACTACTTTTAGCAGGGGCGTCTCAAAGTAATCGGCGGATAGGGTTACGCACAGATGTACCGGCGTAATGAGGATTCCGCACATCAGGCCTGCGAAGGCGAGTGTTTCGAGGCCAAGTTTCGCTTCGGGGCCGGTGCCTGTGAAATGGACAAAGAACGGAAATGTAATCGCAACGGTGGGAATAGTCAAACCGAGCATGAATGAAACGAGCATCGGAAGGATGAAGATGAAGACATGAGGCGGTATGTTCATATCCTGGAGAAACAGCACGACCGAATCTACCGCACAGGCGGCATCGAGATTGACTTTGAAGATGAGAGCGCCGCCTATCAGTAATACGTAATCGATTTTAATGCCGGTCTTGAATATTGAACCCCAGCGATCAAACGATATGCGATGAAACAACAGAAACAGCACGATGACCAGCAGCATACCCAGAGCCGGGGTAAGGTCCAGGGTGACATATAGCACCGCGACCAGGATGATCGGCCAGACTGCATGTGCGAAGTTCCGCAGGTTATCTTTAAAAGGTTCGCTACGGTGCTGCTTATCTTTCGGAGGTATGCCGGTCAGTAGCATGAAAATAACACCGCCTATGACTCCGGCGAGCATGATCGGCAGATTATGTAAAATAATGGCAAGTGCCGAAACGCCAAACATGTTTTGTATAAAAGGTATTGCCGGATAGAGCGGCCAGATAGTCTCCCATTGATGGCGAAAGAGCAGATTTATGGCGGCTGCCTTGGAGCGTTCAACACCGATGCGGTCGGCTAATTCTTTTACAATCGGTGCCGATAGCATGATACCACCGGGCGTGGGTAACATGCCCATCAAAAGCGGGACCGCTGCGAGTGCCAGGCGGCGACTCCTGAATAAACCATGCAGCGCCGGTGCAAGCCGGTCGGTGACACGCGCTTCTTTCATGGAGATTCCAAGTACGTTTACCAGGATTACCAGTGCCGAGAGTGTAACGAACATGTAAGGCGCTCTCTTGCTGAGGCGTTCGTTTTGCCATTCATTTACCAGGGTTTGCCAGAAGGCGGCAGGTGTCACCCGCAAAAGTATCGCAAGCGCAACAGCAGCTATGATCATCGCCGAGCCCAACTTAACTTTGAGCCTAAGCAGGATGACCAGCAGAACAAGTGCAATTCCAATCGCTATCAGTGCATACATGTTAGTTGTGAGACTCCGGAAGTTCTGACATTATATCTCAAATCCACAGAGCTTGTCGATGGCGAGTTTTATGTCACCGAGTCTGTCATCTCCGGATTCCCTTTCAACGGCCAATGTGCCCTCAAAACCGATGCTTTTTAGAGCGGTCAAAAACTTGTCCGTATCTACCTGACCGGTGCCCCAGGGTACTTCTGTTCCCCACGTTCCGGGCGTCTCGGTCCTGTTTGCGTCTTTTATATGGATATGCCTGACCCATTTGGCCAGTTTGCGCACCGCTTGGATCGGATCGCCTTTATCATATAAAATCATGTTGGCCGGATCGAAATTCACACCTACTGAAGGGTGATTTAAGTCTTCAAGAAAGTTGCTCAGTTCTTCCGCGGATTCCTGGCCTGTCTCCATCAGCAGTGTAATATTCTTTTTCGCGGCGGTATCGGCGAGAGACTTTATGCGGTTAGTTATTTTTTGAGCATATTGAGGATCGTCCAAATCGATGAAACCTGCATGCATCGAGAGATATTTAACACCAAGCTCGGCGGTAACTTCAACGGCACCATCGAAGAGCCGGCGGTTTTGCTGCCAGCAGTCATCCGGTACGATGCCGCCTGTAATCTTTATGGTTTCCAGGCTTGAGTAGTCTTCCTGCGGGAAATCGATCATTGTGCAGCTTATGTTCCAATTTTGTTCTCGAACGGCCGAGAGGTATTCAGCGCCACCCTGGCCCAATGCGGGCCTGACGGCAAGATGTACGTGATCAATGCCAAGTTCAACCATCGCTTTTGCCAGATCGTCAATGTCACGCTGCAAGGACCAACTGCAAAAGCCAACGGGCCATGTACCACAATTTGCCATATCGTTCTCCCAGGATGAGTACTGTGTTTCATAAGTTTAACGACTATCAACGGTTGAGATTGCCACGTCGCTTTGCTCCTCGCAATGACACATATACTATTTTATTTTATATTGATCTTTTTTTCTTCGGCTATTGTTTTTTTTTCGGCCATGATGATGCGAACCGAATTCATAGATTGTTCTAGCGTTGTTACCGGCTTCGGATTCTTACCGGCTATCAATTGAGCGAAGTGTTCTATTTCCAATGAGTAACCATCGGCCCCGATCAGTTGCGGGGTGAATTCGTCAGCCTCCAGGGGACATACTCTCAAGGCCGGCTCATTTGTGCAATCGTAAACAATCGATGCTTTTTCGAGTACAATGTTGAAACTCATCTTAAAACCAAAAGACGGTGTCATCGCCCAACTGCCCTCGGCGGTGACCGACTTTTTGTCGTCATAAAGGTATTGCGTCACGATATGGATAGACTTGCCGCCGTCGTTGGCACCGAAACTCGCAACCGCGGTCGGCATACCGAAAAGATACTGCACATAGTCGGTATCATGGATGTGCAGATCGAGGACAACTCCGCCGCTTCTCTGATCATCTGAGAACCAATCGTCTTTTGCCCAAGTTGGCGGCGAGCTGAGCCGCTGAAAAGTTGCCGCAATGACTTTGCCGTATTTGCCGCTGTCAATTAGCTCTTTGGCCGCGGCGTACTGGGGCCAGAAACGAATGCAATGGCCGATCATCAATATCTTTTCAGAGGTATTTGCCGCATCGATCATTCTTTTACAGTCGGCCGTGTTCAATGCCATCGGCTTTTCACACAGGACGTTGACTCCCGCCTGCAGGGCTTTTATCGAAAATTTTGCGTGTAAATTTGTCGGCAGAGTTATCGAGACGGCATCGAGAATCTCATCGCTGAGCATTTGTTCTAAATCGCTGTATATATTCAGGCTGTCGAAATCTATCGCATCCGCGGCTCCATCGATGTTACCGATAGCCCCCTGAGTATCCTCGACAATATTCGGATTGGCATCACAGATGGCAACGACCCGGGCATCCTTGAGGGCCTGCCAACACCTGTAATGCATCCTGCCCATGAAACCAAAACCAACGATACCGATTTTCACTTTATCCAACCTCCCGAATAACAGCGGCTCATAATCGAATTAAATCATTCTATCTGCCGCAAGAATAAGATCGAGCCGCTTTGACCTTTCTTCCAGTGACAGTGCCACGCTTCCTTCAATAGTCATCCATCCGTTGTATCCTTCCCGTCGCAGTGCAGCCATTACGGCGGCCCAATCGACACTGCCGTCGCGGATGTTTGCAAACTTACCGCCTTGTCCACCCGGATTGAGTTTGAAATCTTTGACGTGACACTTGGCAATCCTGCGGCCTAAGATGCGAATCCAATCCTCGGGTGGCGAATATTTTACGTGATTACCGATATCGAAATATGCTCGCACGTATGGGCTGTGGAAAGAATCAACGAAATGGGCCATGTGACGCGGATCGACGAACATGTTGTTCCAGACATTCTCGACGGCGATGACCACACCGGCCTGTCGTGCTTTCGGGACAAGCCGATCAATAGCCGTCTGGAACTTCTCATGCGCAAAATTGTGAGCGGCAATATATTTACTATATCGATCGTTACCACTATCAACAACAGCAATAAGATGTCCTGTCTCACGGTTAAATCGCACATTGAATTCCCACGGCTTTGGCATTGGCTCAACATCGATCCTGCCCGGTACGAGCAGGACGGTATCAGCCCCGTAGGCACGTGCGGTTTCTATCGCATCGGTCATCTTTGAAATGGTCCCATTGACTTGGTCTTTTTTGTCGCTATTGAACTTTGCCCAACCGAACATTACCGAGTGGATGCGCAGGCCCAGCCCATCGGTAATAGCGCGTGTCTTTTCGGCCTCGGCAACTCCTGCGGCTAACGCCTCAAAGCCGTCGAAACCGGCATCTCGAACCTGTCTGAGAGTATCTTCATTTGGCTCTTTGACAACTAATGCCTTACGCATTAGCATCATCGGGCCATTCTGTTCCGGCAGGGAACTATAGCAACCCTGTAACAGACCCAGGCCAAGACCGGCAGCGACACCAGCGGTATTTTTCAGCAGGCAACGGCGGTTAATATGTTTTTGCCGAGTCGGTTGAGTAGGCATAATATGGTTCTTTCATTTAGTTTTAATTTGTTTTCTTTGTTTCTCTTGCCTTTCGGTATCAAGAGTGCCACAATATTCAACCATACGAGCATCATCCTGGTTCCCGTCCATATTCAGGTCCGCATCGGCATTATAACCCGAATCAGCATCGTCAGTCAACCTTGTGCCAGGCGTCTATTATTGAGGTACTTGTTATTGTGATTTAGAAGATGTTTTTTCGCAATGCTTTTTTTGTTCTCCATGCGAAGAATAGTCCGAGTGTGATGTGCAAAAAAGCATTGACCGTGATGCGCACGGTTGCCTGGCTCGCATTGGTAGTATCGCCGCTCCAGTACCAGTTGAGCTTTTTGAGGGGCCGTTTGGCGCGTCTGTCACCCAAGGTGGCATCTCCGACAACAATCATCTGTCCGGGAGTAGTGAGCAGAAGATAATCCTCAGCGTAATCGTCAGCGTTATCCTCAACATCGAACAAAGGCGAGCGCGCAGCAAGGAAAATGAATGCAGGTATCAGCAGCCAGATGACCGCCACGAAGGCAAAATGTACTACGACAGCGGTTGCTGTTCGCCTGTAACGATTGCTGAAATATATGCCAGTAAATGTAAGGAAGACAATTGTTCCGGTGATGATAATTGCGAACTGGAGGATAGCGATAGGATGTATGTACCTGAAGACTGCAAACAGGACCAAGTGTGCAAAGAGCAGCGACCACATGGGGAGAAACCGTCGGACCTGTGCTAAGAATTTTCCGAAAATGATGTGGTAATCGCCAAGACTGGTTGCCAGCAGAATGGGCCAGGTTCGAGCCTCCTTTTCGGTTGTAATACAGGTGGCCGGAAGCGTTATAGTGACGAGGAATCCGAGGGAAGAAAAGACGATGACATAGAAGGTCTGGACGTCATTGTCTTCGAGAGCGTTTTCTGCGGCGCAGAGATCGTAGGTCAGAAACAGTGCAAATAGCGCTATGGCACCAGCGACGATGGCGGCAATTTTGCCTTTTTTGATTAGAGGTGCACGCAATTCCTTCCAGAATACAGGCATTGCACTGACGCGGCGTACTAAGGAACGGCGTAATTCGGTACTGTCGGATTTGACGCTATCACTAAAGACGGGCACTGCAGAACGGAGAGTTCTGACTGCGAAAATCATTGCTGCCAGCGTAATTAACGCAGCGCCGGCGAGTGTGATGAGGCAGTGAACGTACCAGGCGAACAAGACACCGACATTGAATGCGTCCGGAACCAGGAGGCGGACAAGGTGGATGACAAATTGCGTGTATGGATTTGCGTAGAATGCCGCTCTGGCAGCTAACGTGTGTGAGGTGGTATCGAGATTGAGCAAGCAAACGAGTACTGGAAGTACTGCAAACAGAACGCCAACGGCAGTGATCCATCGCCAGATGGATCTGACCACAACCAGCAGCAGCATAATCCAAGCAGCAGTAAAGAAGGCGGCGGCAACGGCTGAACATAGACAGGGGATGACGCGATCCAATGGGATATCCACCATTCTGCGGAGCATGGCGAATAGAGGTAATGTCACGGCGGCAATCAACAGGACTCTGGCGAGCGTGTCGAAGATGGTGAAGAAAATGTCACGACCAGAGAGTATGCGCGGCCAAGTAGAATCCGCGGTAATTCGTGCAGCACTTGCCTTCTTATGGCGAAGAAACGGCAGCAGGACAGCAAGAAACTGAAAAACGCAGAACTGGAGAAGCACAAAAGCTATTAGAAGACCGATTGCACTTGCACCAGTCCTTCTACTGTAACCGTGTCGGCTCCCCGACCAGAAGCTCTCGAAAAGGAACTGGGCCGCAACGAGCAGTAGAGTAACAATCAAGAAGGCGACGGCAGCGAGGGGTCTTGTGCGACGGGGGCTGGTGTCTGTAGTGGTTGCTCCGATGGCCTGGTGCAGCGCAGCTCTTCTGACGAGGATGACGCTAAGTGCAATTACTATAGCCGCAGCAGCGAGCATGATGGCGCAGTGCAGAGGCCATGAAAAAGCGATGCGTGCGGCGGCCCTGGGTTCGGTTATTTTTAAAGTGTTGACCGCCATGGCCAGGTAGGGATTGAACAGCGAGATGCCTGATACCATTCTGGTCCCGGCTATGGTGCGTCTGAAATCGAGAGTGTGCCAGATCATTAGTGCCAGCAGCGGCATCATGACAAAGACGATGCCGAAGGAAAGCACCGTACTTGTGATAACGACGTAGAACTTCTTGTTGAAGATAGAGTAGAACATGCACACGGCGGCAACAAGCAATACGGTTGTGAGAGTAATGCAGAGGCTTGAAATGAGATAGTCCCACGGGACACCGCCGAAGACGCGGACGATAGCAAGTACCGGCAATGAGATGGCCATCAGGAGTATTAGCTGCAGCAGCTTGCTTCCGAGTTTTCCCATGACAATCTGGAAGCTGGTTATCGGTGTTGTCATTAATACACCGAGTGTCTTGTGGTAAATTTCGTCGCTAATGGCGTTGCTGAGCGCTACAAGTGCGACGAGTTGGATGGCGCAGAACTGGAACCATACGATGAACGAGATGATGATCTGCCCTGCCCTTGCCATTCTTGAAGCCTGGCTGATACCTGATGACGAGTAGCGCACCTCGCTCGCCCAGACCATTGCCAACAGGAGAGCAAGCATTGTCAGGTAGCCGGACCTTAGTGCATAGTATCTGAACCTTCTGCCGGTGACTCGGAGTTCCTTGTCGAATATTGGTCCGGTCAGCCAGTTAAAACTGACAAGATAGTATGCCCAAGTCCAACATGCTTTTGCGACAGCTCGAATCATTTTTGGTTAAAAGATTTTGTTCCTTAACGTTTTTTTTGTGATAGCAAAGAAAAGATATGCAATTAACAGATACACCGTAATAATTGCAAAGAAAATAACAGAGTCATAGAGTAATCCCCTATAGCCTGATGAAAAAATGAAATCTAATTCCGATATAGGGGTAGTCGCGGTCCTAAATCCGGCTGTGGCAGCAAGCATAATAGCTGCAAGTGTTACCGGGCTAACAATGAAAATCGGTGCGGCGCAGCAAAAAGGTGAACCGAAAAGCAATATACAAATGAGGGTAACGGTCTGTGCGGTCGAGGTTCTTTTGAAGAGTGAGCTTATAAAGGTCGCTATTGTAGAGACGAGCAGGGCCGAAGCAATAATCAGAATGATCATGAAGGGTAAAGCTATCCAGTGAATGTATCCTGCGAGAGTAAAAATGAAGAAGTGTATTATCAGGATCAGCCAGAAAGGTGAGATTCTCAGGATTGAGCCGAGTACTTTTCCTTTCAGGATCTGCTTTTCATCGAGAGCCAGTGTCATGAGAATCGGCCATGTTCGCGCCTGCTTTTCCGCGGAAATACAGGCGGCGGCAGAAAAAGCGGTACCTAATAATGCTACTGAGAAATAGGCCATTACGAAACCAATCTGGGTTTCTTTTCGCGACAAGATGCCATTGTGTATTGATACTGCATAAATAATACCGATTAAGACGCCGGCAAAGACGCCCCCTATGAGCGTTTTTATCCAGTGTCCTTTTATTATCGCAATTCTCATTTCCTTCCAGATGATTGGATGTCCTTTTACGAACCTAATTTTTCCGTGACGTTCCGGAGTAATTTTTGTGGTTTTTTTTCTTTTTGCGGCCATTCGCTCTTTGATAGCAGTGAAAATGGAGGCCCGGCCTGCGAGCCGTCTTGTCGCGGCCCTTCTGACTGAAAGGACGGCGATGAATAAAAGAAAGGCAGAGACCGAGAGCATGACCGCACAATGAGGAAGATAATAAAACGTCGATGTGGTCACACCCGGACTCATAACACTTCTGGTTGCAGTTATTAATGCCATCCATGGATTTAAGTAGTATAAAATAATTCGAGGGCTTAGAGGCCATGAGTATTTTATTGCAAGAAAAGTGAATGCGCCGGGCAGTATTGAATAGAGCAGAAAACAAATCAAGATGGTTTTTACTATTGCGTCGTTTGCCTTGTTCGAATAAATCGAGAACAGCAGTGTCAGTGAAGCGGTGAAGAGGGTTGCGGTAATTGTGATGGCGAGGCATTGTATTACATAATCCCATGGATTTCCGCCGATGACACGTACAATCGCAAGCAGCGGGAGGCTTATTGCCAGCAGCAGAAAGGTATGCAGTAGTCTTGAAGAGAGCTTTCCCATGACAATCTGCAAAC
>SDBT01017570.1_pt1 | contig 11291 bp, 14 predicted proteins | sample 2277101 | NCBI WGS metagenome assembly SDBT01 (sample SAMN10404973, study PRJNA504765) | marine sediment metagenome | isolation source: marine sediment core GS10_PC15, 103 cmbsf | place: Arctic Ocean: Southern Knipovich Ridge | collected 2010 | reverse complement strand
GATATGACGGCCCTGAGAGCGCTCTCACGGTCTCTCGAGGCCGCTGGCGGGGGTGGTAGTGGTAGCTTTAGAAACTTCGGCCAGATGGCTGTCAACTTCGGAAGTGATGCAGATATGCAAATGACAAGACTGATTTCTAGAGCGTTGGGAGTAGGATAGATGGCTCGTAGGAAACTGACCCCCATTTCATTTCGGGGGATTGGTCTGAATACGATAGGCCGGACGTCTTTTTTTGATCTTGATGAAGGAGCATATAATAGCCCTCTCCATAGTCCTGTCAGTGTAGATAAGCAAGGAGACTTTCCCAGTTTCCTTCGCCTTCAACCAGGTCCTAAGACTTTCCCTCTTCGCATTGTCATCAAAAGCAAGGCTAAGTTGGAACAGTTCCGCGCTATTTCCAGGATTTTTGATCCTTCACTTGGAGAAGGGACTCTCATTCTGGAGGATAATAGCTGTTCTCCAGTTCAACAGTTCAGACTTCAAGTTGCCCCTCAACAGATTGTTGTAGAGGAAAGAACGGACAGCGCGGTCGTTGTACCTCTCTTTGCTGCCAATCCAATTCTTGAGGATTCTGTTGCTGATAGTGTGACAGATACCATCACGGCATCTTTTATCCAATTAACCATTAGGAACGATGGAAGCTATCCCACCGACCGTCTTATTTTCGATACGGTTATCGATTCTGACAAACTTCCTGCTGAGGGATATACTCTCATGGAGGAGATCGCCTACGCTAATCGTAGTGAGTTCTCTCTTACTGGTCCAGGCAGTGGTACATGGATGCTCTTGGTTAGGGAAGGTTGGGATACAGAAGCAGAAATCCTTGCTGGTGATATGGAATCCGATGGTAGAGATATCGCTGTCTTTGTTGATGAAGTTCAAGTCCCTCCAGAGAAGGTTTCAATTAGAAATATAGATACGGTCTTTACCAAAGTCTGGATTGAGATCTCCGATAGCCCTGCTCAGTTTGCCGACCTGAAAGAATCAATTGCGGGTGGAGATCTTACATTCAATTTCATCAGAGGAGATCACGGATTCCGTGTTGGAGACTATCTTGTCTGGATCAACGATGCAGCTGCTACTGAGCAAGCTCGAGTCACTTCAGTCGGAGATAGAAGTGTCCTCGTAGAACGAGGTCTACGAAATACAACAGCAGGAGCTTCAGCCGCAGCAACTAGAATCTTTAGAAGCGGTCATCACATTCAACTTGCTTGGAATTACATTGGTGTACTAGACCCACGTCCCACAAATCCAGATATTCCATTGATAGATCTAGATATAAGTAATAATCTCGGTTGGGATTGGACAAACGCTCCAATGTGGCCTGATGATGATCGTCGTCCTGGGGGGTTCCGGCGCATTCTCTATAACGGTCGTGAAGATGTTCCAGAACTTCGTAAGAACCGGCTCAGCGCCAAGACAACGCTCATCCCGTTTGGGGCGACAGCCACTTGGCAAGATCGAGATCCTACAGCCGCTGCCCCTAATTTCGATGCAATTGAGTTCACAGCTTGTTGTGGCATTGATGATGTGCTTGGAGCTATTGAATATGATGCCGCTGTGGATTGGCCGTTTGCATTTCAGATTATTGGGCGGGATTTACTTGGCTACGATGCTATTGTGTTCAATCGTGTTGGTCATGAATTAGGTGGTCCTTCTCATTTCCCTCCTCGTCTCTACACGAATCAGCAAGAGACCCCAGATGGAATTCTAAGTGCTGTCATTTTTAGAGCAAGGAACATGATTGTTACAAGTGTTCGTGCTGGAGACGGTACAGCAGAGACTCTGGAACCCATTAATACAATTGGGCAAGATTCTCAGAGTTTCCATATAGATGCAGAAACTCAGATTGTGGGGATGGTAGCTCGTATACGAGATACAGTTGGTGGTGGTGGAGTAAGAGTTAGCATTCTTGAAGTAGATGATGATGGCGCTCCAGGACTAGAAATTATTGGGGTCACTTCTGGAGCTGGAGGTTTTGGAGCAGGTTTTATAGAAGTCTGTTTCTTTACTGGAATATTCTCAGCATTCACTACTGATCTAGCGGTATTGGGTCCAGGAGATTATCACTTTTCAATTCCGGCAAGTGATCTCTCAGGAAATATACAAAGCCCAAAGAGTTTCGGTAGCATCTATGCTAAAGGATCTCACTACGAACGTCCTACGGCAACGACATGGTTGAGACTTCCAGATGAAGATCTTTGGTTTTCAATTCTCAGTTTGACAGCGGACAATCAAGAAGAAGTCCTTGACCAACCTCACAGTGGTGAGTTTATTGTCCTCGACGATGTTCATTTCACATTCGATCCCGACAGAACTCCTATTGTGACTCCTGCTGCTGAAGAGAATGCGTACTATTTTGATACCTCATGGGCAATGGATGCAGAAGGTTTTCGTCTACGTTTCCTCCGGCGTACTGCTGATCTAGGGGCTACCTTGATTACAGTAGACCTCCATGAGCAGACGGTGGTGGAGAGTAAGTTTGGAGATAATCTCCGCGCCGCGCTTACTAATGCGGGTGGTAGTGATCCATGGATGGAAGCGGAGTTTGGAGATAACACTCTCACTATCAGGGCTGAGGATGGTGCTCAAGGTGAGCGTCACATTGTTGGTGTGCGAAGCACATGGCTGGCCTAAGAACCCGTTGCTACGTTCATACTCCTGATCCTCCTTTCTCTAGAATTGCTGGGCCGATCTTTGTGAGTATCCCCAACAGGAGTTGGGGTCTTTCTCAAGATTCTAGCGCTCGATTGCAAGTCCCCGGAGCAGATATTTTAGAGGAGTGGATTCGTCCTGGAATGTGTTGGGTCGTCGATGATTCTGCTTTAGGGGAGCCTATCTGGGCAGGGTTTGTCAATGAACAAGCTATCCCTCTCAATGCCGATCAAATCGATATAGACCTTATTGGCCCAAAGAGAGCCTTACTTGAAGTTGAGATGGCGGTACGCCTCCCTGTGAATTCCACTCGGGCCTATGCTGTTGCTACGGCTTTAGAATCAGCACAGATTCGTCATGGGGGTATTCAACCGGGGGAGATAGATGCTACTGATGGAGTGGCTGTACCCCTTGAGGCAAGAGGAGAGACAGTCTCTGATTTTATCAATACTCTCAAAACTGAAACGGGGGGAGACTGGAGAGAAAGGGTAGAGCCTCTTGCTGGTGGTGGAGAACTCGTATTCTATATTGATTTCGGAACGTTAAAACGTTCTACGGGTATCACATTGAGCCGAAGAGATTTGGTGGATGGACTCTTCACAAGAGAACGAGTACCTGCCTCTCTCACGTTTCTGTCTAGTGCCGCAGGATTTGAAGAACGGGAAGCTGCGGTGGCTTCTATAGAAACAGGAGCAACTGGGGAACAAGGAGATACTCTAGCTGTACTCGATGCTCAAATTCGAGACAAACTTCAAGAGCGTCTCATCGGCCCTGGAGCAGCATTTCACTCTACTCAGATCAGCGAGAGAGTTAGTGGTGACCTTGCATCTTACGGTAGGATACGTCACAAGGAGATCCTTGATCGTATGGACGAGGTACTTCTCACAGTGGATATGTCTCGATCAAACCCACAGGCTGTTCGTCTAGGAGACGTGTTCCGTCTTGATGTGCAGGATTGGGGTGCTCCTTTGAGCATCACTCTAGATGTGAAGCTTCACGTCTTCAATACAGAAATCAATGCTGACGCAGGTACTCGAGTTTTAGAATGTAGGGTAGTCGATGAGTCTTAGGGATTTACGACAACAGAGAAGACTTGAGCAAGGATTGAGAAAGTGGACAGGTGATATATTTCAGCTTCAACGACGTCCTAGCCCCGAAATTGTATCGGCCACTCAACTTGTACAGGATGGGGCAGTCAGTTCTGGGGTTGGTGTTTATGGAAATGATTACCTTGTTGATCTTGCATGGGGAGATGTTGTAGCACTTGGTAATGGATTCGAAGGTCAAGTTCTTACAACGATACATGGAAAGACTTTTAAGATCTATAGCGATCTTCCAGCCACGATTGCTGATATCATCACTCGTACTGATCTGACTATAGCTACTGTAGGTCTTGTTCCTAATCCTGCGGGATATACTAATGTCACTTGGCCGGCTCCTTCAGAAACTGCGGGAGTGGTGAGGATTGTCATTAAGGGTTTAGTCACAGTAGGTGGATTTTCTCAGTCGTTTCCAACTCCTATTCTTCCATTACCATCCTGGAAATCTGGTCCTTCTGTAACTGCGGCTATCGAATTTAATTTTGATTCGTTTCCATTTCCAGAACGTCCTGTAGATATAGAATTAAGCGATCTTCGTTTTGGTGAAGATGCTACCGCATCTGCTGGAGCTTGGGACGTGAATATTCCTGCTCCTGGAGTAGGGCCAACAGGGGAGTTTCTTCGTGGCAAGTGTGAAAGAGTCTATTTTGGAGAAGATGCTGGAATACAAGTTAGCACAGGATTTTTCGATTGGGTAGATTGTGTGTTTGGTGAAAATGTTCTCATTTTCGGTCATCCCGAAGGATCAATGCAAGATGTGAGATTCTTAGGGTGTTCATTATTTTCAGCTCAATTCCAGCTTGCTGATAGTGAACGAGTAGAAATTTCAGATTGTCTCATACAAAATTCATCAATCGCTCTTCATGGAAATCTCTATACGAATATTCACGATAATATCTTTGAGGGGACTAGTGCTGAAGGATCTGGTAATTTTATCTTCTATGAGGATTTGTTTTTGTTCCCAACACCTGCGGGAGCAAGACCTGTTCGTCATTTGAACATCGTAGGAAATCAATTCTGTAATGGGCCATCAGATACATCTGCCCTCATTCGTATTCAAAATACTGGAGATCCATTGCAAGGTCAGCATGAAGACATTCTCATCGTTGGAAACAGCTTTGAAGCACCCCCAGACAGCCCACTGGTTGCGGCCACCTGTTATATTCGACTGGAGGGTGTCTCAGCGGCCAGGATCAAAAGGGCTATCATTGCCAACAACACATTTGCTCCTGAAGTGGTAACTGCTGGTGGAGTAACTGTGATTGGCCGCTTTCTTGAGGATTCGATCCTTGGCCCCAATGTCCCCCATGATGACATCATTTATGATGTTACCAATGGAGTTCAAAATCTATATATTCCTTCCAGTACAAGTCCCGCTGGTGGTGGAGGAATTTCAGTTGAGAGTATCACAAAAGCACATGCTCATGCGGTAGCGGTGAGATAAAATGCCAGATCCAGTCTCTCATGATCCTCAAAGCCTCTACGATCCTCTAGAAGTTCCGACTGGGGGACTCGCCACTTTCTATACTGCTCCTAGTGGTGCGGGAACTCGCGGTGTACGACTGATCTATATTCTCATCAATAATCGTACAGCATCAGTCACCACTCTTCAACTCACACATACTGAGGTTGGTGGAGCAGCAGGAGTCACAAACTCTATTGCGTGGGATCTAGATATTCCAATCAATAGTTCTGTTGAACTTCTAGTTGGCTCTATCCTCAATCCAGGAGACTTTCTCAGTCATAATGCTTCGGCAGTAAATAGGTTGGTGAGCCATGGGTATGGATGGGAGATGACTGATTGATGGATTCTGAAGAGCACGAAAGACTGAAGGCAATGAAGGATCATGACCTTCTCGTGGAGATTGCTGTCAAAACTCGTGCTCTTGAGGAACATTCTAGGGAACAAAACGGTTTCATCAAAAGCCTCACGGAACGTGCTCTCAAACTAGAAGGGGCATTAGGTTTCGGAAAGTGGGTGATGGGTATTGCTATAGCCGTAGGAGCAATAGGAGTAACCATCTCAATATATATCGCGAATGGAGGAGCAGCAACTCCATAGATGATACTAACCAAGACTGCTGATCTATGTTTACGTTGTGGCGGTCAGATGACTTCATATATCGACGAACATGATGATCTGTGTCTTACGTGTGGTTGGGTCAGGTACGCAAAAGAGGCAGAGCCTATGCAGAAAAAGAAGAGGGGAAGACCTAGAGGATACAGTCGGAAAGGAGGTATTCGTTTAGATGAGTAAGCATTCAAGGGGCGACAAGCCGAAGAAAGATAAGAAGTCTAAGCAGAAGCCGAAGAAAGACAAGAAATAGCTGGGGAGAGGCCCGAACCTACCAGGGGATGGAATAGTACCCCAGCAGCCTGAATGTTCGGGCCTCCCCGCAGCTATCCTTGCCGTCTTCTCCACTCTGCTATCAGTAGAGCATCAGCCCTACCGTCATCAGATTTCCTCTTCAGCTCTTCAGCGATGGCGGGGAAGAGTGCCATTGCCTGTGCGCGAGATGCGTCCTTGCCTTTCTGCATACCGTCCATCATTTCTTTTTGCCACCGTTGAGGAGTCACTTGCTCATAAGGGATTCCTAAGCCGGTAAGGACTCCTAGCCAGAGACCAACTCCTTTACCAAATGTGAAAGCTGAAGCTCTTGATGCAGGTGGAGGAAGAGCGTGAACTTTTTCAATTGCAGCTTTGGTGCCGATTCGGTAAGGAGCAAGGATACGAAGCATTTCATGGACGTGGTAGTCCCGTTTATTGCCGACCATGAGAGTAGGAGCATCTATCACTCTCACCTTATATTCTTCGTGGATGATCGCTATCGCTCCCTTGAATCCTGGATCAATCCCAATGAACGTAGTCATCCTGCCCTCCAATCCTCATCGTAGTACGACCTTCTAGGATTTGGTCTAGTTGGGTCGGGTATAGTCAGACCCAATGCCTTACGGACAACAGTATTCATGCTCTCCCCACGTTCTCTCATCTTGATGAGATGATCATACGTGTCCCAACTGATGTTCAACGTCGTCCAGGTTCTCGATCTATCTCCTGGCGGTTTCTTCTTAGGAGACCACGGCATCTGCTTGCCTGGCTTTCACGAGTGGACCATGGAACTCAATTTTCAGATCATCTGTGACCTTGATACGAATGGATTTATGGTAATATTCTGTCCCTTTTCCGTGAGCAGTCTCTCGGAACGTTTTCATCTGCTCCTCAAGAGACTTCCATTGATCATAATTGAGATTCATATAGAGGTCAGCCATATATCTCCTATCTGTCGATTGGCTCGTGTAGTCTTGCCGATAGAATCCTGCTTGTGGTTTTCCAGATCATATCTAGAGATTCTTTGATGTTGTCTAAGGATCTGATGAGAGCACCGCTCTCAACCAGTTCAATCTTGGTGTTGCGTAATCGTTTGTCTCTACTGATGATAGCAGCTTTCCTTGCATCTATAGCAGGTTTGGGGCTGACTCCATTGATGTCGTCCCCTCTAGCAAGGATACGGTTGACGGCGTGGTCGAGAGTCTCTTTGGCAGCAGCTTGTACGGCGACACTACGAGTGAGGTGGTTGTTGACCTGGACTATATGATAAGAAGTCTTAGCTAATTTCTCACTGAGGTTGATGAGATTGCCGTCGGTGATGTCGCTCTCATCAACGTACAATTCCTCCCAAGGAATTGCTAGATCTTCAACAATTTTCTCAGCTTTCTCAATTGCGGTGCGCCACCACCAGGTCTGTTTCCCTTCTGTCATCTCAGGAGTAGTGTGTCGTATGCCTTCCTTGTCTTGTTCAAGCTTCAGCAACTCTTCGTAGAACACGTCGCCAGGATTTACGACCCATTTTTCAAGTCCGTCGTCTACGATGATTGCTTCAGCCAAGGTGTTGCTTCCTTAATTCGGCAAGCATAACCATTCTCTTCTCTACCCCCTTCAGATTGCCTATGTACTCATCATATTCACATTCCCCACATCCTTCTGGTAATCCTCCTGCTATGACTCTGTCGGCTATTTCTACGACTCGATTTCTCATTGGATCATAGAGATTTAGATCGTACTCGTGGGGATATGCTTTGATAGTCTGGTCGTTCTTGTTCTCATACCACACCTGCCCTTGGCATTTATCCGGGAAGAGGCCCATGTAGGTATTGACCTGAGCAGCATGGCCGTCCTGTGGTTGTTTGAGAAGCTTGAAGCCACGATCATTGATGCTCTTTAGTTCTATGATTTGGTTTCCCATTTCCGGGTGGGATATAATAGCATCAGCTTCACCGATGATAGGCCATTCCTTGAGGATGACAGCTATTTGCACTTCAAATGGATGGGGGAGACTCATGAAGTAGTTAGAGAATCGGAGGTGCATATAGGTGCCGGTCTCAAAGATCCTACTGACACGTGGGTCTAGCTTTTCCCGAGGTAATCTGAAGCCTAACAGCTGGGCTGCCAGGACGCGCTCACAGGGGTTGCCCGCTTCGCTTGCATGTACCCACCCCATTTCATATGTACGCCGTCTCATACGCTTCAGAACGCGCCAGAGACGCCTGTAGTGGGCTTGTGCTTGTACTTGTTCTACCGCATAAACCAACGGCCCGCAGGGATCATCTGCAAGGAGTTGACGCATGCCGTGGCTGATTCGTACTTTCTCTTCAGCCATTAGATATGCTTCCCGTGGCGAACGTCTCGAGTCATGTTGTATGCCATCTTCTTTCCTACCAGGAAGTCGGCATCAAGACCTTGAGAGGCAAGGATATCGAGGCAAACGATAATACAGTCGGCAATCTCAACACCCCATCCTTCAGGTCTTTCATCGTCTACCTCGTAGAACGAACCTGTTCCGACATCTGGATCTTTTCTCCAAGCGTCAAACGCTTCACCTAGCTCGCTAGAGGCAAGCATGAGGACTTCGGGGAGACGGCGAGGTTGATCGTGGAATCCGTTCTTCTTGGCTTGCTCATGGATTACGTCAGCTAGATCGTTGAGAATCATGCGTATCTCTTCCTTACATCCTCCCAGTTGGTGAAGCGATCGGCTCGGTCATCAATGAAGGCTACAGCGATGGGCTTGACTCGGGTAAGAATCATTGGTGGAAAATTCCAACTGGCAAGCCACATAGCCACTGGCCCGAGTTGAGCTCTGCTGCTACAGACATACAGTCTCCATCCAGCTTCTACTAGCTTGTTACAGCTTTCAACGGCTCCTTCCATTGGAAGGTCGGGAAGATTATCATGTCCCGTCCATCCACTGGTATAGGAATTCAATACTCCATCAAAATCAAGGCAGAGCGCACGTTGCATTGCCTCTCTTCCGTAGAGACCTTCTGTAGTTTCTCCACTTCTCCATTTCTCTGATGGATCTTCAACGATTGGAAAATCTTCAATGTCCGTACTCAAGGATCGCCTCCAATGCTTCTGCTTTTCTCGTCCCTACTTTGATGCGTACGATTGGTATGCCGAATTCTTCAAGGATTGCTGCGTCTCGAATCTTGTCTTTCTTCCGGTTGTGCTGAGGCCCATCCACTTCCACCCCCAGATTCATCTCTTTCATGTAGATATCCAGGTGCCACCTACCCACGGGATACTCCTCCATGTAGAGGAGACCCAAAGCAGATATCCACTCAACTAGCTGCCGATGATATCGATTTAGCGGTCTCAGCTTTCTTTCCTTGCTTGTTTGATCTCTTTAATCTTCGTGGCCATGTTATCTTTCAGTAGATTGAACGCCCTATCTCCTGTCACGAGAAGCTCTTTGATCTCTTCTGTAGTTGCCCCTGGCTCTATGCCACTGACAGCCATGAAGATATCGACCGACTCGTAATTGCCCACGTTGAGTTTACGGGAGATACTCACTGCGATTCTAGGTTCTTCGAATCCTTCTCCACCCATCATCTTCCTCCGAGTGCTGCGGCCATATGCTTCATCATCTCTTCGTCTTCGCTGAGAGCAGTGAGGAGTGTGTTGCGACCCATCATGCTTTCTCCATCGTGTACACCAAAGTGAATGTAGTAGTGCGGGCCTTTTTGGGTGATGAGATTTGCTTCCATCGCTTGGTCGAGTAGCATGCTTAATTCGTCAATCTTACCTCGGAAGAGAAAAGGTAATTCACATTCACCAAGAGGTCTACCCACTTTACTTTTCCGGCAAATGACTCCCATATCAAAACCGATCTTCTTACCATTCTCTTCAATCCAATCTCTACGTTGAGTACGTAGGATGAGACTACTGAAGAATCCTATCGCCTTACCTCCAGGCATGACGTCGGTAGGGAACGGTCCGCCGATGCTGTCACGTAGCTGGTTAGTACAGACGATGGCGCTGTTATGCTTGGTACTCAGAACCATCCTCATCATCTTGCCGATGAGACGAGCTTGAAGACCAATGAATTTCTGTTCGGCCCCTTCTTCTGCCTCTTCATGAGGGATAAGAGCAGCGAGACTGTCGATGACTACGATATCTGTGTTCGCTTCTATGAGAGCGACAGTGAGATCAACAGCCTGTTCTCCGATGGTTGGCTGAGCTACGAAGACCTTGTCTAAAGGTAGACCTACCTGGTTCCACCACTCGGGATCATAGGTCTGCTCGGTATCAATGTAGGCAACCTCAAGACCATCCTCTATCCCCTTCTTCATCAGGAGTTGAGCAACGAAACTCTTACCACTGGAATATGGGCCTGTGATGATCGTGATTCTACGTCGTGGAATGCCTCCATTGAGGATAGCATCAAGATCAGGTATTCCGAAGGGAATACGTTGGACTTTGAATTGAGGATCATCTCCTTTGGCAATCAATCCTTCATCGAGAAGTTCGTCTAGAGTTTTGCGCTTCTTAGTTTTCTTCTTAGGCGGCATTCAGAAATTCCTCCAATGGTTGAAGTTCAACGAGGCTGGTACGACTGACATCGGCCTCTAGTCCTAGGTCTCTACCGAATGGACTCTTCCTGAGTTCAGTCAGCCATTCTTCTAGCAAGTGGATGTTCTCTTCTGGTATCTCAAAGATGAAGTCGTCGTGAGTCGTGATGAGAACATGGATTCCTAGCTTCTCACGGAGTTCTCTTGTGTCGGGCAACTTGAACTTAACATGGTCTCCTGCCGATCCTTGGCAGAGATAGTTGACGGCACGGTAGGCCATCTCAATATCTTGGTAGTAGTAACGACCGAAGACGTTCTTGACATATCCGTCACGTCTGAGCAAGCGTTTGACACGAGCCATGAATTTCTTGTGTCCTGGCATCTTCGTGTCGTACTTGACTTTGTAGGCGCGGGATTCTTCAATGCTACAGCCGAGAGCTAAGGCTCTTGCCCTCTCACCTTGTCCGTAGACCGTGGCAAAGTTGTAAGTCTTCCCCTTGTCATAGTCCTTTACAGGATCACCAAAGACCTCTTCAGCGGCAGCCGCGTGGACATTTCCACTTTCCAGCCAGGCATTGAATGTCTTATCCTGCATGTAGAATGCTAGGACGAACATCTCAATCTGACTGTAGTCGGCTTTGACTAGAAGGTATCCTGGTCTCGGCCTAATGAGGCGACGAATGCTGAA
>SDBT01017569.1_pt1 | contig 11291 bp, 9 predicted proteins | sample 2277101 | NCBI WGS metagenome assembly SDBT01 (sample SAMN10404973, study PRJNA504765) | marine sediment metagenome | isolation source: marine sediment core GS10_PC15, 103 cmbsf | place: Arctic Ocean: Southern Knipovich Ridge | collected 2010 | reverse complement strand
TCACCAACCATTGCAGCAATCTCTGCATTTCTATTAATCCAATCAATTTTTTGAAGTGTAATTACCCCAAAAAAAAATTCTGTTTCAATATCAACCATACCTAATGTAATTTCATTTGTTCCCTTATTTAGCGATTCAAAAAAGGATACTTGTTTTTCATGAGTGTTTGGAAATATACCATGTCGAGTAAATTTAGTAGAATCTTGATCATTAAACCAACGATACCAATTTCCTTCAAGATCTTTTTTTTCTAATCCTCTTAAATACATTCTCTTCCCAATTAACATCGGATATAAATCTCTTTTTTTTTATCTATAGATTTAAATTTTTGACGTGAATAATTTTATTTAAGATAATCTAATTTATAAAATCAAACAAAAAATATAGTTTACATTCTAGAATTGTAAGTTCAGAAAAAAAAATAATGTAACCAAACTTTTTTTATTCATAGAATTTCCTCTTTAAATTTTAAAATAGTATAATTCATTATTGTTCCATTAATTCTGACCGATTTTCCCAAACTTTTTGGAATGCTTGGATTAAATCATCCAAATCTTTTTTTTCCATAGGTGGTTTCATCATATCATGCAGTATTAACTCCTCAAAATGCATTTTCTCACACACAGGGCACAATCCTTTAGAATAATTTAATTTCCCTTTATACCAAGGGCATTTAAATGGGCATCCTTTATCACCATATGCGATTAATTGTTGGTATATTGGTTCAAAATAAATCGGTCTTACATATCCATAGCTCACCATTAAATGTTCATCTCCTCTAAGTAAACCTGGAGTTAATTCTGCCCTAACAGCCTCAACGAATCTTTCTCTAGATACTTCCCCAATGTCAATATTATACTTTATCGGATGATAATAATATGCATGTTCACAACCTTCTCTAGTTTTAGGAACACTAAGACAAGGGATTTGAGAAAGTTTATTAGTTAAATATGCAACATTTTTTTGTATTTCATTAAGTAATCCATTCAACTTCTTTAGTTGCTCTCTTGCAATAGCAGCTCCTATTTCTGTCATTCTGTAATTGTAACCAACCATATTAATTAAATTGGTGTATCCTTTTGGATCGACTACTACTTCTGCATGATTTCGAATTAGGCGCATTTTTTCTGCTAATTCATCATCATCAGTCACTATTAAACAACCTTCCCCTGCATGAATGTGTTTATGATAATTTAATGAATAAATACCAATATCTCCTAATGTTCCCGCAAATTTTCCTTTATATCTTACGCCAGGTGCTTGAGCAGCATCTTCAATGACAAGAAGATTATTTTTTTTTGCAATTTTATTGATACTATCTGCATCGTAGGGTTGTCCAAAAAGATCTACAACAATTATTGCTTTAGTCCTATCAGTTATTCGCTCTTCAATAGATTTAGGATCTAAACAAAAATAATCTTCTTCAATATCTGCAAAAACCGGAATTGCATTATATATTAATGCAGCAGTAGCTGATGCAGACATTGTATAAGGTGAAACTATAATTTCATCTCCAGGTCCCGCACCAGATGCTCCAACTGCACAATACAATCCTGAGGTTGCAGAATTTACAGCAATAGCATGTTTAACATCATAATACTCCGACCATTCCTTCTCTAATTCTCGAACTTGAAGACCTCCATAAAAGTTTTCATGCCAACATCCTAAAAATTTTGACAATATTCCCGATTCTAAAACTTTTTGAACAGCTTTTTGTTCTTCTATACCAATTGTTTTATAATCAGGAAAGGGTTTATCTCTAACTTTTTTTCCACCATTTATTGCTAATTTCACCTTATTATTTCCTCCATATATTCGATTACCTTTTCAGTTGCTCCAATTTGAAAAACTTGGTTATTTAATTGCAAATCATTCTTTAATATTAAATCTTTAAGTTTTTCAAAAAGATTTTCCTCATTTAAAATAGACTCTTCAATTCCTTTTTTATCTAATATAAATGGATTTTCTCTTTTAAGACCAATTAAAATACTTAAAATAGGACATCCAAAAATAAATGATTCAACTAAAAACATTGAAAACATTCCACATATAACTTTTGAAGATGACATTAATAGAAAAGGATCAATCTCTCTTTTAACTATGAATGAAATATTCTCATTATTAGACTGCAGTATATCCTTAAAAACGTTAAGATCCTCATTTGCAGGATGTAATTTAATTAATAATTTAACTTTTAAATTTGAATTTTGGCATATTTTAGTTAATACATTTATCAAATTTATTAGAATTGATCTTTCGGTAAACCCCCAATAATGCTTATTAGGATTATTCTCATTATACGACTTTGAAATGCCTTCCGAAATATATGTAATTAGTAATTCTTCCTCTTGGCAACCAATTTTTCTTCTAAATTTTTGAATCGTTTTTTCAGTATAGACTTTCTTCTTACTATAAATATAATCAAAATGAGGTTGCCCCGAAATTAAAATACGAGAATTATCAAATCCTAGTTTTAACATCTTTGTTTTTGCAAACTGATCCATAACTAAAATTTTTGTAGGTAAAAAACCATGAGTTTTGGAACGATTATATTCTTCAAGTCTAGGTTGATCATATTCTGAAAAGCGAAGACCATAATTTATCCAGTTATCGAGTATTGCAAAGGTTGGAATTTTAACAATTTCCGCAGCTTTCCAAAGATATCTTTCTGTATAGTCGTCTCCACTTGTACTGGTAATTATAAAATCAAACTTTTCTTTCATTAAGAATTTAACTAAATTATCCACATTGATAATCGAGATAACTGATGATATATTTTTCCCTTTATATCCACGTAAACGGTAATTCTTTAAGGCAATATCTTTACCGAATAGGAAGACTTTATAATCCCTACGTTTTAAGGGCTTAATTAATGGGATTATTACGTTGGAACCTCCACTATCACGCGAAAATAATAATATTTTTTTTTTTATATTTTTTTTTTTAGCTCTAAACATAATTTAAGCACATCAAAACCATCTTTCAGTGTACAATAAAGTTTCTTCCTATCTACTAAAAAATCATATATATTTTGAGCAGCATAATATATCGCTTTGTTCAATAATGTTTCATATTCCAAAATTTTTACTAAATTTTGATATCTCTTCAATACAGGATTATTCCTTATGCAATATTCTTCAATTTTATTACCAGATTCAATTAGTCTAAGTCTTTTTTTTTCAAAAAATAAATCAATTTCAAAAATATCATAGATTCTAAAGTCTAGAGCTTTAATAAAGAAGAATTTATTCTTCCCAAAATTAAGGACAGCAGAAATACTTGGATCATCTTGGTAAAAATCATATTCCTTTTGAATTGGGTTTGCTTCTTTTACATTTCCTATAAGATACCGTAATAAATCTAAAAGATGTGAACCATTATGAATAAGCCCTTTAGTATAGTAACCAACTCCACCAAGAAAATTCCCATAATCTCCGTTTAAGATATTAGATTTAATATTTAAAAATTCAGGTACGTATCTCCGAGAATAATTCACTGCAGAATGTATCTTCTTACTTGTATACTTTTCAATTATAATATTTGCTTCAGGAAGAGTTTTTGTAATTGGTTTTTCAATAAATACAAATTTCAATTGATAATCTAAAATCTCCATCAAAATTGGAAAATGTACGTCATCGGGTACAGCTACACATACGACATCTATTTTAAATTTCTTAAATGCAACTTCAATAGTTTTAAAATATGATGTACTCCAAATATTTGCAGCTTTTTTAGCCTTTTCGATGTTTGTGTCAACAAATCCTACTAGATTGAATCCCTTATGTATTGTAAATGCATGTGCATGTGTTAAAATATTTTCAGAATTGGGAAAATCATTGAACGCTCCAACATTTCCTGCACCGATAATCAATACGTTAAATATTGGATTTTTTTTTAATCTCCTCATTTTTTTTTTCTAAGAATGGGTCTTTTCTTTTTACATTTTGAGAGTAATCTTTAATCTCAGGATTGTCTAAAAATAGTTTTACAACGTCTAAAGCAGTAAAATCATTATTGTTTGGGTATAGTTGGCTGAAAATAAATTTAATTAATTCATAATCTTCTGCGGTATCAAGAGTAACTTCAATTTCTGGGTGAATCATATCTCCTTTTGCACTCCAATTCAATATTTTAAATTCTTTTGGATTTGAATAAATATATAATGTTACATGTTCATGATCTGCTTCAGAATCAGTTAATTTGTTAACTCTTTCAAGAACAGATACAGGGAAGACTTGTACTCTTAAACCCATAGGGAATGTTTTTTCAATGTCATTAGATATATAATCGTAATCACCAGAAAAAAACAATTCAATTGATTTATCTATGTGCCTCCAATCAATAACAGGACAATCTCCGCAGAGCTCAACAATGATATCTGCTTGGACGGATTTTGCTGCATTAAGCACTCTAAGTAAAACATCTTCTTCACTTCCTCTATAGTATTTAAAATCGAAGTTCTGACAAAATTCTACAATTTTATCATCTGAAACGTTTTCTGTAGTAGCTATAACTACTTCATCAACGTATTTACTTCGGTTTATTCTTTCAATAATATGTTGAAGGACAGGCTTTTCAAGTAGCGGAAGCAAAACTTTACCTGGTAATCTAGATGAACCCATTCTTGCTTCAATTGTAGCGACAATTTTTAAACCATTATTATTATACATTTACTTCTATACCTATTATCAATCTACTTGTGTTATACTAATATTAAATACTTAATTTCTTATTAAATCTGTATCTGCATTATGATTGGTGCTTATTTAATTCATCAGTATTATACAAAATTTTGCCATCATAACCGTACTTCTCAAGATCCTCGTTGATTTTGTCAATTAAAATTATAATATCAAATTCTTCACTAGTCTGACTAGTTAATGAAATGAAAAAAGTCCTTTAAATATTGTTTTATTTTGGGGTAAACAAAACTAACCAGCAATGTTTTCATTATATTTCTCTTTTTATTGTTCTTCTTTTTTATTTTTCTTATTCCATTCGAGTCTTTAGGCTTAAAATTCTATACAAATATAAATATTGGTGAAATATTTTATAGTTTGTTATACAATTAAAGTTTATAAATCAGTTTAAGAAATTAGGTAAAAATGTAAAAGTTTTCGAAACAGCAAAGATTATAAGGTCAGAGGTTATGGAATGAAATTTGCAATTATTAGATCAGATGGAAATAAGACAATTGGAATGGGTCATCTATTCAGAGAGATTGATATAGCAAAGGAACTTCAAAAACAAGAATATGAAATTCTTTTTATTACTCGAGATTATCCAGAAGCGATTGATTTACTTTTAGATCATAATTGTGATATAATAAGATTAGATGGGGAGAATGTACATATCGGAAAGGCAATATCTGAGTTAGAAATAGTATTAAATAAATGTAAAAGAAAGATAGACTTGTTTATTCTTGATATTTTAGAAGAATTCTATAATCAAGAGATGATTAATAAGGTAAAGAATTATTGTGATAAAATCATTGTTATAAGTGATGAAACGGAGCGACTTGATATTGAAGCCGATATTGTTTTTGCATTAAGTATAAATCAAAAGCAATCCAACTATAAAAATCGGCATACTTTATTTTATACTGGTTTAAAATATCTTCCTTTAAATGAGAAATATCAAAATGTTAAAAGAAAGATAATACGTCCCACCGTTAAAAATATCCTATTAACATTTGGAGGGAGCGATCCTCAAAATTTCTCAACTAGATTAATAAAAATAATGAATAAACAAAAATTTGATGTTGAATTAACTTTAATAATTGGTCCTGGTTTTTCTAAGAGAAAAGAACTGAAAAAGTTTTCAAAAGAAAGCACAATAGAAATTAAAGAAAATGTGAAGGATATTGAAAAATATTTTATAAAAGCAGATATGTGTATTTGTTCTGCAGGAAATACATTATTCGAATTATTAACTTGTGGAGTGCCATGTATAGTACTACCTCAAACTAAAAGAGAAAATGAACATGCCGAAGGGATTGCAAGACTGAATATGATCAAAAATTTAGGACTAAATTTTACTGATGATCAATTAATTTCTGAGATTAATAATATGATGTTTGACCACTCAACACGAAAATATTTTAGTAATCAGGCACAAAAATATCTTGATGGGAATGGGCTTAGAAGAATAATTGAAATTCTTAAAAAAAAAATTCTTTAGAATAATTAGATTATATTTCTTATAAAAAAAGAATAAAGAATTCTTTATTAAAATTTAAAAATATTGAGATAAAAAAATGACTAATGAAACAGCTATTAAATATATAGAAAAATTTTGGGGAGATGTAGAAGAAAAAGACATTAATTTAGTTTTAATAGGAGCCGGGGAATTTGGAGGAGAGATAGGGAGTATTGCTAAAGAAATAGAAATTATTTACGATAGTGTTCCTGGAGTTAGTTTTAAATTTTTGGGTTATATTGATGATAATCCAGAAAAATGGGATAAAATGGTTAATCATAGACCGGTTCTAGGTGGATTAAATTGGATTGAAAATATTGATTTTCCAGTCTATTTTGCTTGCACAATCGGTGATCCACTTATACGAAAGATCGTGGCTGAAAAGGCTATAAAGATAGGTTATATACCTCATTCAGTTGTCGCACCAGATTTTATTGCTCGGGAAGATGTAAGAATTGGTAAAGGTGCAATTGTTTTATGGAAATGTGGATTTTCAATAGGTCAATATATCGGGGAACATGCGCACATCCATATTGGTGTTATGGTCGGTCATAAGTCTACATTTGGAGATTATAGCACATTATCACCATCCACAACTGTTATGGGAGGATGTACTGTCGGGGAAGGTTGCTATGTTGGTGGTAATGCCACACTTTTACAATTTAAAGATTTAGGGGACTGGTCAATAATTGGAGCAGGTGCAGTCGTAACAAAAAATGTTCCAAAATATCAAATGTGGGTTGGAGTACCAGCAAAGAAAATAAAAGACTACGAAAATTTCGAGAATAGGCAAAGATATAAATTAACGAAATAGTTCAGATGTTGTATTTTGGTGGGAAACTATAAAGAATAGAGAGAAAATCAAGGTTGAAAATTTTGACGATTAAATTTAGAGAAAGAGAAATAAGAAACTATTCTGAGCCATATATTATTGCAGAAATTGCTGCAAATCATAATGGTGATATGAATCTAGCAAAAAAATTAATTAAATCTGCTGCTAGGTGTGGTGCCGATGCGGTAAAATTTCAATCTTGGGGTGTTCATTCAATAGCCTCAGAAACAGAATTTAAAAGTAATCTGTCGTATGATGATTCTCCTAAAAAACATTTCGGATCTTTAAGAGAAATGGCTGAAAAATATTATTTAAGGAAAGAACAACATTATGAATTAAAAAAGTATTGTGATAATATAGGAATAGAATTTTCATCTACACCTTTCACAAAAAAAGAGGTAGATCTATTGATTAACCTTGATGTACCATTCTTAAAAGTTGCATCTATGGATATTATTAATTTAGAATTGTTAAAGTATATTGCTAAGCAACAAAAACCCATTATTCTGTCAACAGGAATGTCAACATTAGGAGAAATAGAAAGAGCGGTAAAAATAATTGAGGATCAAAAAAATACTCAAATAGTAATATTACATTGTATTTCGATTTACCCTCCTAAATATGAAATTTTTAATTTACGTAACATTAAAATGTTACAAGAAGCTTTTAAATATCCCATTGGTTTTTCTGACCATAGCATAGGGATTTCTGTGCCCATCGCTTCAGTAGCATTAGGAGCATGTTTAATAGAGAAACATTTTACTCTTGATAAGAATTTACCAGGATGGGATCATGAAATCTCTGCTGATCCCGTTGAATTAGAAAAAATATGTAAAGAAACGAAAAATATCGCTAAATCTTTAGGGAATTATAATAGAATCCTCTCGAATGAAGAATTAGATAAGATAAAAGTATTTCGGAGAAGTATTGTAATAAAAAGTGGGATGCAAGCAGGAGAAAAAATTAAATTGGAAGATTTAGATTATAAAAGACCAGGTACAGGTATAAAACCAGACGAAGCTAAATATGTAATTGGTAGAAAGTTAAAAAAAAATAAAAATTATGATGATTTATTATATTGGGAAGATTTATTATAGCGTATTTTGTTTAATCTAAAAATTTAAATACTTTAAATGATTGGAAAAGAAGTGTTTCGCTCCATCATGCGTCCAGAGGTAGTAATTGGTGAATAAACAATCATTAGGAGAAATTACTTAGTTTTAAAGGATATTGACCCTTAGCCAATAAATGTCTGGTCTCTAAAAAAAATAGGAAAATAACTACGATCAAATTTGAAGATAATTTGAATATCAAAAAATTACACTTTTTAATAAAGATAAAATCATTTAGGAAATTATAACAATCAAAAATTTATAATAAAATTATCAAGTGATTATTTCGTGAGTATTTCTTCGTTTTTTAAAGATAAAATCATAGCAGTATTAGGTGGAACAGGTTCTATAGGATCCGAAATCGTATCTCATCTTTTAAAATTTGAACCAAAAACGATTCGTATTCTCTCAAATTCTGAGAACGAGTTATGGGAAACTAGATTCGCATTAAAAGACCATATCCATAAATTAAGATTTTTATTAGGTGATATTAGAAATTTTGAGAGAATTAAAAGAGCGATTAATGGTGCTGATTATGTTTTCAATGCTGCGGCTATAAAACACGTACCAATTAGTGAATATAATCCCATTGAAGCAGTTTCTGTAAACATAAATGGATTGGAAAATATAATTGAAGCATCATTGGAATGTAAGGTAAAAAAACTCATTCATATCTCTACAGATAAAGCAGTTAATCCTACAACAGTTATGGGTGCCACAAAAATGATCGGAGAAAGATTATGCATATCAAGAGGTATAACTAGAGGGGAGCATTCTACAATTATGTCTTGTGTTCGTTTTGGAAATGTTTTAGGCTCAAGGGGCTCAATCATCCCTTTAATTAAAAAACAAATAAAAAATGGAGATATAGTAACATTAACGGATGATAAAATGCGAAGATTTTTCCTATCTATATCAGACGCTGTAGGATTAATTCTAAAAGCAGCAGTAATGTCTCAAGGTGGTGAATTAATTGTATTAAAAATGCCTACTGTTCTTATTAGAGATCTCATAGAAGTAATTATTGAAGAATATGCTCCAACTGTTAGTAAGAAACCTGAAAATATAAAAATCAAGATAATTGGTGCTCGACAAGGTGAAAAAATTGATGAGGAATTAATTTCCCCTATAGAGTTTTCTTCGTGCTATGAAACAGAAGATATGTTTATCATATATCCTAATGTTTATTTTGAACATGACGAGAATCATAAAAATCTTAAATTAAATGGAAGCAAAAGTATAATTAATGACGATTTTTGTTATACTACGGCGAATGCTGAACCATTAAATAAAAAAAAAATCAGAGATTTAATAAAACAGTTGAATCTAATAGAATGATGATATATGGATAAAAAATATTCTTTATTTGATATTTACTGGGATGAAGAAGATGTTAAGATGGTTTCACGGGTCATCAGAAGGGGATCATTTTGGGCTGTTGGACCAGAAGTAAAGGAATTTGAAGAAAAGCTTGCTAATTATTTGAAAATCAAATATGTTGCTACATTTAATTCTGGTACTTCAGCCTTACATTCTGTTTTATTAGCACATGGAATAACTTCAGGTGAAGTAATTGTTCCTTCTCTTTCGTTTATTGCAACAGCTAATTGTGTTATTTTAGCAGGAGCTACACCAATTTTTGCCGAAATCGAGGAGGAATCTATTGGATTAGATCTCGAAGATGTTAAAGAAAAAATAAATGAAAAAACCAAAGCAATAATTCCCATGCATTATGGAGGTAAAGTGTGTAAAAGTATCCTTGAGTTAAGAGAAATTGCAGAAGATTATAATCTGATAATAATTGAAGATAATGCTGAAAGTTTTGGGGCTTTAATTAAAAATCGTTTTGTAGGAACTATTGGTCATTCAGGAATTTTTAGCTTTTGTCAAAATAAGATTATACCAACTGGGGAAGGAGGAGCTGTCTGTACAAATGATGAATTTATATATAAGAAACTTCAATTAATCCGTTCACATGGGAGAGTAGATAAACCAGGTGTAAACTATTTTTCAAATATAAAAGAATCTGATTATATTGAAGTAGGGTATAATTTTAGAATTCCAACTATATGTGCAGCATTAGGTATATCTCAATTAGACAAAATAGAGAAAATTATCAAAATTCGCAGAGAAAAAGGAGAATATTACAATAAAAATTTATCGAATGTCCCCGAAATAGATATCATTCCTGAGAGGGCGGAATGTAGGGAGGTTTATCAGCTTTATAGTGTTTTATTGAAAGACCCAAATAAAAGAACAGCTTTACAAGACTTTTTATTAGAAAATAATATTTATACTAAGATTTATTTTCACCCAATTCATTTAAAATCGTTTTATAGAAATAAATATAGATATAAAGAAGGAGACCTGCCAAAAACCGAGGAAATATCTAAAAGAATATTAACACTTCCATTTTCTTTACGATTTATGGATAAAGATCAAGATTTCATAATTGAAAAGATTAATGCATTTTTTAAGAAATTCAGAAAATAAACTATTCATAAATTTAATTATAATTATAAATATCGCATATAATCAATTTTTAACTATATTACAATTAATTTCCGTATAATCTTCAATAAATTTTTATAATATTTTTCTTGAAAAATTTTTTCTTCAAAGCCCTCAAAAAACTTTAAACCATAATTATATGTCGAATTAATATAATCTCTACGAAAATTATCGTCAAACAAATGCCTTTTTAATTGCTTTTCTAAATCATTTTGATTATTTATTGTTGTAATAATCTTTCTATTACTAAATAAATAATATCCTGAATCATAATAATAATCTAAAATAATTGTTGGTATTTTTTGTAAAATACCCTCTAAAATTACAGTAGACGGTGTCGTCAGAATTAAATCTGCTGAAAGAATTAATTCTTTGATATCAATTTTATGAGTTATAACTATAGGAATATCTTTATTATTCTCAATAAAATTTTGATACAATTTTGGATTATCAGTAGGGTGAAGCTTTATTATTAATAATGTATCTTGATATTCATTTTTATTTTTTAAAACATTTATTAATTCTTTTATTATTTTATAGTTTATATAGCCTAATTGGATAGGCTCAAACCCTAAAGCACAAAGAATTATATGATCAAAATGATTTAAATCATAGATCAGTTTATTATTATAAATATC
>SDBT01017568.1_pt1 | contig 11292 bp, 11 predicted proteins | sample 2277101 | NCBI WGS metagenome assembly SDBT01 (sample SAMN10404973, study PRJNA504765) | marine sediment metagenome | isolation source: marine sediment core GS10_PC15, 103 cmbsf | place: Arctic Ocean: Southern Knipovich Ridge | collected 2010 | reverse complement strand
AACTGCTGCGGTAAGGAACTGCTTGGCTCTTGAGCATCGCTTCCGAATAGTGGCTTCGGCCAATCCTTTGCCTTTAAGATGTAGCCTGAACTCCTCGGCGCAACCTGCTGTTATCTGGCTCAAACGCTTGTCCTTGCCATAGAACTCCAACAGATTGCTTTTCACTTGTTCATAGTGCAGCCGGGTACTCTCTTTCACGTCCACTCGGCTCTTGATATACCTGTCCAGCCACTCGGCCAATGTAGGGCATTCTCGCCGCTCTTGAGGCTCTATCATTCCAACTTGCTCAAGCCGTTTGCGAAGGAAATTGGGCACGCTCGCCAGCCACTCTCTTGTAGCTGTCTTGAGCGGGTCACCACTGGCCTTGCAGCCGATCAGGTCCTCAATGTACAGCTTGGCGGTTTCAGCCTGCCGCTTGTTCACCTTTCGCAGCCTGATCTTTGGCCGCTTTGGATGCTCACCTTCAGAAAGCTGAATCAGTCTGTATCCGTTTGGTTGTATGACTATGCTCGCCATTATCAATTCACCTCGTCTCTCGCCTTATTAGCGGACGCCCGAAAGCTGGCACCAATTCGTCGCCCCAGGAAGCTGTGCTTCCCAAAAGCGCCATCCGTTGACGTTCGTTCTTGTTATACGGAATGCCGCCTCAGAAGGCGTGCCATAACGCTTGTTATCGTACTTGATGCCTTGATGAGTCACCTCTGCTTCATAAAGATGGCTCTTGTGCCTAGCTCTCAGCTTAGTACCCACTGGGATATTGCCTCCACGGCAAGCCCAGAATGCCGTCCGAGCCTTGTCTGTCTTCTTTGTTGCGACCGATAGCCCGAGTGTCCGTCTCAAAACATCGTTGTATGAATCGGCTTCGCTTTTTCTCATTTCCGTCAACTTCTTGAACACATCAAAATCAATCTCGATTGTCTGCATCTGCGGGGCTCCTTTCGCCATAGCACTACTAGTACTATAGAGCCCTTGGCGATTATCGTCAACCTCTTTCTCAACTTTTTCTTCTGGATGCGTATCTGCTGCCCTCATTCGTCGCCCTCTGATCGTTCTGCGCCAACATCTGCGTTGTACGCCAAGGTTTTTGTTTGGCGATCTACGGGTAAATTGGCGTCCTTCGGAGGCAGTTGCCATATCCATCGGCTACCGCTCTGGAAACCTTCCCTGCCTGAGACGACCCCCACTACCTTCTTTGCCCGATCCAATGTGCGGCTGGAGATGCCGTCTCTCTCGGCGGCCTCTTTGACTTCCTTAGCCGGAACGGGACCGGAATCCAACAGACCGTTCAGCCATTCCGTCGCCTCATCCAACGCCCCGGAATTGCCGGACTTCCACTGGCTCGCCAGTACCTCGTCTGCTGAAATTGACACAAGCTCCTGATCCCAATTCACAAACGGAAGGCCATTGACGCTCCCGGTGTCATCAAGTCGGTATGCCAAACCGTTGAAATCGTTGCCCAGGTTGTTTTTCGTGGGCAACAGAAGCCTTCTACGGCCATCAGGATCGTCTTTGTCTTCTGCAACTATGTAAGCTGCCCGTGCCGCCGCAACGAAACCGATAGAGCCCATCGAGCGATAAATGGCCCGACCTTCACTCTTGCGGAGATGATTCACCGCAACAATCGCCACGCCCCGCCGCTGAGCCAATTCAGTCAGTGGCATGAGCAAGGTGCGGATTTCTGCGTTCTTGTGCGAATCCTTGCCCCCCAGGTAGGCGCTTATCGGATCGATAATGACAAGTCGGCAATTGTCTGACTGCGTCATCGCCTGCTCAAGCCGTGACAGATCATCGGTCAAGTTGAATGCTTCGAGACTTTCACAACCACTGTCCGGATCGATACGATGAATTCCCTCTATCGCCGTAATGCGTGTTACATCCGCCTTGGCTGCATCCAGCCGCGGACGGATGGTATCGGCAAGGCCATCCTCTGCCGACAGCAACACAACATCACCCACAACGCCAGGCACATCCGGACAATCAGGGAATCCCTGCCCCGTCGATACGCGAGCGGCCATATCCAACGTGATGAAACTCTTGCCCAAACCCGGATCGCCAGCCACCACAGTTAGCTTGCCAAGAGCGATGCGTTGCGGCCAAAGCCACTCGACTTCTACTGGTTCCACATCTGCCAGGCACGTTATGATCGGTTCGTATCCAGTGCTGACGGCTTCCTTAGGTGTCCACAGCTTGGCTTGCTCTGCAATAGACGTAATCGCCTCCTTGATCTCTTCTGCCGTCCTGCAACCCATTGGACCGTCGGGGTCAATCCAGTCGCAAATATCGCCCTTTTCTTCCAAGCCGGGGAGTTCAACAATGCGGACCCTGCATGCAGGTGTCAGGTTGGTTAGTATTGCTGCAACGTCCTGCGCATACTGCCGTCCCCCATCGTCGTTATCCGGTAGTATGACCACTTCTCGCCCAGCCAGTGGACCCCAATCGCTCTTGCCAGCAGCCTGCGCACCGTGAGCGCTGGTAACAGCAGCCAACCCGATGTTTCTCAGTTCATCAACGCACTTTTCGCCCTCCACGATGAATATGAAGCCAGTCTGAGGCAGTTCGTCACTTATATATAGGGAAAGCGCCCCTGGTGGATCGCTTATTGTCCAACCGATCTCGATTCGATGGAATGGCCTACAGGTCTTCCCTCCATCCTTGAGGTCAAAACGCCCAACACAGAAACTCCCGCCAGGATAATGCCACAATCCCGCATGCACACCATCCACTTGTCGAGCCACAGCAGCAATCGCATCATCTAGGGTGGTATAGACTGTCGGACTCTTGCTTGTACTGATTGACCGAGATGGCGCGCGTGCACTCTTACCGGGTACAATGAATAGATCGTTCATCTCAATCCCAAGAGCATTCAGTATGTCGGTCATCGTGCAGCCAGTATGACAATGCATGAGCACCCTGCCATCGTCGCCTCGGGCGATGGACAAACTGGCGTGACGATCATCATGGGCTGGACATCGGGCCGTGTATTGGCCGTTGCTGCCGTGTTTCACCCCCTCTAACTTGCTCAGGACTTCTTGGACAGGATTACGACTGCTCATAATCGCCCTCCTGTTTAGCATCAGCAGCCCCTGAGATTACCTGATCGGCAAGCCACTGGCGAAGTGCCTCGACCGGGTAAAGCACACACCGGCCAACACGGACGAAAGGTATTTCGCCGGTCTTGGTAAGCTGCTCAAGCTTCCGCTTACTGAATCCCAGCGCCGCCGCTGCTTCCAAAGGTCGATATGCCAACGGCACAATTGGGGCTTCAGGCTTGCTTGGCCACACGTTGGTCCGGGAATCAGTCATGGCTACCTTCTTTCCGGCATGAAGGGCAGCCGTCGGTAATCCAGCTTTCAATCGCCGTCCGATCCCAGCGGCAAAGAGCACCGATCTTGTACGGCCTGGGCATCTTTCCGGCGTCGGCAAGACGCCAGATGTGGCGTGGGCTACATTGCAGCATTCCCGCTACGTCGTTGACATTCACCAGTAGAGACGGCTCGCGAGGCGTCCTATCCTCGTCGCCGGTGTTCGCCCCGGCGGCTGCGTTGTGCGGAATAGACATTTGAAAGCTCCCAAAAGGAATCTCGTCTTGGCGATCCATCACCGCCACTGAGAGAGATTGTCGGGGCAATTCCACCGACGGAAAAACCCGACGGAAAGTTCCGCCGGGTTAATTCCGTAGGGGCGCACATAATGGCCCCGTTTTGTATGGGTTTGGCAGGCATAGACTACCCAACGGAATTAAGTACAGGGATTTTCCGTGGGCTTTCCGTTGGGTCTAGATTTGGCACTAGCTCGGTTTTCGTTTGCGATTCCGCTCTACAGCATTCTTGACGGCTTGAGCGTTCAGATTCTTTTCCTTTGCAAACTGTTTGAAACTAGCCCTGTAATTCCCCTCATTGCGCTGCTTCTTAAGCCATCGCTTCCAGGCATTAGCTGTCTTGCGGTCTGCTTTTGGGTCTGTGTCCCCGGTTCCGGCGGGCCTGCCCGTGTCGCCGCTCTTGTCCTCGGCTTCTGTCGGCTTGGGTGGCGGGGCCTTGGCCTTCTCTGCGTCAATGCACCAGTCCTGCACTGTCTGCAGACCCAGAAACGGGTCTGCTTCACTTAGCGGCAGTGACGCAAGCTTCGGGGTGTCTTGCCTCAGCCAAATCGCTACTTGCCTGGCATGTCGGTAAATGGTTTTAGCAACTTCAACTGCCGCTTCTTTGTCTTTCACCACATAATGCTGCCCGGATACCGTTTTCTCTGCCTTTCCGTTTTCAATCAAGTCCATTACTTCAACGTAACGAGGGTTAATTGCTCCCGATGCAAGTGTCTTGCGCGGTATTGCTCGAAGTTGGCCATGATAACGGGGAAGCGGGCCGAGTTCTTCAATTGCATCGCAAAGTTCTCTAGGCGTCTTAGCATCGTTAGCATAGCCTGCGAAAACATGCAGGGTATCGTGTCGAGACATTTGTTACCTGTCTTTCTTCGGGTCGGTCTGAGCAACGGCAGGCGACAGGTGAATGAGAAACCTTGCCGCTACTCAGGCCGCTTGGCGGTAGCTAACCGCCGTCCCGATGATTTGAGTCTAGCAAGATTGTTGCGCTATTCAACCGCAACTGCGCGAAGTGGTTGCAATGTCATTCTCTGCGTAAGTTAGTCACTGTCGTCGCCTTCGCCTTGCTGGTCAAGTTGCTTTTGGATTTCCTCAATGCTTTGGGGGGCATTGGCATCAGATGGATTTATGTTGGCAACAAAGAACAGCGCACTAATCGCTTCTTGGAGCTTCCGAATCTTCGATGCACTTAGTCTCTTCTCGAACGCGCGATGCGTCAGCTTTTCTAATTTCCACTCGCCTGCCGCCGCGACCCTGCAAACTTCCCCGCGCATCCGGCACGCATACATGGAAAAGCGGACTGGCTCCGTAGCAAAACGAGAGGTCTGTCTCCGCGGATCACCTGGGGAAAGAAGATTACTGTCCAGGTGGAGAATCGATGTCGCTAGTTGGTTCTTGCGATGTGATGTTGTAGAACTTCTTAACTTCCTCAAATGCTCTTGCCGTTCTCTTATCAGGCAGTTTTTCGTTAGCCCATCTTCGCAGAGCATCCAGAACCTGCGGCATGTCGAGCTTCTTCTCGTTCGCATCTTCTGGGACAGTAAAATCGCAAGGTTCTGGTGGACACTCACCATCTGATGGTGGCAGTCTATAGCCGACCAATGTCCAAATCAGTTGACCTTTGAGATTACCTTTATTATCTGCTTCTGCCTGTTTGATTATGCTTGAGGTGATTCTGGCCTTAGTTGATTGGTATTGCGGATGATTAAGAAGCACATTGAGAAGATGAGTCATCGTGAAGGGGGGTGGGTGCAGCATATGTTCCAAAGAGCAGTTTGAGTGCAGCAAACCAACATGGAGCTTTTCAGCGAGTATCGTATAAAGTTTCTCGACCTCTTCAGGTGAAATGATAGTGCCGGTGTTTACCTCCATCATGTTGAACAAAATGTCAAAGACGCTCACAGTCTTAAGCCATAGTTCATCGATTTGCTCAACAAACCAATCCGCTATCCTGGCAGACGCATTATGAATCCTTTTTCGATCATGCACTGCTGAAGAATCGGACTTGTCGATTATGCGATAGACATTCACCATAAGAGCATGGATGAATTCCGGTGAATCGGGCCATAGGCTGGCATTGGCTGGAACAGCAGCCCATCGCATCATGATGCCTGCCACTTCAAGTGCTTCGTCCAGTGACAGAAGTCCTGCAAACTGTATGAACTTGGTCAGTGGGCCAGTCAGTTTCTCGTAGCTGTCAAGATACATGCATTCGAATTCATGATCAGTCCAGTTGCCCCGTTTGATCTTGCGGATCATCTGCAATGTGGGTTGGTCGTGTAGTTCATCTTCATCCAGGCGGCCTGAGACAAATCGTTCCAGGTAAGATCGGCCGGATGAAGGCTTAAATGCTAAATCTTGGCAGACTTCAGATGGGTCTCGAACTATATTGCTGACCAATCCGTCGATTGCAGGGAATAGAAGTCTTAGTGTACTCGTGATCAAATCCGGGTCTGACTGATGACCGTCCTTCAAGTGTGTATCGAGATCTGCTAGAAATTCCTCTTTGTCGGATTTGTTCGAGGGAGAGTTGTGATCAAAAGGTTCTGTGAAGTCAGCCTGATTGCGTACGATCCACGCGTAAACCCCAGGCTCAGCCGCTTTCAGAGCTGAGATTAGCAGCAAGTTGTACCAATTGATTTCTCCGCTGAGTCCATTGTTCCAAAACACATGGGCATCTCGCATCGCTGATTTTAGCTTGCGAGGTGTATCCAGCAGTGTGATTAGCTTGTCACTGAGACGCTGACCCTGCGCCAGCGAATGCCGAAAATATGAAGGCAATGAGGAATCCATTTCATCGAACAATAATGGATCCTTTTCATTTTTTTCCATCTCAGCCCAAGGGAAGTACTTGTCCTCCGGATTCTTGAGCACTTCCGTCCTTAGCTTCACAAGAATCTCGGAAACAATCGAATGATGGAGGGAAGGCACGAGCTCCTGATAGCGGGTGAGTTTCAGCAAGTCTGTGGAAGGGGGTTTTCCATCTGCATGTTTCGACGGTGACGCCATCGGACTTAGAGTGAGTACATATTGAAGATTGGGCAGGTCTTGGATTTGGTTGAGCGCCTGGGTGATTGCTGGTTGAGCCTCGGTAGAATTACCCTCAATCCTGTCCAGGTCGTCGACAAGAATGACGGCCCTGATTCCGAGTCTCTCAAGAATCCGGCTAAGTTCGCTCAAAGATTCTCTTGGCGTGCGTGGAAACTTGAATAGCAGTAGTAATAGCTTAGCCCAGGTTGGTGCGACTTCACTGATTGCATTTGCATAGTCCTCAGGCATATGCCAGAGTTCCGGCGCATTGACCTTCTTGAGTACCTCTGCTGTGGTAACTTCGAGCAATCCCTTTGCCGCAGATTTTGCGGACAGATATTGCCAAGCCTCGAATCGGCAAAACACCAACGTGGGCAGAGTCTTATTCTTGCACCAGCCTAGGTACTGCTTCTCAACAAGATTGCAGATGCTGGTCTTACCTGATCCGTATGGCCCCAATAGTGCCACGCTGGGGAGGATGTCAGGGTCATCGCCCATTTGACTAAGAAGCCTGTCCAGTATGCGGCGTGCTGCTCGTGAGTGTTCCGGAAGGAAGCTTTGGCTTTCATCCGATACGGGCTGATCATCCGTAAGCCATTGGAATAAACTCTCAGACGTGGTGTGACCGGATGAATCGTCGGGGGATGTCACGACACTGGCCTGGCGCAGCTTTCGGGTTTCAGGTATGAGCCAGGCGGTTAGCAAACCTGCGATCAAGCCGAGCAAGCAGTAACCCCCTAGCCAGGGAATGTCGTCGCATAGGAGTGCCGGGACACGATTGGGCAATATCGCTAATGAAACGAATAGGCATACTGCCAATGTGAGCAGAGATTTGATGATGAATCCCAAGTGGCAGAGAAAGAAACGAAGTTCGTCTACCGTGGTCTGAAACGCCCTGGGGCGAATCGCCGCCGCAGAAATGAACGTTAGGACAATGACTAGTCCGATGCCCCAACTTCCGCCGGTGGCCAGAAAGTGAATCAAAGGGCTCATCACTCGTGAAAGCCAGGGTGTGATGAACGCCAGCAGAATGCCAGCCAGCGAGTAGATGACTATTCCTGCCACCCAGTGGGCTGTGATCAATCTGTAGCGATGTTTTGTTTTGTTTGAGAGCATTGTCGTCTTAGGCCGTGATGGTACGACCCTTGTTACTTGCGGTCAAGAAGTAGGGACTGGTCATTCCACCCTTCAGCCGGGTGGCGTGGTTTGCGGAGCAAAGCGTAGTAACCAGGCAGCTTTCGAACGATGTTGAACATGGCTGCACTCAAGGCTGGCGTTGCTGTGGAAACCGTTCGTCGTCCCCTTGCTCAGACAAAGATCACTACGGAACATCTCAAAGAAGCCCCAACAATCGCCTCAGAAATGTAGACAAAGTACCCCACTTAATGGGCGTTACTGAACTCTAACAGGATAACGTAACAGTTTTGCGCCAGAATCGACGATCTTACTCAAGAGGTATCCGAAGCCGGTAACGGGGATATCGTAGCTCTGGCGCGTAAGAAACACGGCTGCGGCTTACCCGAAAATGACTGTATGCCGTCTAGCGGACTTTTTCTTCCAACTCAATAAGCCGTTCCTCAATCTCGGCCAGTTCCTTATGCTTCAAAACGTGGCCGATAATGTCATTGCAGACAAGGCGCTTTAGCCGGGAATCATCGCCGTCCAACATTCCTGCCAGTGTTTCGACGGCCTTGGTAAGGCTCTGTTGCAAGACTCCGAAAGCTTCTTGTGCTACTTCTTGGCGCTGCCTGTCCAACTCGGCCTTGAAGTCGGGCTCTTTTAACCATCTATGGAGCGTTGCCCGGTCGATTCCGGCCTTGTCGGCCCCTTCGGTATAGGTTGGACTGGTCACGATGAAGGGTATGGCTTTCAATTGCCTGGCTGTCAGTTTGGTTTCGCTCATTGGTTCGCTCGATTCTCGCCGGAAGTGTTGCATTTCGTTGCTTTTTGTTGCTTTTGGACTTCGAGCCTTCGCATGGCCTATCCGGTCTCCATAACGGCACTGCGGCGTTTTTCAGAAAGTTCGGCGAATAGCATAGCCAGTGTGTAGTTGCGCCCGGTTTCCAGTTCCTTTTGCAGCAACAATGCCGCAACGGGGCTATCAATCTTCAATTGCTCCAGACGTTGAAGCTTGGCCTTCCTGTCGGCTGCCTGTTCTTGCATAGCTTCTGCCTTGACTGCCAGCCGCGCAATTCGTTTCCGCATGTTTCGCATGGGTCAGTCCTTCTTAGAATCCGTCGCGCCAGTCGTTTCGACCATCGCCACGATACCGGCTTTCATTGCTTCGGGCAGGTCCGGCCATGCGGCTGCGATCTTGGCAAGGTCAGGGTCGATTGAGGGCGAATCGGCAGAATCTGCACCGGAATCTGCACCGCTCGTTTCGGAATTGGCCGAGTTTCCTAAGGATTTGGCTGGTTGTTCGAGTCCAACTCGGGGAGTTAAGAAAACCGGTACCCTTTCAAGGATGCCGGTTTTTTTGTTTGTCGATTTGGACTAGAACCAGTGGGGTGCAGGGGAAATGCTCCCCTGCGTCGTCGGGGTAACAGGGCCAAGGCGGGGCTCGCCCACATGGCTTCACTTCTTGAACGGCCGTATGCGACCAGATAACATAGCAGCAGGATCAACCTCGCATCTTTCCAGGAAGGTTTAGTGATGAGACTCCGCCGTGACGCAATATGCGCGATGATCTTCCTCGCTTTGGCCACTTCGGCCCTGGCAGAGATCACCTGCCCGCCTTACATGTACCTGGACACCGACAATCCTAAAACCGCGATTCACATCGCGTGGCGCGGTGGCCAAGGCACGGTACACTACGGAATTGACCAATACAGCAAGACGAGTACCGGCAAGAACGGCGTTCATTTGACAGGGCTCAAATCCGGCGCTCGATACAAGTGGTACCTGGAGGTCGATGGGCACAAGAGCGAGTTGGGTTCGTTCCAGCTCGACCCGGGCGTTGGCGGTCCGTTCAAGGCTGCACTATTCGGGGATACCCAGGACCACAAACCCCATATCCTCAAGCCCTACTTCGAATACACCTACAGCCACAAGCCCGATCTGCTGATCATCCTCGGCGATCTTCTTTACACCGACCAGAAGGGAGGCGACGGATTCCCCGATTCGCGCCAGTGGTATGACATTCCCCACTTGGTCAAAATGCATCCGAAGCTGTTTGCCACCGCCATCCTCGTACCGGTAATGGGCAACCACGACGCCCACCTGCTGTACTGGCAGAGCTTCTTTTCACACCTTCCACAGACGGTTTACAAGGATGATCCCAAGATTACACCGCAGCACCAGATCGCCCGGAACTACATGATTGATTACGGCAACGTGACATTTGCCGTCAACTTCGGCTGTTACCCCATGAAATTCATTGACGTCGGTGAGACGTTTCAGTGGCAGCCTGACCAACTTGCCAAGTGGTGGGCCCAGAAATTGGATCAGCGAATTAAAGACAAATCGCTGCGGCCGATGGTGGTTGTTCTCTCGCACAAGAGCTACGAGGCCGACCGGAAGTATGCCCCGGTTTTCCAGTCAAGAAATGCCGTCGCCTGGTACAACGGCCATACGCATCACTACATGCGAACGAAATGGCTGAAGCGAACCGACAAGGAGGTGCTTGTCAGCGACACCCAGGCCGATGAGCACATGATTTACTGCCACGCCGGCCAGCCGTTCTCGCCCTGGCCGGGACATAACAAGGATCTGCTCGGCTACCGTCCTATTGAATGGAACGCAGCCCACAACTGTAAGGAAGACCCCGAACCACTCATGCCGATCAGCGTCGTCAGCTTCACCGGCGACGGGAAGATCATCCACAAGGCCTACAAGGCGCTTAACAGCAAAGGCCAGGACGATGGCGATCATCGCGTGATCGATCATTTCACTATTGACGCTACGTCCAAAGTCACTCGACAGACTAGCAAACGAGGACGACAACGGCCGGTACGCAATTGATTAACTGCCCCAGTTGATGAGAACCATGTTCCGGTCCACGAGTGCAGTTCCGCGACCTCAGATTCTACGCAGAGAAGGTTATTTGCCGGCGAGTTGGGTTGTGGTGTCCGCCGCTTGCTTGCGAATGCCGAAGACGACTGTTTGCCCGGCGTCTTCAATTGCGACAACACCGATTTCATACTTCTCGCCGCGCTTGTCATGGGCGACGACGACGCTGCCGGCTGCCAGGTCCATGTGGCTGGCGAGGAAACGCCCGTTCAGATGAATTTCCAGATCGACGTCCGGAGGAGACATGTCCGTATCACTCAGCTGAACGGTCAGGCCGTTGTCAAAGTACATCCGGCGCTGGTAGCGCTTGCCTTCCAGCTTGATGCTAAACTGCTTCGTGAACGTATCGGCGAACTTGGGCGGCTCTTGCTCGATTGACGGCTTTGGCGTGGCGGCTGCTGCTATTGGCGCCGCCGGTACGGTTTTTACCTCAACTGCCTGCGCAGGCAACTGTGCGGCTGGCTGCGGCTCGGGAATATCTGCCGGCACGGCTGCAACTTCAGCCACCACATCTCCAGGCGCTGGGACCACCCCCACCACTACCGGCTCGGGCGTTGGGGCTGGGTTAGCTACGATCGCTGGTTGCTGGGCGACCGGTCCGTGCGGCGCAGCATCCGCATCCGGCTGAAACATTGCAAGCGTTATCACGTCCTGCTGCG
>SDBT01017566.1_pt1 | contig 11292 bp, 9 predicted proteins | sample 2277101 | NCBI WGS metagenome assembly SDBT01 (sample SAMN10404973, study PRJNA504765) | marine sediment metagenome | isolation source: marine sediment core GS10_PC15, 103 cmbsf | place: Arctic Ocean: Southern Knipovich Ridge | collected 2010 | reverse complement strand
GGTATCTGAAATCGGCATCACTGCCGAGTTCTTCAAGAAACGGGTGCTGCTTTTCGTAGTCGGCAGTGTTGCCGATGAAGACCACCACCCTGCCGCCCGCACCGTCGTGCCACCCCTCCAGGGAAGCGTTCCCTCCCCCGGCACAGAGGACATCCGTGCGGTCCAGCCGCCCACCAGGGCCGTTCCCGTTCTCCGGCCGGCCGGTGCCTCTCACCGATAGCTTGCGCGCAGGTATCCCGGCCTCCTTCGCTGTCCAGAGCGATACGGCGTTGAAGATATCAGGAGGCGGCCCGTACCTCGTCATCCAGAACGTCGGCTGCCGCAGGTCCGAGAAGAGGACAAGCCTCTCCGGACGCAGCTCATCGATGGCTCTTTCCATGACCGTCCGGGAGTGGATGGCAGCGGTGAACGCCAGCCACATCTCGCCGCTCACCGCAGCGGCGAGCTGGACCCCGCGGTGCCTCAGGCCTCCAAGGAAAGGCCGCCACCACTCCCCGGCCAGCTCCCGGCACTGCTTCTGCGCTCGGTCCACGTCGGCGGCCTCGAGGTAGGACCACACCTCCCGGTACGCCCGGCCGCTTGCCTCCAGCTCAGCGGCGGTCTCCATATCCCCGGTCACCACCACCGTATCGCCGGCAGATCCCCCGCATGCCGCCTCCCACGCCTCGAACTGCCTTCCGTCAAGGGCAAAGACGAGCGTTTCAGCCTTCATCAAAATCCACCCCGGCCTCGAACATGGGCTTCCACACTCCAGTCTTGCTGTCTTTTTGGAAGAGAGCTTTGTTGACCAACCCGTCCGTCACCTGCCAGAACTCCTCCACGGTTATCCCGATATATTGACAGAAGTCGCTGATGTATGTCTCGCCGCATTTCCCATCGTACTTCTTCACCTGTTCTATCGCCTCATCGCGCGTCATCCGCCCTTCCCGTATCGCGTAGCAGACCTCGTCGGTCACGAACCCGAACCCGAACTTGTAGTACTTCAGCATCTGGTTCACTATCTGGATGTCAGCGTCGATGGAGCCGTACGGGTTGAGCCTGCCGCACAGCTCCGGGTCGTGGTCCTCCCGCTTCGTCAGGCCGTGCTTGACGGAGAACTCCGTGTTGCCGTGGAAGGACCACTCCCTGACGTAGTAATTGAGGTAGATGCCCCTGATGCCCGCCCTCAGCAACTCTTCTTTGTCCGGGTACTCGTACCATACCAGGTCCTTCAGCGTCAGGCCTTCGACTTCCCAGTCGCAGGCGCAACCGCCGGCAAGCGTGTCTCCGAGGTTGGCGTTCAGGGCATTGTCGTCATCGCCGAGTCCTTCCGTGACCCCCAGGGTTATGCCAGGGTTTTCCCCCTGTATGATGAGAGGTATCCCCAGCCGCAGCGCCATCAGGTAGGAGACGGCGAAAAGCGGATACTCCGTTGGCTTTACCGGGTTGCCATGCTTGTAGAAAGCGTGCCTGATGGTCTTCTTCCAGACCTTCGGGTTAGGCCGCAGGAGCATCGTGTCGAACCCGTGCTGGATCAGGTTCTCGATGTTATGCGCGCCCCACGGCGTGATGCCGTCGGGGGCAAGGTTTACCAGCAGGCAGTTCAGGCCGAGCCTCTCCCTCGCGTAGAGCGCCTGGAACGTGCTGTCCTTCCCGCCGCTCACGCCGATGACGCAGTCATGGCCCTTCCCCGCCTTCTCCTTCGCGCGGTCGGCTATCTCTTGCAGTTGCCGTTCGCGCTCATCCCAATCTATGTGTTTCCTTTCTTCCTCGTGCTTGCACGCGTAGCACACACCTCGGCGATCGAACTTGATCTTCGGCCTGGTGTCCGGCTGGACACATTGCTTGCAATACTTCATCCCATCTCCCTCCGCGCTGCACGAATAGCCTGTCGCCAGGGAAAGTGCCCATCCTGGAAGCTCTCGAATACTTTCCGCGTTATCTCGTAGCCCTCGCTGGTATCCACTGTCAGGCACACAGGCGACGACTCCACTCCCGGGTCCAGATAGCGCACAGCGAACCTTTCCGGATTCTTCAGGATGAACTGCGTGACGTGCTCGCGTCCAGGGATATCGTCGTCCTCCCTCCATGCCGCTTCCAGGACATCGAACGAAAACACCTCTACCGCGAACCCCATCGGCAGCTTCGAGCCCTTCCCGGGCAGCACCGCGACGTACCCGCCATCGCCATCGCGGTAACTCTTGACGACCATATCCACCAGGTCGCTGTCGACCATGGGGTTGTCGCCGCTGACCCGCACCACGCCGTCGGCACCGAAGTGCTGTGCTGCCCGGTAGTAGCGGTCGAGCACGTCCTCGTCCGCGCCCCTGAAGCACGACAATTGCCTTGCCGCGGCAAACTCCTCCAGCACGTCGTCGTCCTTTCTTCTGGTCGTTGCAAGGACAAACTCGTCAACGAGTTTCGCCCCCCGTACCCGCTCTACCGCCCATCCGAGCACGGTCTTTCCCCCAAGCGGCATGAGTGTCTTCCCCGGAAGGCGCGTGGAGGCCATCCTCGCCTGCATCAGGGCTACGATCTTCCCCTTCATCAGAGCCCCTCCGCGCCGCCAGCCACGGTCCCGGCAGCTATCCCCGCATCCTGGAACACATCCGCGGGGGCGCCCTCGCCTCCTCCCTCCAGCTGAACCTTCTCCACCAGGAGTGCTCCCTTCCCTGCCGCCAGAGCCCACTCTCCGCTGTCGCCCCGGGCGAAAAGCTGGCCGGGTACCACGCCCGTGGGTCTCACTTCGACCGGCGTGCCCCACCAGAGGATGCATTTCTTGCCCGCCAGGAAAGTAAACGCTCCCGGGAACGGATAGGTCAGCGCCCGTACCATGTTGTAGACATCCGCAGCACTCCGCTCCCAGTCTATCAGCCCGTCCTCAGGCCGCCGCCGCGGGAAGTAGGAGCCCTGCTCCGTACGGTTGCGGCTTGTCGGCACGTCCCCTCGCTCGAAGTACCCGATCACCTCCCTGAAGAGCTCCGTCCCCTCCTTCGTCACCTTGCGAAAGACCGTCTCGGCCGTGTCCTCAAAGCCTATCGGGATACGCCGCTGGGCGATGATCGGGCCATGGTCGACCAACTCGTCTATGTAGTGGATCGTCACACCCGTCTCCGTCTCCCCGTTTATGATGGCCCAGTTCACCGGTGAGCCGCCCCGGTACTTCGGCAGCAAGGCCCCGTGCAGGTTGATGGTCCCGCGCACCGGGATGTCCAGGATGGGCCTTCTCAGGATCTGCCGGTACGAGACTACGGTGATGAGGTCCGGGCTCATGGACTTGAGAAGGCCGACTATATCCCTGGAGTTTATGTCCCGGGGCATGTGCACCGGGATGCCGCCGGAGCGTGCCGTCTCCGTCACGGAATCGTAGTAGTCCCGCTCGCGCGGGTCCCCTGCGATCCCGACTACGCAGACCACCTCGTGCGGCCCCTCCAGGAGGTACTCCAGGCAGCGCACACCCACGTTGTGATTGCCGATGAAGAGTATCCTCACCGCAGCTGCCCCCCCGTCCCGGGCTCAAAGAGCGCCTGCACGATATCCGCGCAGCGCTCCATCCCCCGCCCGTCGACCGTCCTCTTCCCGGCAGCACTCATCTCCTTCCTGCGGCCCGGGTCGCCCGCCAACCCGGTCACAGCACAGGTCAGCCGCTTCCCGTCCAGTTCGTCTCCGCACAGCCCGAGGTCCTGCACTGCACCCTCTCGGGCGAACCACTCTGCCTGCGGCACCTGGTGCTCGTGGCTGCAGACCACGACGGCCGGGGTGCCACATGCCGCAGTCTCGAACATCACGGTGCCACCCGTCACCACGGCGAGGTCCGCCTCCAAGATCAGCTCCGCCATCCGCGGGGTATCCTCCACCACCTGGAACCTGGCCCGCCCTGTCATCCTGCGCGCCGCCTCCCCGATGGCCGCGCCCTCACCCGAGGCAGGCCCCACGACGACCCTGACCCGGCACTCGAACGGCAATGCGGCCAGTGCCTTCATGAACCGCACCGCCAGCCCGCACCCGTCTGCCCCGCCGGTGCTTACAAGGATCTCCTCCACCCGCGGACGGACTTCACGGCCACGATCGTGGGCGGCCGCAAACTCTCCGCGCAGCGGCATGTACTCCACGCCCTGGTACACACGGGCCCTGCCGAGCGAAGCAGGCAGCATCCGCGTGGCCCACAGTATGCCGTTCACAACCGCGTCCGCCTCTCCTGCAGACGGCTCCAGGTCGTCAAGGGTGACGATGCGGCACCCGGCCGCCCGGCCCGCGGCCATCACCTCGCCAGAGCTTCCCAGGCAATCGATCATCAGCACGTCCGGGCCATAATCCTTGAGACCCCACTCGTAGTCCTCCCTCCGCGGCTTTACCGGCAGGATGCGGACCGCGAAGCCTTCCCCGCGCACTTTGCTGATGCCTTCCCGGAGGTCTCTCATGAAGAACTCCGTTTCGAGCCCCCCGATACGCCCGGCCATCAGGCGTGCGAAGGCCAGGCTCCTGTACACGTGCCCCATCCCCGCCTCGGCCCCGCTGTCGCCGTCCGCGCGCACCGCCAGCCTCCGGGCACTACTCATCCTCGAGGTCCTCCCAGCGGATGAAGGCTCCGCGCGGGATCGCCCTCTTCGCCGTCCTGCCGGCGATATCCTCCATGGACTTCGGGGCGATCCCCGTCGCAGGCCGCTTGGTCGTCAGCATCCGCAATGATATCTTCTCGCCACATGCTATGTCCCCTGCAGCCACCACGGACCTCCTGAGCAGTGTCCGCACCTGGTCTTCGGTCTCCAGCAAGCCCAGTTCCCCGCAGCCCAGTGCGCTCTCCGCCGCCCGCACGCCCTCCACGAGGGCCCTCAGTTCCGGCGGGTCGGCCGAGAGCACGTGGTCCGTGCCCGGCTGGTCCTTGTTCATCGTGACGTGTTTCTCGATGAACTGTGCTCCCAGCGCCGCCGCCGCTACCGCTGTCCAGTGGGACGTGGTGTGGTCCGAATAGCCGACAGGCAGGCCGAAGACATCCTCCAGCTTCTTCATCCTCAGCAGGTTGACTTCTTCCACCCTGGCCGGGTAATTCGCGACGCAGTGCAGGAGGGCCACCGGGGCCTTTCCGTCCCTGTGGAAGACTGCGATCGCCTCGCCTATCTCCTCCTGTGACGCCATCCCGACCGACATGATGATCGGGAGGTCCATGGCAGCCATCCTTCTGAGAAGGGGCAGGTTCGTCACCTCGCCGGAAGCCACCTTGAGTACCGGCGCCCCCAATTCCACCATCAGCTCTATGCTCTCTTCGTCGAATGCAGACCCGTAGAAGATGAGCCCCCGCCCGACCGCGCAGTCCCTCAGGTCACGCAGGACCTCCGGCGGGAACTCAAGCCGCTTCCACATCTCTATCAGCGGCTCGCTATCACCAAGAGTCTCCTCCTGGTAGTCGGCCTTGGCGATATTGGCTGTCATGAACGCATCCGCCTTGAACACCTGCATCTTCACCGCGTCCACGCCGCACTCCGCCGCCGCACGAATAAGCTCCCGCACGATCGCGGGGTCGCCGTCGTGGTTCAGCCCGATCTCCGCTGTGATGAACGCGGGGTGCCCCGGGCCCACCACCCGCTTTCCTATCTTGAACTCCCGTTCCATCTAGGCCTCCCGCCTGCCGTAATGCCCGACCACCTTCACGACTGCATCGATCACATCCTGCACGTCCCGTTCTTCCATCTGGGCAAAGAGCGGGAGCGACAGCACGCGTGCCGCGGCAGCCTCCGCTACCGGGTATTCCCCCTCCCGGAAGCCGAACTGCTCGCGGTAATAGGTGTGCAGGTGCACCGGCGCGAAGTGCACGCTCGTGCCGATACCCTCTGCCTTCAGAGCCTCGGCCACCCGGTCGCGCCCGGCTTCCAGCCGGCCGGTCTCCAGCAGTATTGGATAGATGTAACGGGCGTGCCGGACACCCGCCGCGGTGCGCGGGATCGTGATCCCCTCCAGTGCGCCGAATGCCCTGTCATAGCGGGCGCACACCGCCTCCCGCCGCTCTATGAGCCAGTCCAGCCTCTTGAGCTGAGCAAGACCCATCGCCGCCTGGATGTCGCTCATGTTGTACTTGTAGCCGGCGGCCACCACGTCGTAGGAGGAAGACCCTCCCGCGGAGTAGCGCTTCCACGCGTCACGCGTCAGCCCGTGAAGGCTCAGCATCCGGGCCCTGGCAGCGATATCTTCCTTTCCCGTCACCAGCATCCCGCCCTCTCCGGTGGTCATCACCTTGGTCGCGTAGAAGCTGAAGGCCGTCACCGTGTCCGCTGCCGAGCCGACCTTCCTCCCGTCCCGGCTCGCCCCGATGGCGTGAGCCGCGTCCTCCACCACCAGCGCATCCCGCACCCTGGCCGCGCCACAGATCGCCTCCATATCGCACGGCTGGCCGCCGTAGTGGACGGCTATCACCGCGCGGGTGCGCTCAGTCATCCTCGCGCGGACCTCCCCGGCCGAGATGTTCAGCGTATCCTCCCTTATATCCGCGAAGACCGGCTTCGCTCCACTGTGGACTATCACATGGGCCGTCGATACAAACGTCAGCGGGGAGGTTATCACTTCGTCACCCGGGCCGATCCCCGCGGCTACGAGCGCAAGGTGCAGCCCCGCGGTGCAGGAGTTCAGCGCCACAGCATGCCGCGCGCCGAGATACTCGCAAAAGCCCTGCTCGAGCTCCTTTGTCCGGGGCCCCGTGGAAATCCAGCCGCTCTCGAGGACCGCGGCCACCCCGGCCTTCTCCTCCTCTCCGATATACGGCCTGCACAGGGGGAGAAACGCCCCCCGTACCGGCGTCCCTCCATCGACAGCAAGCTTCTCCATCGCAGCCTCCTCAGTTCCCGTAGACGTCTTCGTCAAAAGCGCGCGCGTTCGTGTATTCCCGCGCGCGGTGATCCCCGATGGCCCCGGAGCGAAGGGCCGACACCATCTGCTGAATCCCTTCCTTCACCGTCACCGGCGCCGGAAGTCCCAGTGTGTCCCGCGCCCTGTCGCCCGACACACGGTAGTTCCGCCTGTCCACGGTTTCCTTCTCCCTGACTATGCGCGTGCCAGGTACGGCCGCCGCTATCATCTCCCCTACCTCGTCGATCCGGTGGCTTGCGCCCACGACGTTGAACACCTGCCCCCTTACCTGCTCCAGCGGCGCTTCAAGGGCCAGGCTGATCGCGCGTCCCACGTCGGCCACGTGGACGAATGGGCGCCACTGCCCACCGCCGTGGATGCGCACCTTGCCTTCCCTCACCGCCTGGGCGCTGAGAGTGTTCACCACGAGGTCGAACCGCGGGCGCTGCGATAGTCCGAACACCGTTCCCAGCCTCAGTACGACGGGCGAGAAGTTGCCGTCGGCGACGCTCAGTATCAGTCTCTCGGAGTTGATCTTCGTCCGTGCATAGACTGACACCGGCGCAAGCTCCGAGCGCTCGTCGAGCACCGCGTCCGGGTCGCTGCTGGCCCCGTAGACACTGCAGGAAGACAGGTACACGAAACGGTTCACCTGGAGGTACCCGCACATCCTCGCCACCGCCGATGTGGCCGCACAGTTGATCTCGAAGGTCATCTGCGGATCTCGCTCGCAGAGAGGGTCTCCCACCAGCTCCGCCAGATGCGCGACTGCTCCGGCCCTGCGGATGACCGGCACAAGGTCGTCTATGTGGCGCGTGTCGCCCTTCACGAACTCGAACCGGGGATGCCCGGCCAGTTCTCGGATGGACGCATCCCCGTAGAGAAGGCTGTCCAACACCGTCACGCTGTGCCCGGCATCCAGCAGCTGCCTGACGAGTACCGAGCCGATATATCCCGCCCCGCCGATCACGACTATCCTGCCCCTGTGCTCCGCCCCGACACCGGCCTGCGGGCCCGTCCCGCTGCGGTTCAGCAGCTCCGCCGAGCTGTAGAGGCCGACGGGCCGGCCCCCGGCATCCACCGCCGGTATCAGTGCCGGCGTCCTCTCGGCAAAGCCCGGACCCTGCAGCAACTGGACCACCTCCGCGTCGCTTGCCTCCGCGGGAACGCACACGGGGTCGCGGGTCATCACCGTCTCGACCTTCTCTCCCAGGTCCTTGCCCCGGATGAGGGCGCGCCGCACGTCTCCGTCCACCACTATCCCCACGAGAAGGCCCCGCCCGTCCACGACCAGCGCCACTCCCATGTGGGCCCGGTCCATCAGCTCGATCGCACAGAGAAGAGTGTCGCCGGATCGTACCAGCAGTTTCTTGATGTCCATCGTCCCTTCCTGTCCGGTTGCGGCCTTCCTAACAGGCCTAGCCGAGAAGTTCCCTGTTCTCCGTCAGAGATGCAGTGCCCATCCTGGACACCGGCTCCCCGTGCAGGTCCGAACCCCTGAAGAGCGAGCGAAGGCGTTCCTGCAGTTCCTCGTCTTCTCCCGAGGTCTTCCACGTCCCGCGCAGCCGCTCGTGCATCTCGACGGTCACCGCCGTGATCTCCTCCGGGGTATTGTCTATCACCTCTATGCCCCCCTGCTCATATTCCTCCGTCTGCAGCATCCGTCCTATCGGGGACTGCATGATCTCCCGGAACCTCAGGAAACGGCGTTCGGATGTCAGCCACAGCTTCTTTGGTATGGACAGATCATGGGGTGCCCACATGGGGGTATGGTCCAGCGGGATGAAGTTCACGAAGATGATAGGCCTTCTGAATATCATCGCAACCGCGTATACACCACTGCTGTCGGAGATAAAGAACTCGCACTTCGCGCTCAGGAAGACATCGAGAAACTCGCTTCTTCCCTTCGCGGCATAGTCTATTATCCCCGGGCGCTCTACCGCCAGCGCGTCCCTCACCACGGCCCCCATCCTCACCGCCTGGTATCCCCGCCTCACCAGTTCTTCCGCCGCCGGCAGGTATGTGCGGATGTCGGTATCCCTGTGGTCGTGATACCGCCAGTCCCGCCCAGGGAACGCAGCCTCGAGATATGCAGAGTCCCTCGCATGGAAACAGACAAAGGGCGAACCGTCCCGCATACCCAGCCCTCGCATCTCTTCCCGCCCTCTTTGTTCTTCCTCCCCGGTAAAGGACAGGTGGATCCGACTCTGCGGCAGTAGCCCCTCTCGCCCCGGTGGCCCCTCGATGTCCCGGTCCCCGTGATACGGCCACGGGATGACGTGCGCACTCCCGCCCGGCAGGCGGCGGTTGAGCTCGTCTGCGGACCGCGCGATCTGCCAGACACGGATCGTACGGGCCCACATCTTTCGCAATTGCTGGTTGCACACGTGGAAATTACAGTAAAAGATATCGACTGCCCGCTTGTCATCCAGCCCGGCATCGCGCCTGCAGAGGTAGAGCTCCGTGTTGGCCGCAAAATGACCGAAGCGCTCGCTCCGCAGCGGGCCGAAACGTACCAGCAGCACGGGACGGAGAAGCCGGACCACCAGCACCACCGGCCCTGCCAGTACCATGGCAAGTCCTGTCCGCACCTTCCGCAACACCGCACGAAGCCCTTCACAGTGTATTTCGGCGGCCTGCCGCCCGAGAAAGCCCCGGGGCCCGGCCGTGGCCTGGCCTGGCTCGTCTACCGTGCCAGCCGCTGACGCGCCTCTTCTCACCTTTCGCCTCCCCGCCTGAAGATCAACCACCGGGCCTCGTAGCGCCACTGACTTCTTCCGGGATGCAGTACCACACCGTGTCCCAGAAAGTGGGAGAGTACTGTCCTATCCTGTAAGTGTAGCTCTCCAGCATCCCGTCAAGGAAAAGCGGGATCTCGAACACGTGCTCTTTCCTGTGATAGATGCACACTGCAAGCTGCGGCCTGTGATGTACAAGCGTCTCCCGGGCGCCCTCCAGCACTTCCGGCTCCGACCCCTCGACATCGAGCTTGATATAGTCGACTTTCCCGATACGGTTCTCCCGGACAAATCCATCGATCGATATCGTATCGATACGAGTCACGCGCCCCCTGCCGACGGCTTCCGTGTCTCGCTGCCGCCCGGCGGCTCTCGAACCGTTGATGCGGTCGTTGCCGCATATGATCCGGGAACCGTCTCTGTTGTCCTCGTTCTCGAAGAAGCTGAGGCTCCCGCTGCACTTCCACAATCCGAGAGGGAGTATCTTCACATTCCCTGCCTTTTCGATCGCTGCCCTGTTCACGCACTTCTCATATACGGAGTAGAACGGCTCGAAACCGTAGATCCTTCCTCCCTCCTGCATGCGTTCAAGAAATCCAACAGTGTCTCCAGCATCACCGACGCCGCCCTCTATCACCGTACTTATCGATCCCCAGTCCGTGAACTCGGTGTACATCCTTCCCTGGCCCACCCGCCCGCTGCCAAAGTAGTCATCCAGGGCCCCCGTTTCTTCAGGCCGGCTCGATCTGCTCTTGACGATCCGGCCATAGAGTTCCCTGTCCTGCTTGCCCCGGAGCAGGTTGCGAGTCTTCTCGACAGCCGGCCGGCATGCCCGCTCCTCCTCCTCCGAGAACACCTGGAAAGCAAAATACACGGATGGGTTGACGACCATGTAGTCATCGATCCCGGCCTTCCTCAGCCTTCGCTCCATGCCCCTCCAGTAGGCCGATGTCACCAGGACCAGCCCTTCCTGTCCTCCTGCGCGTTCCAGGTGCTCGAGATCCACTATTCTGAGCCCGCTTCTCTGTCCCTCCTTGAGGTCGTCCACGAAGCAGGAGACTTCCACGTCCTTCCGTGTCTCCTGGAGGAGTCTTAATAGCACCGCTCCCCCCTGCCCCGCCCCGTAGAGGCATACTCTTGCTCCCTGCGGGACTTCCTTCACATCGTTGACGAACCTCGTCTTCTTCATCTTCCTCATCCCTGCCGGCGTTCAGTGTCTGCAGAACCCTCGAAACCGGGCGGGTATCAATCCCAGGCTGGCCCCGCAGCCCTCAAAGAACTTCCGTACGAGCCCCTCGTTCCGGCCTCCCACCGGCCCCTCTTGACAGGCTGCCCCCGCACGCGCTCGGCGTCTCGCTAGAGCTTCTTGCAGCCGACCGCGATCACGTAGGCACCCCCGCATCCAGAGGCCGCCCTTATTAGCCCGGCCTGCTCTTCGAACATGAAGACGTGCTCCAGGCATCCCATCATCGTCTTCTCGAGCCACCCCGCAGTCTCGTCATCCCCACCTCCGCCGGCCTCGGTCCCTACCACCGCCACTCCGCCCGGCTCCAGGCACATGGCAAGCTTCTCCACGAGCAGGTCCGCATCACCCCGAAGCGCGAGCCGCGCCGCGCCCAGGGTGACGACTGCGTCCCACAAGCCCATCTCCCCGCTCATCAAGTCCCTGCGTTCAAAGGATACTTTCGGATCGGCAAAATTACCCTGTGCCCTCCTGACCATTGCCTCATCCCCCTCC
>SDBT01017565.1_pt1 | contig 11292 bp, 12 predicted proteins | sample 2277101 | NCBI WGS metagenome assembly SDBT01 (sample SAMN10404973, study PRJNA504765) | marine sediment metagenome | isolation source: marine sediment core GS10_PC15, 103 cmbsf | place: Arctic Ocean: Southern Knipovich Ridge | collected 2010 | reverse complement strand
CTGAAAAGTGGATTTTTCGCCTCAGAATTAATAAACACTCCCGAGCCTTACGCTATGGCATTTTTACCTATATTAAAAGGGAATAAAACAATATTTGTAATTGTAATTGGACATCAATATTTAGAAACATTACCAAAATATTTACTTAATATTTACCTTGCTCTTGCGGGATTTATAGGAACGACTATCGAGAAATTAACCATGATAGAAGAAATGAGGATTCAACACATTAAACTTGGAGAACTTATTGAAGAGCTGGAGCATGAAATAGCGGGGCGCAAGCAAACTGAAAATATTTTGAAAGAAAACGATAGATTTCTTACCAATATTTTCACAAGTATTCAAGATGGTATATGCGTTATCGATAAAGATTTTAAGATAATTAGGGCAAATCCTACAATGAAAAAATGGTATTTATTTATGGAAAATATAATAGGGAAAAAATGCTACCAAGTTTATCGACATAGGACAGAAATCTGTGAGAATTGCGAATGTTATAGAATAATAAAATCCAATAAAATTTTTAATGGGTCTATTTTTAGTAAAGCAATTGATAAAGAAATCGGAAAAATTTTTGATGTATATAGTTTCCCTTTTATCGACCAAGAAATGGGTGAAATAAAAGGATTTATTAAATATTTACGAGATGTTACTGAACGTAAAAGAGCTGAAAACGAACTAAAAGAATCTGAAGAAAAGTATCGAAATATACTTGAAAACATTAAAGAAGGTTATTTTCAAACCGATTTACAAGGAAATTTTACTTTTTTCAATAATGCATTTAGTACGCTTTCGGGATATACTTATGAAGAATTAATAGGAGCTAACTATGCTCTATTTGTGGATGAATTTTATAAAGAAAATGTTTTTAAATTCTTTACTCACGTGTATAATTCAGAAAGTTCTCAAACTGGATATCAATTTGAAATTATAAAGAAGAATAAAGAGAAGGTATATTTAGAAACTTCTGTTTATCTAGAGTATTATAATAATGGAAATAAAATAGGATTCTGTGGTTTAGTACGTGATATTACAGAGAAAAAAAAAGCCGAAAAAATGATTGAACTTGAGATTGAAAAACTTAAGGAACTTGATCAAATTAAAAACAAATTTTTGTATAGAACATCCCATGAGTTAAAAACACCATTAAATTCCATTTGTAGTGCTTCTACCCTTCTGTTGAATTTATATAAAGATAAATTAGATTACAAGGCCAAAGATTTATTGGAAATCATAAATAAGGGAGGGGAAAGGTTGGAATATTTAATTAAAGATTTACTTGATGTATCTCTAATTGAATCTGGAAAAATGGATCTGATAAAGAGTAAAGAAAATATAGTCGAGATTATAAAGGAATGCGTCAATGATGTAAATTATTTGGTGCAAAAACGAAATTTATATTTAAATCTTAATATTGATGAAGATTTTTATATTAAAATTGATAAAATCAGACTCGAACAAGTAATAATAAATTTGCTAACAAATGCAATAAAATATACACCTCCTAAAGGTAATATTTCTATTAGCTTAGAAATACAGAATGAATTTATAGACATAAAAATAAAAGATAATGGAATAGGGTTTACAGCAGATGAGAAAAAGAAAATTTTCAAGAAATTTGGAAAAATAGAAAGATACGGAAACGGTATGGATATAGATACTGAAGGTTCAGGATTAGGATTATATATTGCCAAGGATATAGTTAATGGACATAAAGGAATAATTTGGGTTGAATCAAACGGCAGAAATAAAGGATCTACATTTATCGTTAGATTGCCGACAAATTAAGAAAAAAAGATCCACGGCAAAAATAAAATCCTCCTCTTATAAATAATTAAATAAAACTTCAAATTTGTGAAATTTAAAGGGTTTTAAAAAAAAACCTTCTGCCCCTGTTTCCTTTAAATCTTTTCTAACTTTTGCTTCAGGAATTGCTGTTATGTAAAAAACAGGTATATTATTAAGTCTTTTATCAGTTTTTATCTTTCTACAAATTTCAAATCCATTTATATCTGGTAAGATTATATCTAATAATATTATTTTTGGAATAGTTCTATTTAATTCATCTAATCCCTTATTTCCGGTTGCGAATCCTTTACAGGAAAGTCCTTTTGACTCAAAAAATTCTGTTAAAACCTTAATAGTGGGCGGATCATCTTCAATAATTAAAATATCATATTGAGAAGTTTCTGGTTTTATATCGTTTAAAATTTCATCAATTTTATTTTCAAGGAATAAACTTTGAGAATAGATTTCTTTTATTTTTAATAAAACATCTGATTTCAAATCATCTGAATTATTTTCAATTATTAATTGTGAAAAACCTTGGATTGATGTGAGTGGTTCTTTTAAATCATGAGAAATTTTGGATATATCTCTGAAGATTGCTTCTTTTGATTGAAAATCAATATAAAAATTAACTGCTTTTCTAATCAACTTGGAAATAGTAGGGAAATTATTATTGTCAGCAAATTTTTCCCAATTAAATTTTGTTTTATCAGAAACTAATATCCCAATCCCTTTTTTGTCTTTCCCATAAATCTCCTCTCCTCTCTTCCATTTTTTGAATCTCTCAGTAACAGAATCACGCCAAATAGCCTTTTTTCCTGTCTCCTCTTCATATTTCTTCATTTCTTCAGTTAATTTCGCATTATCTGTAATAATTATCACCAATATATTATGATCTATTAGTTATTTATTTTTCAAAATAAAAATATTTTATTTGAACACAAAAATCGATAACTTATATGGACCAAGAGTTTATTATTAATCTTTTTTATAAACAGTTGCCAAGAGTTGGAATTCTTATATTTAAAACCATTCATTTTAAATAGAATTATTATTATTTTTTTTAAGAAATTATATAATATAACAATTTATTTAATTTTTTTATAAATTTTCGTATTTTTTATAAAAAAAAAATTTATTAAGTTTCAAATAATTCTTTTATTTTTATCGCAGTCTTATTAAGAAGATTTATTCGTATTATTTCTATGTCGCCTTCTGGGATTGTATATTTTTGTTTTAAGAAATTAACTTTATCAGTTAAATTGTCAAAAATCCAGGATATTTTTGTTCCTTCCCTAAACTCATAAAAGTCTTTTTTTACACTTTTTAAAATCTTGTCAATTGTTTTTTTCTCTAATTTATTTTTAATATTAGGTATAAAAGAATTTGATTGATCATAGTGTGCTAAGAGTATGAAATTTCTCATGTAATTTGCTATATTAATATTTTTAAGCATAAATTCTCCATTAGCAGATGACATTTTAAAATATTCTAATTCATGTAAATCTAGATTGTTAATTGTCCTTAACACTGTTGTAGTAATTAATGAAAACATTGCACCTATTGCCACAGAATTTAATTTAATTTTATTATGTTCTGAAACTAGCATACCTTTCCCATCTATTATAAAACAAGCTTGAAAATTACCTTCATGTAGCAATTCTTGAAGGATTTCTTGCAAGATCTCTGCTTTTCCTTTTTCTACCTTTTTTTGTTTCTCGTCGGTTGCCCTCCTTATTTCCTCATCCTTTAATTCACTATCTTCAATCTTTACATCTTTTTCGATTGCTTCTATTTCCAATTGCGTTCTTGCTTTTTCAAACTCTAATCTTTCTGTTTCGAATTTAATTTTACTTTTGTCTAATTGATATTTAAATTCTTCTAAAAACCTTTGGAATTTAGTTAATTTTTTTTCTCTCTTTTCAATTTCAGATTTTTTTACTTCCCCCTCTCTACTAATTTCAATAAGTTGATTTCTTGCGTCTGCTAATCTATCGCTTTTATCTTTGAAATCTTCGCTGCTTTTTTCTAAAGCAAGGGTTTTATGTTCAAAATCTTTAATTGATTCTTCATATTCCTTTCTCTTTTCAATCAGAGCCTTATTGCGAACCTCATATTTATCTATTGTATCTTCTAACTTATCATATCTCTTTTTGTATTCTTCAATTCTTTCCTGTAATTCTTTTTCTTTATCTTCATAAATGGATTTTAATTCCATTTTATTTTCACTAGTATGAGGTTCGTATTCTCCTTTAAGTTCTTGAGTTTTATAATCATTATTTTTAGTTTTTGATCCAATTGAAGCTGATTTTTTATCGGTTCCGCTGTCATCTTTTATCATATCTGTAAAAACATCTTCTATGACAGTTTTAACTTCAGGACTAACATTCTCTCCTTCTAAAAACTTTTTTTTTTCTTTTAAAATATAAGATTTATCGTTAACTTCTAATTTTTCCTGTTTTTTCTTTTTAATTTTACTAGTACTATTGTCAATCTTTTTATTTTGTGGCATTTTTAATATAATCTTTTTTTATAATTTTTCTTATTGTTATTTTTAATAAAAATTTGATTTACGTTAGAGAGCCCAGACTTGAAAAAAGTGTCTCTCTAGACATATCGTCTTTCAAACTATTTCTAATTTCTTTAACCATCTTATTTATCTCAAATTGAATCAATCCTATATTGACGCTTTTAGGAAAAATTACCTGTATTAGAATATTTGAAATAACTCTAGTTATTAATATTGTAAAATCAGCATCAATTTTTCTGTTTATACCAGCATCAATTTTAATTTGTTCTAGTATTTTATTGGTATTTATTATTTCTATTCCCCTTTCGGCCATTGACAAAATACTAGCAGATATCGCGGCAAAATTAATATTAATTTCCTCATCTTTATCATCTTGTTCACTATTAGTTGCAATCACTAACCCATCTTCTGTTATTAAACTTGAACTTATTATACCAGTATTGGTTATTAGATTATCTAATATCGTTTCTAAGTTATCCCTTATTTCCGACATAATAATTACCTTTTTTTATTCAATTATTCTATAATTTTATCAATTTTAATTTGTTACTTAAAAAAAAAAAAAATTTATTATTTATTTATTTGCTTAACCTAAAATCATTCTGATTTTATCAAGCGCAGTGTTTATCTCAAAATCGATTAAACCTATTTTTGCGTCCGCTGGTGCTAATGCTATTAGAACTGATTGAGCCAACTGATTCACAACAATAATCTTATCTGTTCCACTTATTATCATTGAACTAGTTTTACCTGATTTTAAAGTATCGGCAACTCTGGTCCCCACAGATGTTAAAGCAGCGGTCATTGCTGCTACGGCACGAGCATCAATATCTTTATGTAAGGCACTTGCCATCAATTGACCTTTTAATGAGATAAGAGCACTGTTTTGAACTTCAGAATTTTTTTCTAAATCCATTAAAATTTGTATTATTTTTTCTTCTTTAGCGCTCATTCTTTTCACCCTTTATTTATTCTTTTTCATAATCAGTACATGTGTCCTTTTCTTTTGCCGATACATAGATGTTTTTTTTTGTGCACCATACTAACCCATCAGAATTTTCATCTCCTGCGTATTTGCAGTCTGATTTTGCCATTTTTTTTATCCCTCCTATATTTATTCTAATTTTACTGTAAAAATAGACGTATTTTCTTCTGGCTTCCATAGACAAGATTCTATAAATCCTTTTTTACCTGTTTCTTTTTCAATGGCTCCATATAAAATTGACATCATTGGGCAGGGAGGTATAAAATTTAAATCTGTTCCTCTAAAAACTTTTGTTGCTGAAGCAAAAATGCATTCTCCAAGATCCATAACAATTTTTTCATCTGAAACTTCAAGTGCATCTGCTCTCTGACAATATCCCGCTTCTTTAACCTTTTTGACAAAATCTTCCGTGATCGATTTAACGTCTGAACCCACAATTTCTAATCCCGCATCTTTCAGCAAACCTTTGGCATTACTTTCAAATACATTAGCACATTCATTCCATACTAATGGAACGTTTAATCCCATATTCATCATAGCCGTTCCCATGGCAACTACGGTTGCGTTTGATATATCTAATAATTGTTTGTAATCTGGCATTTGTTTCCTCTTTTTTTTATTTTTTTATTTTCATTCAGTTTTTTTTATAAAACTATTTTTTTCTTAGATTTTTTATATAAAATTCTGTTAAGTATTTTAATAGAATACGTTATATTTAAACTTTTTTATAAAAAAATAGAATAAATAGCTTTTAAAATTATATAATAATAAAGAAATGGGAGATTTTATATAAACCAAATATAAATAAACTTATTTTATATGAAAAGATTTAAATATATGTAAAAGATATAATAGACAATTAAGAAAAATAATTATTATTATAAGAAAAAAATCTTAGAACTTAGGATTCACTAAAAAAGGATCTCTTTTTATACAAAATCTGAAGTTCGAGTATTTTTTTATAAAAAAAATAAAAAAAAAGAGGCGAAAATAGAAATGCGTGAAAAAGGAATCAAAATATTTGTAACAGGATTTTTTAACTCTGGAAAGAGTACGTTAGTACACACTCTTGACGAGAAGGCTATTCATGTTGAAAAAGAATTAAGTAAAGCTTATAATGAAGAAAAAACATCAACTACAACTGGTTTTGATTTAGGCAGATTGGTCTGGGCTAGACCAAATTTAAATTATGAGACGGAGGGGGTTATAATGAGCAAAACTGAGTATTTGAGGGAAAAAGATGAATATTCAGGGTGGCACATTAAATATATTGAATTAAAAGGCAGTCCTGGTCAGACACAATTTTCAGCGGTTAGAAAAATTTTAGCAAAAGGTAGCGATGGTGTAATTTTTTTAATAGATGGATGCGATTTAGGAAATATAGGAAATGGTTTAGTTGTATTAGAAGAAATTAAGTCTGTTTTAGGACAAAATGTTCCACTGAGGATAATTGCTAATAAATCTGATAGAAGTGATTATCATGGCTGTGAAATGATTTCAAATATGTTCGGTGAGCAAGTATTTGAGGGATCTGGCAAATTTAATCTTGGAATAAAGGATGCTATTATCCAAGTCCTCAAAACTATTTTTAATGGGGCTCCTAATGATAATATTTCTGAAAAGGAGGAGGTTGCTCAAGATGCTTAGTTTGAGGGAAAAAGAAATTTGTGAGATTTTAAAACAATTTAGAGAAAGAACAGATATTTTATGTTCCACAATATTTACGGAAGATGGTTTTATAGTAGCAGTAGAACAAACCCATATCGATGAAGATGACGATTACCATCAATCAATTGGAGCAATATGTGCAAGTATAGTTTCTTTAGCTGAAAATGGGTTAGAATTATTTCAATCTGATAAAGAGATAAAACAGATTTCAATTCAAGCAGGGGATCAATTAGATAATGAAGGATTTATAATAGTTCTTGAATCAATTACTGATGACACTAAACTTTCGGTAATATTTCCAACATTTTTGAACTTAGGTGTAGTTCTATTTGAAATAAAGCAAATCGCTCGGAAATTATCAAAATATTTTTCAAGCCTTGGCCTTGGACAAAACGAAGCCTTAGAGGGTATAAGTAGTTTACAGTAAATCATTAAAATCGTGTAAATATTTTATTTAAGTTGCATTTATTAATGAAATAAATGATAGAAATTCATTTGAAAGCAATTCATTAAATCAAAAATTAATATTGGTTAAAAGTATAACACATATATAAAAAAGGGTTATTGTATGGTGTTAAAAGGATTTGAAGACTATGAAGTTAATAAAATAATAAATAATGAATTTACAATTGAAGATTTAAATCATAATAACCCTACCATAAGAGAACAGGCAGCATTATCCTTAGAAAAAAATGAAAACTATGAATCAATTATACCTTTATTAAATACATACTTTAAAGGATCTTCATATTTAATTCCTAAAATAATCGGAAATATCGGAAAAAATTATATTAAGAGATTACTCAAGGTCGCCTTTAATAAACGTATGAAAATTAGGGTACGACAGTACGCTATAGAAGGTTTAGGAAAAATTAAAGATAAAAAAATTCTTAATTCTTTATTTTTACTACTAAAAGATGATAATATTTATATTAGAAAAAGTGTTATATTGGGCCTTACGGATTTAGAAGATAAAAATTCAGTAAGTATTCTACTAAACCTATTAGAGAGAGAAAATAATTGGATTAAACATAATATTATATGGGCGCTTGGTAAAATTGTTGATTCTATATGTGTTGAAAAACTAATTGAATTACTTTCCAATAAAAATTTAAATTTTATGATAAAAAAGAATATTGTAATTGCTCTTGGAAATATTGGTGATAAAAGAGCTGTAGAAATTCTTATTGATATATTAAAAGATCAACATTCAGGGTTAGAAGATTATGCCTCGTTAGCTTTAGAAAAAATCGGAGATAAACGAGCCCTGCAACCTTTAATTAAAAAATATTTAAATCCTGTTTGGTTTTTAAAAGAGCATTATGAAAATGTTATATAAAAGAAAAGGAGATTTTTAACAAAGAGAAATTTCTTGATTTAAAGATAATTAATAATAAAATTCAATAAATGTATTAAAAACCGAAATAGGTGAGTTTAATTGCTTCAAGGAAAAGAAATTCAAAATGGAAGTGATATTCGGAGTGTTAATATAGAGTGTCCAATTTGTAGGAAGAAAAAAAAGTTGAATATTCCCCAGAAAATCATTAATCAAAGTAAGCAATTGACTACGGTTTCTGTACCTTCTGGTCTAGTTTGTGAGCATAATTTTCAATCTTTTATTGATAAAAATTTTCAAATAAGGGGGTATCAGAAGGTTGATTTTGAATTATCTCGAATGGAATTCTACCAAGATAAATTTGACACTGAGGAAAGTGAAGAACCTCGAAGTCTAGAGAAATCTGCTTTACCTAAGTCTTCAATTTCTCAAAATGTAATTGAAATTCTAAGAAACTGTGTTGATAGTAAAGAAATTCTCGGAAGTGCTTTATTCACATTAGAAGGGCAGGTTTTATATTCATCCTTACTCTTGAGTACATTATTTAATACAATTAGAGAATTTGAAGTTAGAAATGAGAAAAATCTAATTCAAGTAAAAAAATATTTTCTTGTGTTGGCCAATAATCAGAAAATATTCTCACAATATATCGAACTTGATAATTTATCTCTAATAATCACTTTAATTTTTTCGGATTCGATTCGATTAGGGATGGGTGATTTGCTTCTTAGAAATTTAATAAAAAAAATTCAAAAATTGAATGGAAATCTAAAAAAATAATAAAATGGGGATAATAAATTACAATTATATCAGATGATAATTATAATGTTAATGCATGTCAAGAATGTAGTGGATTAATCATTACGATTAAGGAAAAGGGTGAAACACTTTGTAACCGATGTGGATTAATATTAACTGAAAAGGAAATTGATTTATCTCACAATGAGAAAAGATTTTATAATAATGAAGAAAGAGATGCAAGAAGGAGAACTGGGCCACCTATTAGTTCCTTATTACCAGATATTGGGATGTGTACTTTAATAGATAGGAAAAAAATTTATAGTAGAGATTTAAAAAGAGCAGCTAAGAGAGATATATATTTATCCTGGAAAATCAAAAATTTGTCAATTGCAACAATAGAATTAACTAGGCTTTGTCATAATTTAAATATACCTGCTTATATAAAAGAATCTACCATTAAAATTTATAAAAAGGCTTTTAAAAAAAAAATAATAAAAGGACGCTCAATCATTGGAATGGTTGGCGCATGTTTATACTATAAATGTAAACAATATCACATTCCAAGAACATTTAAAGAAATTTTAGATGAAACATCAGTAAGTCAAAATTCATTAAAATTATGTTATAGATGTTTAGTGAAAAGTTTAAATTTAAGAGTTCCAGTCACCGATCCTATTGCTCTGATACCACACTTTATTGGAAAATTAGGTTTAAATTTTGATATAGAAAAAAAAACGATTAATATTTTAAAATCTTATCTTAGGAATGGTAATACAGGGGGAAAAAACCCTAAAGGATTATGTGCAGGCGCTATATATTTAGCTTCTAAATCTATGAATATTAAAATTAAACAAAAAGAGATAGTAGAAGTTATTGGAGTCACTGAGGTTACTCTTCGCGCTAGATATAAAGAGATTAGGAACCAGATAAAACTAGTTAATTCTTAACAAAAAGAAGGTATAAATGTCGGAAAACTTATTAAATCAAGGAAATGAAGTTGAATATCTAAAGTCAATATTAGACTCAATTTTTGATGAAATAATGATTTTAGATAAAGAATATACAATACTGGATGTAAACGCAACTTTTTGTGCGAAATACAATATTTCAAAAGAAGCAGCGAGATGTTTCTGAGCGGAAGATTTTTGAGCAAAAAATAAAAGAATCCAGTGAAAAGCTCAATTTTATATTGTCTAGTAGTAATGATTCGGTCATTTTTATCTCGAAAGATTTTGAAATTTTATTTATGAACAACAAAGCAAAGAAGACATTTGGAGAGAATCAAGTTGGTAAAATTTGCCATAAAGTTTTATTGAATAGTGAAAAAATCTGTGATGATTGTTCATTTAAAAAATTAAGAAATAATTATAATGCTGAGTTTAGATTTGAAATAGAACGTGTAGATCCTTATGCTACTGAAAAAAGATATTTTGAATTTAGCTGTACTCCTATTTTAAACTTTAATGGTCAAATAGCTATAGTTGATATTGTAAGAGATATAACTGATCGAAAAAACGCTGAAATTTTTTTAAAAGATTCTGAAGAGAAATATCGAATATTATGTGAAAACTTTCCTTTCCCAGTATTTTTAATAGAATCTAATATAAAAATATACGATTGCAATAGTATTGCTGAATTATATTTAAACAAATCGAAGGAGGAATTAATAGATAAAAAGATTTTCGACCTTTTTATGACATCTAAAGAAAATTTAGATTCTTTAAATGAGATGGTTTATAATATTATTAATTTTGACTTAAGCGATATTATAGAATTTAAATTTATAAATTATAAAGGTCATAAGGCGTGGGTCGAATTATTTTTTTCATCGTTAAAACTTGGAAATAAGAAATTTATTCAAATTATTTTACAGGATATCACTGAAAGAAAATTAGTAGAAAAAATTATAAAAGAAGAAAATAAGAAATTAAAAGAATTAGATGAGATTAAAAAGCAACTGATGAGGCAGGCATCAGAAAAATTAAAGACTCCATTAAATAATATTTTTGATCTTATCGAAATTTTTCTAAAATCCTATCAAGATCAATTAGATAAGAATGCAATAAAACTTTTGGAAATGATTAAAAATGGAAGAGAAAAATCAATAGAGATGGTTGGAAGAATTATTGATATTTCGGAGATTGAATCATACAAATTTGAACTCCATAAACAAACAGAGAGTTTAATTGAGATAATTAAGGAGGCTAAAGACGAGATAAATGACAGAATTAAAGACCAAAATAT
>SDBT01017564.1_pt1 | contig 11293 bp, 7 predicted proteins | sample 2277101 | NCBI WGS metagenome assembly SDBT01 (sample SAMN10404973, study PRJNA504765) | marine sediment metagenome | isolation source: marine sediment core GS10_PC15, 103 cmbsf | place: Arctic Ocean: Southern Knipovich Ridge | collected 2010 | reverse complement strand
GTCTATTCCCAAAACAACTTCCGTTCCCTTCTTTATTTTTTCAGTGAGCTTCTGGCTTTGCTCGTGTACTTTCTCAAGTGATTTTGACAGGGGCGGTGAGTACTTCCTTTTTTCTCTGCTGTATACAGCAATTTTTTCGAGTTGCTCAAGGCTAAAGACAAAGTGGTTCTTCTCTTCAATTCCTTTTACTGCCGCACCTATTGCAGCGATATTGTGGTAATGCTCCGGCCTGCCGATGGCGATTCCAAGGAACTCCTCAAGGTTTTTTCTTATAAGATCATTCGCCATTACGCCGCCGGTCGCGATGGCGCCCTCGGGATCTTCAGGCGCCTTGAACTGCCTGGCCCCAAGAACGTCGATTTTGAAGTTCCTCGCAACCGTTCTGAAAAGTCCCCCTAAATTATCCTCTCTTTTGGCTCCTTCATTCTGCTTGTGAATCAAGTCGGACTGAATAACAACGCCGCACCTCGCCAGAAACTCGCTTGGCTCAGTAGACTTCTCAGCCTCTTGCTCCGCCTGATGGAACATCTCCTCAAGTCTTGTCTGCAGCTTCGCCCTGTTTCTTATCCTGATTATTTCTTTTTCTTCCTTATCGCTTACCGAGGAGGTGTTTTCCAACTCAGGGTTTGGTACAAGGCCTTCGAAAAGCCTCCGGCATTGCTTTTCGATAAGTGTGCCGGAGCCGCCCCCACATTTTGTGCCGGTTCGCCACTCCTGAATAATCTCTTTGTCGTTTATCCTGCTCAGGTTAAAGAAATAGGAATCTTTCGCTCCCATGTGGAAAATGTATTTTGCCTTTGGGCTCGTCGCAGCGACACCCTTGGGAATTGCCACGCTGTCGAACACGTATGTAACGCCCGGCATGACCTTCGGGAAAGATTCCGCTCCGCTTCCCGTAAACGCGGTATTCTTTATCTTGTCTCTGCCAACTCGTTCTTTTATATCACGCCATGCTTCCTTGACAGCTCCGATAGGGTTGGCAAAGTGCATTATCGGCTTCGGTGAGTATATTACCGCCCTCTCTTCATCAAGAACTACATAGTGTACAAAACTGCTTCCGATATCGAAGCCTGCGAAAAGGTCTGCATCTGCTTTTTTTTTCTTCATCCTGCTTGTCCCTGCACCCAAAGATTTACAAAATCCTGTGTTTACGGCGAATAGACAGTAATACGACGCTATTGTCTCTTATCACAAAGGGTCTATTATAGCTGTTCACGCCAAATTTTCAAGTGACTAAGATCAAAATTACCGGCCGTGCTCCACAATATCATGCCCGTATGCTCAAATCACTAACCTATCATAACGTTGTGGATAGGCTGTGAATTATGGTTATTAGTATTGTTAAGTTCGTTAATTCCGTTTTATTAAACAACGGCAACTGTTAAATTCACTTATTACCCCACATAAAATACAACAGGTTTTACACAAAAACAGAACCGCTTTTTTCCAATCTAATTTCCCGCCGTACAGAAGTTTAGGATATACAGCCAAGCTAAATCAAACAATTTCACCGGCTATATGACTACTAATACTAATTTAAATTTAATAATAACTCTTATTCATATACCTGAAACAAACATGTAAATTAATATTGGACTTTGTGTTCTTACTATTCCTTCAATCACAAGAGATAAATATAATACCGTCTTGCTATTTGTTTTCACTTTTATTATTTTGGCCTGTTATGGTTTCCCAGCATTTGCAATCCGGTAATAAGCATAAGGGTGAGGCGTTATCCCGCAGGCGGGATTTTCTTACTTCACGTGCTTATAGCGTAATAATGTTAGCTGCGCTGTTCTACACCCTGGCGGTAAAGTTGTTCCACTCGTGGCGTTACGATCTGCTCGATGAATACCTGGGTTGGGTAATGGCCGATCTTTCAGTGTTGATAGCAATAGAAGTCATCTTGTCGCTTATTTGTGTCCGTTGGCCAAAGAAGGCGGTTGTCCGGCCGGCTACAGTTTTTGCTGCTGTTATGTACACGTGGTCGGTAATGAATGCCGGCTGGCTGATCAGGACCGGAACGCAGATCCTGCCGAGGGTCCTTTTATCTCTTGTTCGTGCTCCGAGTAATTCGTTTTGCATCGTCGGCGTCAACCTTGCCAAGATGCCAACTGCTGCGGTGGCCCTGCTTGCGCCCAGCGCTGTTGCTCTTGCCTTTTTCCTTTTCGTTTTGGCAAAGCCGAAGTTGCCAATTTACAATCGAAGGCGTTTTATAACCAGAATAATTTTTTGTTTGGCCATTGTCGTAACCGCTGCCGTCGCTCACCCTACAGTAGCCAGACGAGGCTCATCACAGATTGGCTCGGCGGGTCTTCGATATAATTCACAATTAAGAGCCGTAATGAGCCTGGCTTTAGCGGACTACCGGCGGTTGCCCGATCCGAAGCGAACGATACCTGCATTTGACCAGTTAAAAGTTGAACTTCAACCGCAACATGTGAAGAGCAACGTAGTTGTGGTCATTCTCGAGGGCATCCAATACCAGCACACTTCACTTGCTAACAAGCAGAATAACTTGACGCCTTATCTTGAATCTTTGGCGAGTCAGGGTATTGAATTCACCAACACACGCTCGTCTTTGACGCATACTACCAAGGCTCTTTTTGCGCTTTTGACCGGCCGTTTCGCTTCCGCCTCGCAGGATATCGCCGAAGCGGTACCCGTTGCCAGGCCGTACGCGAGTGTAGCGACGATTCTAAGGGACCAGCTTGGTTATAGAACCGCCTTCTTTCAGTCGGCGTTAGGCAGCTTCGAGTCCCGGCCCGGATTGGTGTATAACCTTGGTTACGGAGATTTCTGGGCCAGGGAAGACTCGGATGATCCCAATAGCTTTCTGGGTTACCTTGCCTGTGATGAGTTCGCAATGTTAAAGCCTATTACTGAATGGATAAAGGCTGAGCAAAAACCGTTCTTCCTAACAGTTCTGTGCTCGGTTACTCACGATCCTTATGAGGTTCCGGAATGGTTCGGCATTCCGCCAAAAGAGCCGCTGGAGCGTTATCGTCAGGCAATCTTTTACACGGATAAATTCTTAGCCGAACTGGATGTAAAGCTTGGCAATCTTGGCCTCGCGGACAATACGATACTTTGCGTTATCGGCGACCATGGCGAAGCGTTTGGTGAGCACGGCCTGCTCGGACACGAGCGCATAGCTTTCGATGAGGTCCTCCGAGTTCCGTTTTGTTTGCGAGCACCGTTTTTGGTTGAGACCGGAGTAAGGATTACCGAACCTGTCAGCTCTATTGATTTAACACCAACATTACTTGGTCTTTTAGGCTTCGAAACGAAATCTGCCGGCTTTGATGGCGTAGATGTGCTCAATATGGGAACTGAGGATCGCAGAGTATATTTCTCCGGCTGGATGCAGGAGGGACCTGCCGGGTTTATCGAGGGTGATCGCAAGTTCATATATAATCCGACGAACAAAACGACCTGCATCTACAACCTCAGCGCCGACCCTAATGAATTGGTGAGGATAGAATTGCCCGAGCAGCAGGCCAATAGGCTGGCAGGTGAGATTATCGAATGGCGAAAAAGCACAGTTTTTCGGCTCGATCAACAACGAACCGGCAAAAAAGAACTCTTTAATCACTGGATCTGCCGCTGGACAGATCGTGTCTCCTCAACCAAGCGTAGTAAATAAGAGCAGAAATAACTCATATCCTTAAACGCCCATAATATACTCTTAAGTGTTCATATTATCCTCCATGATGTTGATTTTTATAAACATAAAACAAAATCCTTCACCAGCACGCCATAGCTCACTGTATAATATATAAAGATAGGTCGCTTGGGTATAATGAGTGATAAAATAAATCAACACTATGGTAAGGTGTGGTTTTTTTTGTTGTCTTGGCAAAAAGGGTAAATTTGAGTGTAAATATTTTTCTTACAGGAAGTTAGGTATAGTCTATGGATGATTTACATCATAAATACTTTTTTTTGGCATATTTTTTGCTCATTAGTTGATTTTATCGTTCTTTGGTAGCAATATTGGGCGGACGTCCTAAACATGTTTCGGAGGAGGATATGTCCGCCCGATTTTTTAAACGTTAACATCGGGTTACTGTTTTTGTAAGTTACACCGTATTATATATGGAGTCGTTCCGGAGGAGGTACGACTCCTAATTTTTGCGCAATCTTCGGCATACAGCAGTGTAAAAGGTGTATATACCAGGCTTGTGGTGACGTTAATTCAACACTACTGAGTGTCTCAGTAAACCCTATAAAAAAAAGGTTGAACGAACGGAAAAAAGCTATAACAATCCCAAATATGCGTTGATTTGGGGTTGTTAATATGGTATAATGTGAAGAGGTGTCGATTCGCAACAGGAAGGCGATTCGGTCCACGATATTAGTCGCTATCAAACACGAGCGATTCGGTTTGCTGAAATAATTTTTATAGAACAAGGTTTTGAGAGAGAACAGGGAAATGATGCACTTCTGCATCAGCCGGCATGATGGGGATGAAAAACTTAGAATACTATTGGGAAAATAACGCAGAGTGGTATAATTAACAGAACGGAAGATCGTTTTAGCGCATCGTATAACTGGAGTAGGTATTATAAAGATTGTAAAATAATCTTTACAGGATTAAAAAAAGAGAGTATGATATAGTGAAGTGAAAGGGTGTTGCTGTGAATAAACATAAAAGAGGCTTTACACTAATAGAGCTTTTGGTAGTAATCGCCATTATTGCCGTATTGATGGGGATATTAATGCCCGCTTTGCAACGAGTCAGGAAGCAGGCAAAGACGACTGCCTGTCTGGCAAACCTGAAACAATGGGGCCTTATGTACGCTATGTATACCGATGAAAACGATGGCAACTTTTTTTCCGGAGAATTGAATGGCTCGCGGGGCGGCATGGGTTCTGGCGAGTTCTGGCGGGAAACCATGAGGCCTTATTCAAAGAATATAAAGATGTGGCTGTGTCCTCAGGCCCCAAAGCCGCTCCCGCGGGGCGGCATCCCGCAGGGTGGCTGGTCCAATTATGCCTGGGAAACCGGCAATCCATCAGATATAGGCAGTTACGGCTTGAACGGCTGGATCCTGAATATCGCTGCGTCTAAGGAGACCCAAAACAGGAACAACGGCTGGGGCCGCCAGCCGGCCGACTGGCACTGGGGTAGTTCCCAGGTCAAAGGCGCGAACAATGTGCCGGTCTTTACGGGCAGTTGGTGGGTCGATTCCTGGCCAAGGTATGACGACCAGCCCCCGCAAACTGACGAAGGTCCAGGCGATAATCCTGGTTCAAATGAAATGAACCGTGTCTGTGTCGACAGGCATGATGGATTTTTGGGCTGTCTGTTTGCCGATTGGACTGTAAGAAAAGTCGGACTTAAGGAACTATGGACGCTCAAGTGGAGCCGGGGTTATGAGACTAATGGCCCCTGGACAAGAGGCGGAAATGTCCAGCCTGATGCTTGGCCGGAATGGTTGCGGAAGTTCAAGGATTACTAACAATTTGCTTTGCCACATTTTAGAGAAACTGTTATAATGTTGTTCTATCGATAATATATGCAGGAAATGTGGAATATAAATCGAATGATAAGGAAGGAGTATCATTATGAAAAAACCAAAAGCCTTCACCCTGATTGAGCTTCTGGTGGTCATTGCTATTATTGCAATTTTGATGGCGATATTGATGCCCGCCCTGAATCGAGTCAAGGAACAGGGCAAACGTGCTGCATGTCTTGGCAATCTAAAGCAACTGGGACTTTGCTGGATAATGTATGCCGATGAGAACGACGACAGAATTGTCAATGGCGAAGCGGATAACGGCAATGATGGCGTGGCAAGTACCCCCACAAGCGGTCACCATAAAGGTGAGCAGTATTGGACAGGCGACGATATCGCAGATTTTTGGGCTGGCACAAGTTTAGACCAAAGAGTCCAGGAAATGGCTATTAGGGCCGGCGCCTTATTTCCATATTGCAAGAATGAGGAGCTTTACCGATGCCCGACCGGTATGCGTGGAGAGATGCGTACCTATACCATTACCGATGCCATGAACGGTCTTCGAAGGGATGGTACTCACAACAACAATGTGAGTGTGAGAAATGGCAGAACGGTATTGTGGATTAAGAAGAGAATGGAGATTAGCTCCCCTGGCCCGGCGCAGAGAATCGTTTTTCTCGATGAAGGCAGGATAACTCCCGACAGCTATGCTACCCATTACCAGAACGAGCAGTGGTGGGACCCGCCGTTTGTACGACACGGTGACGGCACAAATGTCTCTTTCGCAGACGGGCACGCTGATTATTGGAAGTTCATGGGCATGAAAACGTTAGAGACAGGCAAGCTCGCCGCTGTTCCCGGCCGTAGTGCACGCGATCTGCACCAGATGCAGCCTGTAAGCGATGATGACTACCAGGATTTGTATAAGATGCAAAAGGCCGTCTGGGGCAAATTAGGTTATACGCCAAGTCGTCTGCCAAGGTAAAGGAATTGATAAGTAAGATTTCAACCTATAGAAGTTGAAGAAGTATACGCATTATATAAAGAAGGGGCGGTATTATGGCAAAACAAAAGAATCGAATTGGCTTCACATTAATTGAGCTTCTGGTCGTGATTGCTATAATTGCGATTTTGATGGCGATATTGATGCCGGCACTGAATCGCGTCAAGGAGCAAGGCAAGCGGATCGTATGTGAGAATAATCTCAAGACCCTGCAGCTTTGCTGGATTATGTACGCTGATGATTATGATGGTAAAATCGTAAATGGTGAAGCCGGATACGACCGCAATTCTGGAGGCCTTTCGGAGATAGCCTGGATGGGCGAGGGTTGGGGAGCCAATTGGAACCAACCAAACGCCGCAACCCATGGGGTACTCTCTGACAGGGACAAGAAACTAGCAATCGAACATGGGTCTTTGTGGGAATATGTCAAAGACTACGATGTTTACAAGTGTCCTACGGGAAGGCGTGGTGAGTGCGTCACCTATGCGGCTGTGGACTCAATGAACGCCCGGTCTCGAGCCGGTACGGCTACCTCAGGCAATGCTATAACCAAAAAGGGCTTGAGAAATGGCAGGACGGTACTCTGGATCAAGCAAAGGAGTGAGATAAGCAGTCCGGGCCCGGCCCAGCGAATGGTTTTCATCGACGAAGGCGCGATGACACCGGACAGTTTTGCCGTGCATTACAACCAACGAGGACCCTGGTGGGACGACCCGCCCTCTCGTCACGGAGACGGCACGACATTATCCTGGGCGGACGGACACATAAGCCATCTCAAGTGGAGTGCAGCCGAGACTATTACACACGCCAGGGATCACAGGGATTACTATGGCGGCGGCGGCTGGATGCCCACAACACCGGAAGGCCTCCAGGAGCTGGAGGATTTCCAGAAAGCCGTATGGGGCAAGGTTGGTTACTAACCATAGTGATTCATAGAGTTGCTTGCCGAGCAGACCTGGTTGCAGCGTTGTACTCAACGACAACGACTTATGTTCCGGCAGTCGGGGCTGGTTTGGCTCGTTTCACATCGAGAAATTCGGCTGGCCAAAAAGAGCCCTATAATTAATCAATTATGGCCTCTGGAATTCATTGACGCGGCCAAAAGGACATGTCTTAATCTGTCGACGCTCATCTTGTGAAGGTAATCTTGTGTAAAATCCAACTTAAATCTGCCTCTGAAATTCCTGATTCGTCTCTCGAGTTCGTGCCTTCCTAAGGCAGCGATCGAAGTCGCCTCTCTCTCATAATATTTTCTCGCGGCCATCCTCGTAACCTTTGAAAAGATTGTTATTGTAAGTTGGATTCATGTTGTCTGTATCGTCTCTGAAGCCCGGGCACTTGTGCTGGAAATTCGGTGCCGTTTAACAAACGTGTAAATCGTTTAATTATCAGGCCAAATTTTTTTTGTTTATTCGGAGGCCGTCTGATAATGTTTGGTTATGAAAACAGAGAAGTTGAATTATTACCTGCCGTCCGAATTGATTGCCCAGAGGCCTCTTTCCGTTCGGAGCGATTCGCGGCTGCTTGTTCTTGATCGTTCCGCCGGTGATGTTTCGGACAGCCGGTTCGGCAGCCTCGGCGAATTTCTGTCGCCCGGTGATTGCCTCGTCCTGAACGATACGAAAGTCCTGCCGGCACGTTTTTTCGCCCGGCGGACCACTGGAGGCAAGCTCGAAGGATTGTTTCTCGCCGCTGACGCCGAAGGCATCTGGACGGCCTACCTGAAAGGAATCCGCAAACTCAGGCAGGGCGACGAGTTTTATCTGAAAGACAGGCAAAAAGCCGATTTCTGTAAAGCTGTGCTGCTCGAAAAGACAGGTCAGGGAAAATGCCGGCTCCGGATCAAGGCCGATGCAGATGCACAGGCCGTGCTGGATGAAATCGGATTTCCGCCGCTGCCGCCCTATATCAAGCGCGACGACGATCCGGCAGTAGCGGCGGAGGATGAGCGGCGGTATCAGACGGTGTACGCCAGGCAAAGCGGCGCCGTCGCGGCGCCGACCGCAGGGCTGCACTTTACCGAACTGCTCATCGAGCAGCTAAAGCAGGCCGGCGTAAAATTCGCCTTTATCACGCTCCACGTCGGGGCCGGAACATTCAAGCCGGTCACCGCGGACAATCTCGAAGGCCACAAAATCCACAAGGAATGGTTCAGTATTAATGAAGAAAATGCCGGAATAATAAATGCAGCAAAGAACAAAGGCGGCAGAATCATCCCAGTCGGCACGACATCGACAAGGGTCCTTGAGACAATCGCCGCCAGCTCACTGATCGAAGCCGTCGCCGGTACGACAGAATTATTCATTATGCCCGGCTACCGATTCAAGATAATCGATGCGATGATAACGAATTTCCACTTGCCAAAATCAACATTGCTGGCACTGGTAGCGGCCTTCGCAGGGCTTGAAAACACCCTCGCCGCCTATAACCACGCCATCGAAAAGCGATACCGCTTCTACTCCTACGGCGACGCTATGCTAATCGTCTGACAAATTAGATCTGATAGCTTGGATGGGTGGCAGCCTCAAGCGGCAGTCCCTTGGGGACGCCTTATGGCGCTTGGGGATGGTTTCTCCTGTACTTACCATCCCCAAAGCCTTTGGCTTTGAGGCTGGCACACTCTAACGGATACGGTTCAGATGTAATCGTTCAGGAGATTTTCGAGCCGCTCCTGGCGGCCGCTTTGAAGCTCCGGCTCGCCATTCTCAAGGATGTAAGCCTCAAGCTCTTCAAATCCGATTTGCCTGCTTTCGATCTTGGAGCCGAGTTCCTGATTCCAGCCGCCGTAGCGCTGGTCAACAGCGTTCTGGAGAGTTTTGTCCCCGATCATCTTCGCAGCGTTCTTCAGTCCCCTGGCGAAAACATCCATCGCACCTATATGACCGTGGAAAAGATCGACCGGATCTATTGATTGACGTCTCACGTGTGCATCGAAATTGAGGCCGCCGGTTGTAAAGCCGCCGCCTTTGAGAATTATGTACATAGCGAGTGTCGTTTCGTAGACGTTGTTCGGAAACTGATCCGTGTCCCAGCCTAAGAGCATGTCGCCCCGATTCGCATCGACCGAGCCAAGTATGCCATTGGCCACACAAAATGCCAGTTCGTGACAAAAATCGTGCCCGGCCAGCGTCGCGTGGTTGGCCTCGATGTTCAACTTAAAGTCGCCGAGCAGGTCGTATTTCTGCAAGAACGCAAAACAACTGCCTGCGTCGGAATCATATTGATGTTTCGTCGGCTCCATCGGTTTTGGCTCAATGTAAAACTGGCCCTTAAAACCAATCTTCTTCTTGTAATCGACCGCCAACTGCAGGAGCAGAGCCATGTGATCCAATTCACGTTTCATGTCGGTGTTGAGCAATGTATCGTAACCTTCACGTCCGCCCCAGAAGACATAACCGGCTCCGCCAAGTTCTTTTGTAATTTCGATAGCTTTCTTTATCTGACTCGCGGCGTAAGCGAAGACCTCCGGTGATGGATTAGTGCCCGCACCGGCCATAAACCGACGATGCGAAAAGGCGTTCGTTGTGCCCCAAAGCAGCTTGACTCCCGTATCGGCCTGTAGCTTCTTGGCTTTCTGCACGATCTTGTCGAGACGTTTGTTGGTCTCAGCCAGGTCGTCAGCCTCGGGCGCAATGTCCCTGTCATGGAAGCACCAGAAACCAATACCTAACTTAGTAAAGAACTCGAAGGCTGCCTCCAGGGTCATATCCGCAATTTTCATCGGATCTGACGAGTCGTTGTAGTCGCGAATAATAGTGCCCGGCCCGAACTGGTCGGCGCCGAGGTTTTTGAAAGTGTGCCAATAGCAGACCGCGAAACGCAGGTGCTCCGCCATCGTTTTACCGAGGACGACCTCATCCGGATTATAATACCTGAATGCAAGGGGATTCTTCGAGTCAGGCCCCTCATATTTTATCTGTTTCACTCCGGAAAAGTACTCTGCCATTTTTGTTACTCCTTTCTCATATTTTATTCAGCGAGATGCGATTCAAGCTTTCAATTGCTGTTTCAAAACCTCATCCCACCTTGCATAAGCCTTTTGATAGGCAGAAGATAACTTGTCATTAGGTTCGATTGTCTTGACCGGTTCAAGACCTACGAAGGCCTCGTCCGGGCCCTTGTATACGCCTGCGCCGATACCGGCGCCGCGTGCCGCGCCCTGCGAGCCGTCGGTGTTGTATAACTCAACGGTGGCTTGCGTTACGGTCGCAAAAGCCTCGGCGAACAACGGGCTCAGGAACATGTTGGCGTTCCCCGCCTTGACGGTGGTCAGTTGAATTCCCATGTCGCGCATTATGTCGAGTCCGTAATTCAATGCGAAGACGATACCCTCCTGCGCGGCGCGCAGGAAATGCGGCTTTTTGTGTATGTTGAAATTCCAGCCGTGAACGGATGCCCCGATGTTCCTGTTCTGAAGTGTTCGTTCGGCCCCGTTACCGTACGGCAGGATGACCAGACCGTCGGAGCCGACCGTCACCTGGGCGGCCAGCTCGTTCATCTGCTCGTAATCCAGCCCCTCGCTGGCGACGAAATTGTGCTTTAGCCAACTGTTCAGGATTCCCGTGCCGTTGAGGCACAGCAGCACGCCGTATCGCGGATCTTCCGCCGAATGGTTGACGTGCACGAAGACGTTGACCCGCGAGCGCTGGTCGTAGTTTTTCCGGTCACTGACTCCGTAGACCACGCCGGAAGTCCCCGCCGTGACGGCTATCTCGCCCGGCTGCAAAACGCTCAGCGACAACGCGTTATTAGGCTGGTCGCCCGCGCGGTAGCTAATCATCGTACCGGCGTCGAGTCCAAGCTCATCGGCCGCCTCTTTCGTCAGCTC
>SDBT01017563.1_pt1 | contig 11293 bp, 11 predicted proteins | sample 2277101 | NCBI WGS metagenome assembly SDBT01 (sample SAMN10404973, study PRJNA504765) | marine sediment metagenome | isolation source: marine sediment core GS10_PC15, 103 cmbsf | place: Arctic Ocean: Southern Knipovich Ridge | collected 2010 | reverse complement strand
GTACGTAAGTATTTAATGCGTGGTGAGAATCAAAGAGTATTCTAAACTGTCATTCCCGCGCAGGCGGGAATCCAGTTGGTCAATGGGTATTGTCATATGAAAAGAAGTTTAGAACATCTGCCGGAGCGAAAAAAAGGTGAGCTTGCCCGTATCGTGAGCATTATTCGCCAAACGGTTCCGCAGGCCGAGATGATAATCCTGTTCGGCTCCTACGCAAGAGGCGATGCGGTAGAAGATGTTACCACCGAAGGCCACACAACATACGAATATTCCTCGGATTTCGATATCTTAGTAATAGTCAAATCCAAGGCCTTAGCTGATAACCTCGATCTCTGGTACCAACTCGAAGACGAGGCCGGCAAACTGCCGGTACAGACGCCCGTAAAAATAATCGCACACGAAATAAATTTCGTAAATAATAAACTGGCAAAAGGCCAGTACTTCTTCAGCGATATTAAAAAAGAAGGCATAATCCTCTACGACTCGAAAAACTGCACACTTGCAGAGGCAAGAGAACTGACACCCAAAGAGAGACTCGGACAGGCAAAAGCAGATTTCAAACAATGGTTCAATGGTGCAAATGAGTTTCTTATTGATTTCAATCATTGCCTTGAAAGGCAAAATTATAAAAAGGCCGCGTTTGAACTTCATCAGGCTGCCGAAAGTCTTTACGGTGCTGTGTTATTAGTCTATACGAATTATAAACCCAAGACCCACGACCTCGACACGCTCCGCAGATTAGCGGCCAATCACGACCCTGCCTTCTTTACGGTATTCCCGCTACGTACCAGGCAGGAAAGAGACCGCTTCGAACTGCTGAGACAAGCATACGTAGGGGCACGCTACCATGATAGCTATAAGATAACACCACAGGAACTAAAATACCTCTCCCGATGTGTAGAATTACTCAAAGAACAGACAGAAACAAGTTGCGAAGCGAAAATGAAATCATTTATTTGAGCGAAGTCCCGCACCAATTAGGCTACTGCCGTAATTTGGTGCGCGGGTGAACAGAAGATAGAAAGTTATAGGGAAATCGCATATGACATCTTATTACTTGAAAGTTCATGGAAATTATGAGAGTTATAAATTTAATATGGATAATTAGTTTATTTTTTGTTACTTCATGTAGCCATTCAAGGGTAAGGGAAATGGAATATAAACCAAAATTAAAATTTAATTATTCTAAGGCAGACTATTTAAACTATGAAGTTATAGGCAATGGTCGCATTCCATTGATATTCCTACATGGATTCGGAGCTTCTCTACGGAATTGGGATGATGTAATTGCTCACTTGCCACAAGACGTCTTTACTTCTTATTTAATTGACTTAAAGGGTTCAGGTTTTTCTTCCAAGCCAAAAGATGCTAAATATTCCATTGACGACCAAGCATCCTTAATATCTGCTTTTATAAAGAAAATTGATTTAAGAGAATACACTCTTATTGGTCATTCGTTTGGTGGAGGAGTTTCTTTGTTTGTTGCTTTGAGATTACTTGATGACAAGTATTTGATGCCAAAGAAATTGATTTTAATCGATACGGCTGCATACAACACTGATTTGCCATTTTTCGTTGATAACCTCAGGATACCATTAATAAATCATATCATTCTTAATTTTACTAGTTCGAATTTTAAGGCTAAATATACTTTAAATCAAACCATTTATCATAAAGATAAAATCACACCAGAACTAGTATGTAGATATGCCTATTTTATGAATCTTGAGAATTACAATTACGCATTGATTGAGACTGCTAAGAATATAATCCCTAAGGATTTTAACGCGTATACTTCAAGGTATCCTAATATAGATATTCCTACATTAATAATATGGGGCAAAAATGATCCTGCATTGCCTTTAGCATTAGGCGAACAACTCTTAGAAGAATTACCAAATGCAAAAATTCATATATTAAATGAATGTGGGCATAATCCTCACGAAGAATATCCCGAAGAGGTAGCCCGCCTTATAGTTTTATTTACTAAATCTAAACATGGAGAATAACGATGGTTCTTATTAAACTTTATGCACCTGCTCTGTTAGCAATAGTTTTTATAATAGTTTCTCTTTGTTTGAATATTAAAGATGAACTTGTGCTTACGGTTACTCTTCCTTTTATTAATATGTCCATACCCATAACAAGCAGAGTTCTATGTCGCCTTATTCTTGTTGGGTTGTCTCTTACTTGTTTTTATTATTATTTAGTTTTGGATTTTTCAAAATTCTTCCCTTCAAGATACGAGATGGATGTGTTTTACGATGAAAAGAGAATTAAAAACGCTCTATCACAATTTACCGAGGATGAACTTAAAGAAATTGGTTTTAGCGGATATGACAAGAATATTACGAATACTTATTATGAGGATCTTGATAAAAAAATTAATTCAATGCTCAACTATCAAGGTTTTTTTTCACTAAAAGATGGTATTGTTCATAGTCATGGGGAAGCTGACTTTGAAGTTATAAAAAAATCAGGCTTTCACAAGTATCGTATTAAAAAAGCAAAAGGAGAATTGACCCATATTCTCAAAAGACCTAACACAGGCGATAAATCTGTGAAAAGTTTTTTTGAGCTTATGCCAACATCATATGATCATCTTAATCCTTCATTTTCTGATATGTTTATAAAAAGAAGAATTATTTTACAACCTCGATTTGAACAAATATTTGCAGAAAAGTATCGTTCTGATGGCGTTCTTTTCGACCACACTCTTGTCAGCATTACAAGAGTTGTTTTATTTCCTGTGCCGACATTTAAAAATTCAGTTTATTTTTATGAAACCTCAAATGGAAGATTAATACCTATCGCATATTCCATGTATAGTTACTAACCACCATGGAATAATTAAGGACAGTTACCTATATTACGGGAAGAATTAAAGTCGTCTGGCCATATTTCGTTCAACTAAACACTAACGACTAACCACAGTACCCAAAGCCACATTCTCTATCAAGCCATAAAACACCAAAAGGCGCGACCTTTCGAGATCGCGCCTCTCAGTCATGTCAAAACTTCCAATAGTATACTACCCACCCCCGCACTTGCCGTCAAAGGAAATACCTTGAATTAATCCCGCAAATCTATATAATTGCAAAGCAAGAGATTGGACGAGCCCGTATAAATGATTATTGATTAATGATGATTGATAATTGTTGTGGACTGCTCCCGTAAGGGATAAATTCGCAGAATGACAAGAATAAGCTCCGGCGAACAGGTATTGAAGAACCAACGGGAACGCTTTTAATTTACTATACCCGCCTTCGCGGGCACAAGTTTTCTATTGACGATTTACTATTGTTTCTTCGTGTTCTTCTCATATCATAAAACCGGGATTTTATACAGAATATTCTTGATTTTCCGTGCATTATAAATATATCTTTGGCATAGTACAATTACATAAATTTTCGATATCGTCAAGATGGTGTATTTTTATGTAAGTTTTTATTGGAGGCTAACAAATTATGAGATGTCCGGCATGCTCAAATGCGTTACAGCAAATGTCTGTGCAAAATGTTACCGTCGATGTATGTAAAGGCGGCTGCGCAGGAATCTGGTTTGATAACCGTGAGATCAAGGAGTTTGATGAACCCCACGAATCTGCCGGCCAGTCCCTGCTGGAGATAGAACGAGACGAAAACATAACCGTTGACCGCACAAAAAGGCTAAAGTGTCCGAAATGCGACGATGTTGTGATGATGAGACATTTTTTCAGCGTCAAAAAAGAAGTTGAACTCGATGAGTGCCCGGGCTGTGGCGGTATTTGGCTCGATGCAGGAGAGTTGGGCAGGATACGCAGCTTATTTAATACAGAAGAAGAACGTCACGAAGCAGCCAAAGAGTATTTTTCAGAGATTTTTGGAGGGCAACTGGCTGCAATGAAAGCCGAGAACGCCGAAAAACTTAAAAAAGCGAAAAAGTTCTCAGGTATGTTCCGCTTTATCTGTCCTACCAATTACATCCCGGGAAAACAGGAGTGGGGTGCATTTTAAGTTTTAGAGTGCCTTAATATCTTTCGCTTTACTTAGTGTCGCAGGCACACAAGTTTGGATGGCAGTTGGATATTGTTGCCGAATTTATCTTCGCCATAGCCGTTTTCTGCCAGCAGCTTGATGTCGGCCAGCACACGCTTGTCACCGTCAAACGTCACGTTGATATCGGTGTTGATGTCTATCTTGCCCGTAGCCAATAGTCGGGCCATTTCTTCGGTAACCCGCTCCAGAATTGTCCCCTTCTTTGCCGCAGGTTCGTCTGGAAACTGCAAAGGCTGTTCGTACAGGATTACTTTGTTTTGTGAAACCAGCGTCAGTATGAGATTCTGAATCACTGTTTTTAAGTTGTTCTTGTCCGCTTCTTCGGGAATGAGCCCCAGATGGTCGATTTCCGAGGCTAACCATCGCCGTTTATGGGCATTGACTTGCTCGTTGGCCCGGAACAGCTCCAGCGGCACAGCCGCATTGTAGACCTGTCCATCCATTTTCATCTGCACCTCGCTTCCATAGTGTAGAACAAGCTTGCTAATCAGCGTTGAGGGACGAACATGGAAACCCCTGTAATGCGGCACTGGGACCTCGATCCTGTCCGGTTCGACATAGCGGTTAAGCATTTCTTTGCACAACCGCTTGGCACAGACGATATAATAACTGACAAAGGTCAGCGAGTAATCCACCAGCATCGCAAGTAAATCCTGAGTATCCACCAGAGGCTCCAGCCGGTCCGGCGAACTGCACGTCTGGTTACGTACATGACGCTCGTAATAGTGGGCAAACATTGTGGCAGTTCTTAACAGATGAAAAACAACTGTAATATGGCCTCTTAGTACAGGCAAGTCCGTATCCAGACTTTCAGCATCTGTTCCTGAGACGTATGTATCATAGAGGGATTGTAGATTATGGAATCGAAGCTCCAGGCTCCGCAAATTCTCCTCGCTGACCGAATCAGAAACATACGATTCGTATTCTTTGGGCTTGACTTTAGTTACAGCGTGGACGTCTTCGCTTTCGGCTGCCAGGTTCAGAAAAGCAGTAGCGATAAGAGCCACGGTCTCCGATACCGTTTCAATCATTCGTGTTCTGCAGTTGTGAGGCAGTCGGCCCGGCGGAAGCTGCTCGCTGTAGGCTTCGGGGCCTGGTTTTTCTGCTGGTGTGGGCAGACCGAGCTTATTTGCCTGGCCCAGCATCTGATTTGACGCCTTGGAAAGAACTTCACCGACAAACTCAAGCGCTTCTTCGGTGGTCTTGACAAAATCCTGCTCAATTGGAAGCAGGCGATAAGCTGGAAGCGCATGCTGGATGTGCAGCAACTCATAGCCGGCGTCGGCAAAAAGCTTAATCGCCGCCGTCAGCGACCCAAACGAACACCAGCGGCAGTTGTTTCTCGCATCGTAGGCGTCGAGGAATTCTTCGGTCTGCATCGATTGTGAAAGCAGACCCCCTAACAGCGGACGTGTCAGGATTTTATCTGTCCCGTGCTGCTGTGATACGTAGACAGCAAGTCCCAATAACGTCCGGGCACGTTTGGCGATTAGCTGCTGAAAATCCTTGTTAGAAATTGATACAGGTTCCATCGAACCGGCTCCTGTTTTTATACCTCAAATAGTAACAGGGTAAAATATGACAACATTTTCTTACTCGGTTTTCTTTTTAAGTGGAATTATCTGCGGCTGGCCGAAACCTTCGGGAATCCGGAAGTCAAAGACTTCCGGTTTTAGTTTTTTATTGACCTTTGGCTTTATTAATTTTATCTGATATATATCATCCTCGACGGAGACCGCAACTATTTTTGCAACAAGACCCGGTTTTTTATCAATCCAGAAATCGACGGTCTTATAGTCATCTTTATAAATTGAATTCGGCTTAACCTTCAAGTGCAGTTGAATAAATTCTGCTTTTTCACTTTCTTTTTGTTCGGCCAGGGTTATTTCGAATTCATTTTTCAGCCTATCGGTCCCGGCAAAGCCGATTATCGGAAAATTCCTGGCAGCTAAATCAAAGGCGTCTATCGGTTCATTTGCCTCTGCCAATTGACGCTTCTTGACCTCTTTGATCTGGTAATCGATGTGGGTCAGCCAAATACCGTCGAATATATACTGCTCGATTTGCTTCTGCTCTTTTTCGTCATCCTGCTTGAGCGTTTCAAAATTTATCCGAAGCTTCGATTTTGCTCCGCACTTCTGGTAGTAAAGAGCACCTTTCCTGAGGGTTTGTGATTCGAATAAAGGCTGGCTGAACAGATATTCAACTCGGCACTGGTAGCAGTTGAGTTCCGAGGTCTTCTGCCTTAATTGCTTCAAGACCGTATCGACGGTTTGTTTCTGGTTTTCTGACGGCTTAGGGCATATACTTTTTGCGCAATCACCCGCTAAACAGGTGCTGCTTGTAAATAATAAAGCAACAAGAACTATTAAGATAATCTGTTTGCCCATTATTTCGCTCAATTTTTCTTGTTATACCGTCGACCGTTTCTTATCTTCAATAATTTGCAGTATCTGGTCTATCGTTTCAATAGTAAAATCCGCGTGCTCGGCAAATTCATCAGCCCTTTCGTGATTTGTCAGCAGCACAGCAACCGCACCTGCGGCCTTTGCACACTGCAGGTCATAAAGATAATCGCCTACCATCAAAGTCTGTTGCGGCTCTACCTCGAATTGCCGACATATTTCCAGCAGACCGAAGGCGTCAGGTTTGACCGGCCCGTCTTCTCTGCCTACTACGATATCGAATTTCAGTTTGTGCTTGGCGGCAACTGCCAGGGCATTGCTTTTCCTGTTGCGAGTCAATACTCCGATACTGATACCGGCCTGGCGAAGGGCCGTGAGTGTTTGGCTGGCGCCTGGATTGAGCGTGGAGTTTTCTATTGCGTTTTGCTCGTGATAGTCCAGTATCTTCTCGGCTTCCTGCCGCTGCTGCGGCGGCATTTTCTTCATCGCCTCCCAGACCGGGCCGTCATCCGGTTCCAGCCCCATCTGCCGACGAATAGCGTCGAAATCAAAGTACGGCTCGGTTACCGTACCGTCCAGGTCGAATATTACCGCTTTGATTACCATTTTATGTGATAAATACGAGCAACGGGTTATTATCATTCTTTTTTACGCAACAGTTCTATAAGGTATCGACCGGCAGGGCCCAAAATCTTATTTTTTCGAATGATTATACCTGTCGGCCTGACAAAATGCTCATTCGTAAACGGAATCGCCTTTATTGTTCCGGCAGCAACCTCTTGAACTATTGTAGTTTTGGGCAGGATGCTCAGGCCGGAATTTATCTCCACCGCCCGTTTGATGGTCTCGGTATTATCGAATTCCATCACCGGCCGGACCACTATATTATAACGATGTAGAATATTATCTATCCAGATACGCGTTGCAAGATTTTTCTCAAAGCTGATAAATCTTTCGAACTGAACTTTATGAATATCTATCTTCGATTCGTTTGCCAGAGGATGCCTCGGACTGCAAGCCAGAACCAGCGGTTCATCCTCGAAGTCATATACATCCAGCCTTTTGTCTCGTCTCGGTATGGCCACAAGACCAATATCGAAGTCACCTGCTAAAACCAGTTCATAAATCTTAGCGGCGCTGAAATATTCGATATGAACGTTGACATTGGGGTACTTGACCATAAATTTCTTAACATAGTCCGAGAGGGTGTGCATCCCGATACTGAAAATCGCACCCACATTAACCCTGCTGCCGGCCGAGGACTTTATCTCGCTTAATTCGTTTGTCATCTGTTCGTACCTCTCTATCATGTCCTTGGCTGCCTCGTAAAGAATCTGACCTTCTTTCGTAAGTTCGATGGGTCTTTTCTTGCGGTTGATTAACTGGCACTTGTGAGTGACTTCGAGCTGCGCAAGCTGCTGAGAAACCGCCGACTGACTCAGATAATGTTTCTCTGCCGTTTTTGAGAAGCTCAGTAATTCCGCCAAATCACTGAATATCTTTAGAGTTTCTAAATGCATTATAAGCCTTTCTGATAGACGGTATTATCATTTAATCCTTGTTATTACGTCATTACAATTGGTATACTATACTTTCTATGCGCCTTATGACAGCTTTATTAGTTTAACTTATTTTAGCCGATTATGAAAGAAAATAATAGTTGCAGGAACAGAAATTTTTAATTTTTAGCGGAGATGATTCAAATGTCAGGTAACGAAGTAATCCAGGCTGTTTACGAACAAGTAGCCAAACGTAATGCCGGCGAGACCGAATTCCTTCAGGCGGTAAAGGAAGTGCTCGATTCACTCGGCCCTGTGCTGGATAAGCACCCAGAATACGTCCAAGCCTGCATAGTCGATAGAATTGTCGAGCCGGAAAGGCAGATTATCTTCCGTGTGCCCTGGCAGGACGATAAAGGCCGGGTTCACGTTAACCGTGGTTTTCGGTTCGAGTTCAACGGTGCTCTGGGCCCATACAAGGGCGGCTTGAGATTCCATCCTACCGCAAATGCAAGTATCCTAAAATTCCTCGGTTTTGAGCAGGTTTTCAAGAACTCGCTCACTACATTGCCAATGGGCGGCGGCAAGGGCGGGGCGGACTTTGACCCCAAGGGCAAAAGCGACAATGAAGTTATGCGATTCTGCCAGAGCTTTATGACAGAGCTTTGCAGGCATATCGGCCCGGATACCGATGTGCCGGCAGGCGATATCGGTGTCGGCGGACGCGAAATCGGCTTTATGTTCGGCCAGTACAAGCGTATCCGCAATGAGTTCACCGGCGTCCTGACCGGAAAAGCCCTCAACTGGGGCGGCTCACTCATACGTACCGAAGCGACCGGATACGGCTGTGTATACTTTGCCGAAGAAATGCTAAAGACCCGCGGCGAGAGCTTCGAAGGCAAAATCTGCACCGTCTCCGGCTCTGGAAATGTGGCCCAGTACACGCTTGAAAAACTCAATCAGCTCGGCGCAAAAGCAGTCACACTTTCGGACTCCAGCGGCACAATTCACGACCCGGATGGCATCGATGCGGAGAAGCTGGCGTTTGTCCTTGAATTAAAGAACGCAAAACGCGGCCGTATCAAGGAATATGCCGACAAGTACGGCGCCGAATATCTCGAAGGTAAAAAGCCCTGGGGCATTAAATGCGATTGTGCCTTCCCAAGTGCCACCCAGAACGAAATCGATGGCAATGACGCAAAAACCCTCCTCGATAACGGCTGTTATCTTGTCGCAGAAGGCGCCAACATGCCCAGCACACCCAAAGCCATCGAACAGTTTATCGCCAAAAAGATTCTCTACGGCCCCGGCAAGGCTGCAAACGCCGGCGGCGTTGCTGTTTCCGGCCTGGAGATGTCGCAGAACTCACAACGGCTTTCATGGACGCGAGAGGAAATCGACGAGCATCTTCACAATATTATGATTGCCATCCACAAGCAGTGTTTCGACGCCGCCGAAGAATACGGCCAGCCGGGAAACCTGGTAATGGGCGCAAACATCGCCGGCTTCGTAAAAGTCGCTGACGCAATGCTCGACCAGGGTCTGGTATAAAAATTAAAAGTAAAAACTGTGGTGTCCAGCCCTTATAATAAGGGCTGGATAACCATTTTATGTTTTTAGACCGGGGGACGTATGGCACAGAACACTTGCGAACATGTTTGGGAGATGACCAACGTTAAGGGTGGTTTGATTGTGATGAAAAAATGCTTTCATTGCAGCAAAGTTTCTACCTGCTTTGTCGCTCACAGCCAACCTCCGGTAGGGGAATCTCATGAGGGAGAACATTTCTGGAACTATATGGAGAGCAACCCATCGTTTCATTTTGACCTTAAGTGCGGCAAGTGCGACAAGGTTGTAGATTTCGACGAATTGGTCGGCATCATGGTTTGCACGGGTTGCGATGAAACATGCGAAGTGGATATTCTGAGGAAAAAACTCGTTGACGAAGGTTCAAATGTTCATATCGCTCTTGGGCGGCGGCCTTTGGATGAAAGAAAGTCGCTACCGGCAGAAAAACTTGCCATTTTACAGGAGCATTATCATCAGCAAGGCAAACACCTGGCCAATCAGGTAGAGATTGTTTCGCACGAGATGATAAAAGATATTGATAAATGTTTTGCGGAAGTTATTGAGGACCCGCGTAAGTTTTTCCGCATACCTGCTAAAGAAAAAAAATCTTAACAGTTCGCAGTTCATAGTTGTTTTTATTGGCCGGGGGGTATTAGAATCACTTGTTAATATGAAAGAAGATACAAATATTGACAAGGCAATTTCTCAACATATTGAGATGGAACATTTTTTTACCGGCGGTTTCGGCGCAGCTCTAATCAGCGGCTTTCAGTATCAATAGCGCATCTTCCCAGCCATCGGGCGTTGAAAAACTTTTCACTCCCTTATTCCTGAAGCGTCCAACTTCGACCTTGTCGCCGGTCTTCGGATTAATCCAGAATATATTTACCTTCCTCGCTGTTATTTTGTCTAAATTGACCGAAAACGAGCTTTCCTTGCCCAGGTAAACCATTGCCCATTTGCCGTCTTTATGGCGGGCAGCAAGGTTGAGAATCGTTCCTTTTGTATGGCCGCCGGTTGCAAATATACTTTGGTCAGGAACCAGGTACCACCATTCGTCTAAACTCAGGAATATTTTCTTAAGGAGACTTAATTGCTGCCCGCCTGGTGAATCAAGGGCCCGTTTCCACATCGGCCAGACGCGCCAACTGTCGTTATGGCCATAGGTATGATGAGCACCGAGCAGATAAGAATAGTACGCCTGCCGGCGAATCCATAACGGCGTTATGTCAAAACCGTACTCGATACCGTCTTCATAGGCACCTTCAGCCATTAAAACCGGCTTGGTTGGCTCGAGATTGTAATCGCGGGTTATATATGGATAAATCCAATAGGTGTATTTCCAAACCTGCATTGAGTTGAAGCTAAGCCACGGTTCGTTATGAATGAAACTCGATGAGGCCGGTGAAGGGTCCGGCTTGAAGGTAATCAGATGCCGACCTTCGTCTCCTTCACGAAGCCCTGCTGCTATCTCGCGCAAAATCGGAACAAACGCTTCTGTAGCCGCCGGCGTCATCGACCAGACAATGTTGGGCATATCTTTGTATCGAGCGCCGATCAATCTGCCGTATTGCCTGCCGTTTTCTTCGGTTATGTACTTACGCCACCTTTGATGGAAAACAGTCAGTGAAATAATCACATTGTTCTGACGGGCTACCTCGATAACATCATCCACACGCTTAAAATAGTCCTCGTTCGGCACAAGAGGGTCGTCATGGTTGCGCCAGGGTTTTTGACCAAAAAGATCGGTCTTGGTCCCGTCATTTGGGGCCCCTAAAATCAT
>SDBT01017562.1_pt1 | contig 11293 bp, 10 predicted proteins | sample 2277101 | NCBI WGS metagenome assembly SDBT01 (sample SAMN10404973, study PRJNA504765) | marine sediment metagenome | isolation source: marine sediment core GS10_PC15, 103 cmbsf | place: Arctic Ocean: Southern Knipovich Ridge | collected 2010 | reverse complement strand
ATCGATCGATTCAATCTTCAAGCGATCAGGGGATTTCGCCCCATTCAATTTTCTGTTTGTCGATGAAGCCCATCGAATCCCGCCATCTGGCGATGGTAAATACCGAACCTTTATTGAAGGTTGCCGCAGGTTCAACAAGCAATTGCGAGTCGTAGGCTTTACGGCCACTCCGTACCGTATGGGGTGCGGGGATATTTGCCACAAGGATCATATCCTGAACGAAGTGTGCTACGATGCAAAAGTAACTGACTTAATCTCCCAAGGGTTCCTGTGCGATCTCAAGTCAAAGGTCGGGACAGTGCAGCCAAAGCTTGAGAACGTGAAACGTAATCATGGTGGCGACTACATCACGAAATCTCTGTCTGATGCTGCCAATCGACACGACATTGTTGCGCCCGCGATAGCAGAGGCCGTTCGTTTCATTAAGGCAGACGAGCGAAAGTCCGTCATCTTTTTTTGTGTCGATATAAAACATTGTCAGCGAGTCTCAGAGGAGTTACGAAAACATGGAATCAACGCTCCGTTCATTACGAGTAAAACCCCAAGATACGAACGCGATAGGCTTATTTGTGATTTCCGGGACCGCCGGATCAACGCAGTGTGCAACGTCAATGTGCTTACCGAAGGATTCGACGCTCCGCACATCGACTGTATTGTGTTATTGCGTCCAACCCTCTCTGCTGGATTGTACTCCCAAATGGTGGGACGAGGTCTACGGCTGTTTCATTCAAAGGCTTTCTGTCGAGTCCTCGATTACGGTGGATGTATCGACGAACACGGGCCTATCGACTTGCTTGGTGGTGAACCAACGGTTTCGTGCATTTGTGGAAATTGTCGGGAATCTTTCAGTCGTGCTATACTTCGGTGCCCTGAATGTGGATGGGTCATCCCCAAAATAGAAGTTGAGCGTATCGAGCGCAAAGAAGCCGAGCGTCGGATGCACGGCAGGGAAGCCTCCGCCAAGTCAATCCTCTCGGGAACACCCGAGATTCGCAAGGTGGATGCCGTATTTGTGCGGCGGCACAAAAAATCAGGCAGCCCAGACTCACTCTGCGTCCAATATCGCTGTGGGCTCTCAATGTACCGTGAGTGGATCTGCCTCGATCACGAGGGGTTCGCCGGCCAGAGGGGGATGGCGTGGTGGTCGCAGCGTGGGCTCATGCAGCAACAGTCTACAGTAAGCGGGGCTCTTGAAAATCTCTTCTTGACGCAACAGCTTCTCGAATGGACCAAAACAATCACCGTCATTAAGAGGGGGAAGTTCTGGGAGATCATCAACTACAATCAGGAGGCGAAAGAATGAGAGATACATTCGATAATCAAATGAATTATCCGCCTGAAATGATGAATGTGATTTTAGTTGGCGGCCCTCGGCATGGTGAGTATAGGGACATACCAAGCGACTGGGATTGCATTCATTTTCCGGAACCGATCTCCAGGATGGTCGTTCCGCTTGAATTCGATGGAGATCATTCCGAGAGATCCGTATTCAAAACCATTACTTACCAGCGGAATCCGTACTACCCTTCAGAGTATCATTACGTGGAAACTGAATGATCTCCTTCCTTGACTACGCCCTGAAATACGCCGAGCTTGGTTGGCACATCTTCCCATTGAAGCCGGGAACCAAGGTGCCAATCACCAAGCATGGCGTGCTTAATGCTACGACAGATGAAAAGCAAATCCGTGCTTGGTGGAAACGATGGCCGACTGCCAACATTGCCGTAGCTTGCGGAGCGAAGAGTGGTGTTCATGTAATTGACGTTGACGTTGATCCGAAAAAAGGTCATCCGGGTTGGGAATCACTGAAAGAATTTCCATCCCTTCCGGCAACGATCAGGCAAGATACCCCCCGTGGCGGTGCCCATTTCTTCTATTGTTCCGACGAGCCGCCGCGTAACCAGAACAACTTCCGTCCTAACATAGATATTCGGAGTGACGGCTACTACGTGGTACTGCCCCCCAGTATTCACCCGGATACTGGTACAGCCTACGAATGGACGGTTTTCCACTCCCCATGGAAAACGCTGCCAACCGAGTACCCTGATTTCATGCGACCTGGGAAGAAAAGCACCGGGGCGAATCGATCCTGCATTCCTGTATCCGGAATGGTCGATACCGCCTCGGTGCCCCAGGGACCTGCTGATCCCGAAATTACCAGAGACGAGTATCTCTTCGCCCTGGAGAGCGTGGGGGCCCCGATCCGAACGCCGCAGGGGCCCTTTTCTAGCGATCAGACGCGCTCAGCTATCATTCTTGATGAATACACTACCCCACCCTCTGAGTTGGCCCGGAAGCCTCCCGGTGGAGACCTGTTGCTGAGGGCCTCGCGTTACCTAGCGACCTGTGACGCGGCCGTCCAGGGGCAAGGTGGGCACGACAAGCTGCTTTGGGCGGCTCAATGCCTAGTAAATGGCTGGGGACTGTCCGATAATCAGGCATTAGACCTCCTTACGAGGGAGTTTAACCCCCGCTGCATGCCCCCATGGGACCTGGGGATTCCTTCCGAAGCCAAGGATTTCGCCAGAAAGATCGACCAAGCGAAAGAGAACCCCCCACGGAGCAAGTCACATCTCTGGCTTCGGAATGATCCGGAATACCCGGATAGTTCCATGCCCGATGTTCAGATCGACGTCGGAAAACTGATTGCCTCGATTCAGCAAGACCCCAGACCAGTCGAAGCTAAGATCGCTGCGAACGAGCTTGAATTCCTTGTTGCTCCCACTGGTTTACTTGGGGATATCTGCTCCTGGATCAATTCAACTGCGATTAAAGATCAGCCATTCCTGACGTTAGCTTGTACCCTCTCGTTTCTTGGAGTTCTTTTCGGGAGGAAGATCAAGGATTCCCTGGGGACGCGGTCGAATATCTATTGTATGGGGGTTGCTCGTTCGAGCGCCGGTAAAGATATCGCCCCGCACCAAATTCGTCGGCTATGTTCAGCAGCGGGGACCACCCACCTTCTGGCCGGCGACGATATAGCATCGGACTCCGCGATAGAGGAACAAATGTCCCGAGATCCGGCCTCGCTATTTTTGCTGGACGAAATCGGTCACCTCTTGGCACACATCAAGTCAGGAACGTCTCCGCACCACGCCAGGGTCGTGTCATTGTTCATGAGACTGTATTCAGCATCGAGAAGCGTTTACAAGGGGCGAGTATACGCGGATAGGGAGCAGCAGCGTACCCTCGTGCAGCCATGTTGCTGCATATACGGGACCACCTCACCGGAGAGGTTTATCGGCGGAATCTCACCAGAGCAACTACAAGATGGATGGCTAAGTCGCTGTCTAGTGTTCTACTCCCCGACAGATCCGCCGAAGATTCGAGGCAGACTAGAGCAAGACGTTCCGAGGCATATCATTGAGTCAGTCAATATGTGGGCTATCAGAGAGGTGAAGCCCGAGTCTGAAAATCCATTGCTTTCGGATTTCGTCACAACATTCGGTGATTCTCAGCCGCCATTACAGGTTGTGATCCCAACTACACCAGGAGCGGAAAGAATCTTCTGCGCTTTCGAGGATGTATCTAGAAAGAAGAAGAGCAGGCATGATGGTGCAGAGCTATTATGGGCAAAGGCAGAAGAGAATGCTCGCCGCATAGCATTGATTATTGCAGCGGGTGAGTCGTTTGAATCCCCCGTAATAACGGAATCAATTGCGGATTATTCAACGAGGCTAGTGTCCTACTTGCTTGTCAGTTTCAGTAAAGTCTTCATACCTGAAATTGTTTCAGGCAATACCGAAGCAAGTAAGCGTAAACTGCGGGCTGCAATCAACAGTAAAGGCATTGAAGGCTGTTCAATGAGGGATTTGACTCGTGCATCGCAATGGCTATCTGGTAGCGATCATCGTAAGAAATTGTTAGATGATCTGTGCGAAGCAGAGGAAATCATTTGTGGGACGAAACCAGGGCAGAGGAGAGTTTTTTACTGGACGCAGGAGAACTTCATGGCCTATACTAAGCAGGAGAAGAGAAATGATTGAGATGCCGACTTGGGGTGTTGTCGTTTGGGTTCTATCACTTACATGTCTAGTGACGCTGTGCGTACTTTCTGGTCACCATGATGGATTATGAATCAGTTACTATCGTCCTCCCCTTGCCGGCCAAGGTGTTGAACCCCAACTCAACTGTCGCGACTGTTGGCGGCAGGTTCATGAAGGCTTCCGCCACCAAAAAATACAGGAGACTCGCCCGTGAAGCTGCTGAAGAAGAGACCATTGATTCTAGGCCTTGGGGGAGGGTTGCGGTGCAGTCTACCTTCTTTCATAAGCAGAAACGCAGACGAGACGAGGACAACGCAAAGGCTTCACTCAAGGCTGCTTTCGATGGGATTGTCGATTCCGGATTGGTTAAAGACGATGATGCGAAACACATGACCCATGAGCCGCTAGTCTTCTTAATCGATAAGTCGCATCCCCGCGTGGAACTTACCATAAAAAGGCTCGCGTGATGATATCGAACGAACAGGAAGAACGGATTCGTTTTAATCTCGGCTTAGGGAAATCAGGTCCAATGATATCTGATCTCGTCGGCGTATCTACTGATGCAGTTTACGCCGTAAAGCGGGTCGTGACAATCGCGAGTAGCCTAACGACAGGGCAGAGGAGAAAAATCAAGGAACTGTCAGGGGCAGGTGTTCAACTCAGCGCAATTTCAAAAAAAGTTAGGGTAGAGCGCTACGTGGTTCGGGCTGTTAGACGTTTTTATTATCATCACCTACCCAAGAGTGCTAGATTCCACTCAATTCAATGTCTGAAGTGCGGAGCAATTAGGGCATCAGACGAGAAGTTCACAGGAGCGAGATTCGATCTTACCCGGATAGGTTGCTCCCTGAACTTCTCGGACACGAAGGCTATGTTCAGGATAGTCGAGGATCTTGCTGCCATGGGTAGTTGCGATATCAGTTTGAACCCGTTGATCTCGAATCTTGTTTCTGATTCCAAGAAAATCGTGGAGAAAATTCGTGCCAAGAATTCTAGCGATAGGTGACATACATGCTCCGGCGGCCCATCCGGGTTACAAGACATTCTGTAGGGATCTCCATGCGGAATGGGATTGTAATCAGGTCGTGTTCATAGGCGATGTGATTGACTTTCATGCAACAAGCTTTCACGCGAACAATCCGAATTGCCCTGGTCCCGATGACGAGTTCCTGCTTGCCAAGCGAGAGATTCAAAAGTGGAAAAGGGCATTCCCGAAAGCTGATGTATGTATCGGCAACCATGACGAACGTGTTATCCGGCTTGCCGAGTCAGTCAACATTCCGTCAAGATTCCTACGGGACTACGCTGAGATTTGGAACACGCCCGAGTGGAAGTGGAAGCACGAGCACATTATTGACGGGGTGTACTATTTCCATGGGACAGCCCAAGGTGGCACGCACCCGGCGTGGAACGTGGCCGGCAAGATGCTAATGTCAGTTGTGATGGGGCATTGTCATTCGAGGTCCGGCGTGAAATGGCGTGCGAATCCCATGCAGCGTGTCTTCTCAGTTGATGTTGGGTGCGGGATTGATGTAGACGCATTCCAGTTCGCCTACGGAAGGCATATAAAGGAGAGACCGATCCTATCCGCTGCGGTGATCCTGGACGGCGTACCGTATCACGAGATCATGCAGTGCGGAAGAGGTGAGAAGTATCATAAGTCCAGGTTTTAACCTAAATCGAATCGGAGCTAACATTGACTATTGGTGACCCAGACTACAGGACAGAAGAGGTTAAAGTAAGGGCGGAGACGCTTGCCAGGCAAGCCAGGGATGTTCTGCGAAAGCATTGCTCGGAATGCGATGCCACAGAAGACGATGGCAAGATAAGAGAATTCGACACTGGTGCGACCCGAGACTCAGAGGAAGGCAAGCTCGACTACGAGGGCTTCTTGAGTCCGCTTGTACTTCGTCGGTATGCAGAGTACATGCACAAGCATCGAAAGCAATCGGATGGAAAGATGCGTAACAGCGATAATTGGCAGAAGGGTATTCCACTAACAGCTTACATGAAGTCACTTTGGCGACATGTGATTGATCTGTGGACTCTCCATCGGGTCTTTTTCGGGGGAGTATTATATCGTTCTGACAAGGAGGAGGCCCTCTGCGCCATCATTTTTAACGCCTCGGGATACCTTCACGAACTCATGAAAATCCGGGAGGATAATGAGAATGATTGTCAAGATTAACACCATCTTCCTTGATATAGATAATGTCCTGAACCGTCAGGTCATGGCATCTCTGGAGCATGTTGGATGCCCTGTCGATATTTTCGATGAGAGTACCTACCCAATCAAATGCGGCTATGATATTGTGGACGCCGCGAATAAGCTGCATGAATTTCGTATGTTCTCCAGAGAACACTTCTGGAATTTGCAGGGTAGGGAATTCTGGGCGACCATCCCGATATCAGAAGAATTCTATTCGCTCTTGGATATGTCCTACGAACTGGTCGGGATCGACGGAACTTACCTTCTGAGCATTCCCGTGAGGGGCTCGATATGGAATCAAGATGAGTTCCGCTTCGAGCCAATTACTGACCCACTCTGCGTGGCGGGCAAGGTTGATTGGATAAACACGGAGATACCCAGGGAAATGAGGAGAAACTTCCTCATTGGGCCCAACAAGGCGATTGCAGCGCGCCCTGATGCCCTGCTAATTGACGATCACGATCAGAATGTGACTGACTTTAGGAAGGCAGGTGGGCACGCTATCTTGATGCCGAGACCATGGAATTCTAGACATTCGACAAAGGATACGATGCACTTCATTCGTGCCAATATAGAATGCTTCGACTTCCCAGCGAGGGCGAAATGAAGAAGGCTACACGCACTTACCGTTGTTCACATTGCCGTAGGCTATTGAGGAGATATTCTGACAAGCTGTGGATCAAGAGCTATTGCGTGAACTTCGATCGTAGCGTCCGCTTGCAACTGGTCAATAAGCCACCTGCCGCTACCTCTTAGATCGCCCTGACGCAGCCGTAGCGAGCCTCTCCAGTGTGTTGGTGATATTCTCCAACGCTTCCCTGAAGTCTTCCCTGGCGGCGGCCTGGGCCGCCAGGAAGGCTTCTCTCTGCTCCTTCTGAGCCGTCAGGTGTTGCGGGAAGACCCTGACCAGTAAATACCAGACAATCCACCCCAACAGGGATAGCGCCCCGAACTGAAGCAGTAGGGGGGATTTCGTTAGGTCGGCCAAGGAGAAGGACCCAATCGATAGTAGTGTGCAGTAAGCGGCTATCTTCATTGCCTCTCATCCTTCCTGTTCCGGTACATCCTTATGACACCCTCAACATTTGTCATCGGGCCCTCAGTCACCACGAGATCGTTGATTTGGCTCACTATAAAAAAGGTAGGCACAACCTTGACCCTGTACTTGCGAACCATGCCGCCATTGTAGCAGTTGGCCTCGATGTACGTCACCTTAACGCCAGCCTTGGCCAGCTTCTCCTTAGCAACGACGCATGAGGCGCATCCCTCATTAACAAACGCAAGGACGTCAACTTTGTCACGGAGCTTCCGGAGCTTCTTCTTGACTATTCTCTTGCATCCCGTACTCGCCAGGCTCACGATCGTTATCACCAGCAGCAGCAGAATCAGCTTCCTGAACATCTTTTTTCTCCGGTTTGGGGTACTTGTCCTTGATACGACCAATCTCTGCCAGCCAGAGATCCATTCCGAGAAGCTTGTCCCAGTACATCATATCAAGCTGATCGCGAATGAAGGGGTATTCCATACGCCGCTTGTCTGCGTAACTGTTCGCCTTGTCCTCTCTCGTTCTGGGGTCTAGGTCTCCAACTCCAACTCTGTAATCGCAAAGAATGACCTCGCAACCGGGATACTTACCCTTGAGATCGACTTCCCTCGGATGCGTTGCTAATATCATACCATTCTTGATTACGAGTTGTTCCATTTTCTTTCCTATTCCGTGTTCCAGGAATTGTCATTTCCTTGAGTATCGAGGGCCGGGCTATAGTCTGACGCATTATCCGTAAATGGAGACACCCCAGTAATTCCGTTGAGGCTTCCGAAAATTGCCGATACGGCAACTAGTGTATTGTTTGAAAATGTAGAACTTATCAGCTTGAGCGATGAGCCGTACTTAGTGTTCACACCATAAGCATTACTTGCGAACCTGCAAGTTGTAATATAAGCATGCGACAACCTGTCGATATTGAGACCAGTGGTGGTGCATCCAGAAAACGCGACGTTAATTGCAATACAAGATGCAACATTGACATAGTAGTTTCCATGAGTGCAATTTGAGAATGCTGAATTTCTCGTGTCAACGTCGGAAGCGAAAGCGTATATTCCGTATGACCATCCTGAGGCTCCGACGTAGTCCCGTGTCTCTATGAAAGCGCCAGGGAACCCCTGAATCGCTATTCCAGTTGTCCCGAGAAAGACGATTCCCTTGATTATTACCTTGCCATGAAACCGGAACGCCTGACCACCAGTCCTGGTCATGTGCGCTCGCGGTACACGGATTGTATTGCTAGGAGAGACTGCGCCCGTTGAAGGGACGGTCTCACCGTGCTTTATCCTTATAGTAATGTGTGTCGCGTCGTCAATTGAAATGACTTTCCAGCACCCATTAAGAGACACGAATGACGTTGCCGAGCATGCTGTGATGACTACGTAATCATCAGCAAATATGTTAGTCGTGGTGTCCAATTTAATTTGGATATCATAAATAATTCCGCTCACGAGTGATTGTGAAGTTACTTCTGAAAATGTGAACGACCTAGCTGAGCGGGCTTCTATTTCCAGCTTTGGGGTCATGCTTTTTATTTCGGTAAAGCCTACTGTATGTACTCCATCCTCGACCATTACTGTCGCGGTGTCTTCGGGACTGAAACTCATGAGGAGAAAAACATCCCTACACTTTGAGACCGTCTTGTATGGATCACCTTCGGATCCATCCCCAGTTGTATCGTTACCAGTCGGAGATATCCACAGTGTCGCATCGCCCTTCACCTTATCCGTCCACGCAACTACGCCGGCCCCATCGCTGGCCAGGAATTGATCTGCGGTGGCCGTGCTCCAAGAGGCGCTTCCAGATGCGGTAGATATTAGGACTTGATCGTCGACCGTTGGAGAGGGGATATTGGAGCCGACCACTGTGCCGGACGTGGACACGTTCTCGTTGCCAAATGAAATTGCTCCAGTGTCGCTAGAGATAATTGCTCCGTCGATTGCTATATTATCAACCACAAGTCTCGTGAGCGAGACTAAGTCCGTTCCCCACGAAGCCGACGCTGTGCCAGTTGATATTAAGATACGCCCGGTGCCTCCTGGGTCGCCAATAAAAAAGCCAAAAGGCTTAGTCTCCCATGTCGCCACACCCCCGGTACTTGCTAGGATCTCAGCCCCGCCGGCCGTTGACCATGCCGCGACTCCTGCGGCAGATGATATCAAGACCTGGTAGGCAACCGTTGGCGACGGAATGTTAGCACCGACTATTGTACCCGTAGTCGTAACATTCTCCGAACCAAGATCGACTGGTGAAGTTGCCCCAGTGTGCAGGACGTACTGCACATGGTCATTGTCATTGAGTCCGGTAAGGGACCCGTGGTCGCTAATCGTCGGCGCTGCACCAGATGGATCGTTGTCTACGTCACGGTAATCGGCAAGTTCCTCAACGGCGTAAAACACACCGCCAACCAATCTCTGGAACATGACGCGGGAAATCACCTTGCGTTCGGCAGACGGAGAGTCTCCAAAGTTCATGTCTCCGAGGTGGTTCACGCTACGCGCCGTAGCCGCGTCAACGTCATCCTCTTGCCCCGGGATAAGATAAACTGGGCCATCCTTCGTAGACGATGTGACAACCCAATACACGAAGAACTCGTCGGCCGCTACGTCTCTCCACCCCCAAGACCCTCCAGAGTACACGTTGATTTGAGGTACGTTCGATATCAGGTGAACGGGCGTAGTGCTTGACGAGAACTGCCGCCACAGACCAGATGCACCTGATCGATATAAAATGCGAGCAGATAACGGAGTTAGTGTCTGGTCCCACCAGCCACTTCCAAGACCATCGGTAATACTTACGTCAATGTCCTCGTCCTGAATTTCACCTGCCGTGACGTTAATGTCATCACTACCGCCATCATCTACAGCAAGGCCCCAATCCCATCTTGCGTTGAACACTTCATGAAGATACTTGTGGGTTAGCTCTGGCATCCCCCAAGAGTGCAGATTTGGCGAGAAGCACAGCGACTCGTTATTCACAGCGTCCCAGTAGAGAGTAGCGACGTAGGCTTTTGTGTCATCATAAGCCGGTGCCGTCTGGCTCTTGGTGAGCGTCGATCCTACGAAATAGATGTACCAATTGCCCTCGGTATCGTCGAATACTACACTTTGAACCGAAGAAAATGTATACTGAGTGCCGTCTATCCAATAGCTCACGTCATCGCCAGTCGGCGTGATCGCAACGGTTCTCGTACCGTCCGTGACAGTTAATGTAACATCCCCTAATACGTCGGTTTCCCAGCCAGTCTTCTTCATGTACAAAGCGTGGTCATCGTCAGCGAGGCCACTAAGGGTACCATGATCCACGTCGAGCATTGTGTCATCTATCAACCCACCAGCATCTAGCTTAATTGGTTTCCCTGAGTCTCCCGCCCCCGCGCTGCTATCCAGGTGCTCAGCCTCGGTGAAATACCGATTGTCAAGCTGGCCAGCGTCAAGCTCTGACTCGGTATAGTATCTGGCATCCCCCCTCGCGTCAGTGTGATATGCCGTATGGTCGTCATCCGACAACCCCAAGAGGTGGCCGTGGTCAATTGTTACCGCTAGCGTTGGCAAATCAAATCGTGCTGAGGTTGCTCCTTGATAATACAGCACAGCAGTTGGGGCATTACCTGATCCAGTAACCGTAGCATACACGCGAATCAATATCCACGAACCAACAGAGATTGCGTAAGGCGATCCTAGCGTTGCGTGAATAACAACATGATCTTCTGATGTAATTTCATCAGAAGTTTCACTTGTCATTATTAAGGTTTCCGAAAATCCCGAATCAACCTCGAAAATTTTGAAGTAGAGTTGTAGGTTTTCTTGACCAGAAGTTTTTTCGGCATGAATGTGCAAGGCGAATACGCCAGTGGGAACATCTCGTGCGATAGACTCAGCAGTAGCATCAGCCCATGCCTGGAGAGCTTGATCGTCTACTACGCTTGCCGTGGTAACGTCAGCTTGAGCTAGCCCAGAATCAAATACTTGGGTATTCTTGCAAGATGCGATCGAAGCATGTGCAGCATCCAGTAAGAAAAGGGGCTGGATTACTTGGATAGCAGAATCAACA
>SDBT01017561.1_pt1 | contig 11293 bp, 24 predicted proteins | sample 2277101 | NCBI WGS metagenome assembly SDBT01 (sample SAMN10404973, study PRJNA504765) | marine sediment metagenome | isolation source: marine sediment core GS10_PC15, 103 cmbsf | place: Arctic Ocean: Southern Knipovich Ridge | collected 2010 | reverse complement strand
CTTTTAATTCTTCGCGATTAAATGAAGGCGCCGTTAATGCAGTTCCCGGGGCGGTGGCATAACTCTGCTTTTTCATAAAGGCTTGCAACACTTGCACGTCTTCTTTTGACCGAACCATTTCACGAAAATGACCATATTGCTCATCATTCAAACTGTTTTTTCCCCAGTTGCTTAAGACTTCAAGATCTTCTTGACCGCCGGGTCCTAATGATTCAATTTGCTCTGAATGAAAGGCTTCCTGCTCAGCATCATCTGCTTTGCCCTGCTCCACCAAACTACCTAAATAAGCATTTACCACCTTATTAAATGAATCGTTTGAAAGATTGCTGTCTTTGCACGCTGCCGCAAAAGATTCGAATAACGGATCTTCAGAGCTGATATCAAAAGATTCTTTGAAATCATCGGATACCTTTAGGTCATATCCATCTTCCGGCGAGCTTTGCGATTTTGAGGCCATCTTTCGTAACTCATTATAGCCTTTGGCTTGGTCAGCAACAGTCTTATACTTACTGTCTACAAACCAGTCTGGCTTATCACCTTCTCCTTTTACGCCTTCAGCTACAAACCATTCACCATCTGATTCACCAGCAATAAGCGATTGACCGCTTTCTGCTGACGCTTCAACTGATCCTGACTCTGGTGCTTCCGTTGGTGTTTCTGTCACTAATACTTCACTACTGAATAAAGATCCATCTTCACTCATTTGATATCCCCCTGCATATAAAGTTTATGGGTATTAACCCATCCACGAAGTTGTCGAATAATAGAATTTTGCCCTTCACGCCAAAAAGCATGTTGCGAATCTGACGCAGGGTCGGCTACCGGAATTTCCTTGATATAATATGCTTCAAGGAACTCCAGAAATTTTTTACCGCCTGAATTATCTTCAAACAAAGCATGCGCATCTGCCGAAATTTTCTTGACATATAACATGTCATCTTCTTGATTAGTTTTTTGAGTTTCCTCAATATTTTTCCATATTTCATTGGGCATATATCCCCCTTTGTTAAGTTAATTAGCTTCCTGACAGTCCTCCCAGCGGTGACTGAGTCTGTTGTGTGACGGGCGCAGGCGCCGGCGCCGGTTGGGATGGTCCGGCTCCAGGAGAGCCGCCAGGAATCGTTTGCTGCGGTGGTTGTTGCGCTTGTTGTGCTTGCTGCTGAGCATTTTGCAGTAGCTGTGCAATTTCTTCTTTGGTGCGTATGAGATCAAGTTGTGAGCCATTTTTCTCTCCCAACCACCGCGGCAATTCTGCTATATCAAACATACCCAGCACAGCATTTGGTACTTGTGGCAAAATCTCTGCCATAGTCTGGATAGTTGATATCATATTTTGAATATCTTTTTGATTTTGAATTTCTCCCAATGGCGACGTATATCGTATGCCAATTGTTTTCCCGTCCACCTTTAAATTATCCAGCGTTATAATGTTTTTACGTTCTAGAATCTTAATGATGGCATCATATAAAGGGATGAAAAGCTCTTGTGAGATACGACCAATCTGTGCGGCGCGCTTCTCCATAAACTGTTGCTGACGTGCTGCCACTTCTGTCGCGGTCATGTCAGTGTTTTCAGGATCCCCTAATACTTGTGAAAAAAGCATTTCTCCGATGTTTTTACGAAGACCGTCGGCTGATAATTGCTGGAACTGGAAGTTGTTTGTTATTGGGAACTGCTTTATGCCAGGCCGCTCTACATCTGACACTCTAATAAGTGCATTTGGCTGCATGATTTGGTTATAGGTGTTTTTAAAGTCGCCACTGACTAAAATAGGTGGTGTACGGTTGATAGATGCATTAGATAAGTCATCAAACACCATTTTATTCAATATCCGAATAGACGGTAATGCATCCATTACAGGACCACGGCCCATTATCTCACCAGGGAATCGTCCCCACCTGAATCCAATGAACGGAGAATAGTTTCGGAACTCTTTAAACAAATCAATCGGGCTGCCTTCTTCCTGAATGTAATAACAATAACGATTCTCTTCAGAGTTGTCAGGATAGCAAATAGAGCCTTCCATCAGTTTTACTTTCGTACTAGGATCGTTCTTCAGGTTTTGTTTTAATCGCGCTGAAAGTTCTGCGCCAGGCCACATCGTTTCAATCTGATCGACCTGAACCTCTACTTTGCGCCAGAAGTTTTCTAACATTCCGCTTGCGCCTTCTTCAAATGAGACGGAACCAAAGGGAACAGCAAAGAAAGTAAATGGTTTTTCTGTACTATTGCCTTCGCGAATCAACAAAACGCCGGTGCTAACCGCCATGTCTTGGAATGCTTCGGCAGTCGCCATATATAAATTAGAATTATTGATCTTTTTAAAGGCAACCTCATTAATACCCTGCAGAACCTCATTAACTTGATCGACACTAGCCCCTAAGAACTTATCATTGACTGTCTCTAACGCTGACCATCGCGTGAAAGGAGGCATCATCGTGGACTGCATGGTGCTTGCAAAGTCTTGAACCGCGGCAACAGGTGTGGGATCCCACAAACGTGACGCCATGTCTTGTCCTTTTGAATGGAAGACTAGGTCATTACGGCCAGGCAATACAAAGGTATAAGCGCTTTCAAACAATCCACGCCAAGCGTTTTTATTCCCAACAGCACGGTCACATCGTTCCATACGTTGTTGTGGTGACTGCGAAAATGACGCACTCATATATTGCCGCCTATTTTAGCAGAGGTTGCTGCAGGCGTTGCGGGCAACAAGGTTGGGCCGCTTGGAAAAGAAGAGCCGCCTCCGCCACCGATAGATAAACGACGAATCGCTGAAATCTGGCGGTCTTGAAGCTTTTTCAAATTCTCAGCTCTTTCTTGCTGTAATTGTTGCAACTGTTGTTCTTGCTGCTGCTCAGCTTGTTTCTGAGCACCTGATGGACCGGCCATAATGTATCTCCTTATGTCAAAACACAAATGTGTGAAAATCCTTTTTTCACAGAAACTTCAGGATCATTCGCCATCTTTGCTAACTTCTTATAAGCACGCCATGGGGTTAATCCCTGCAATTTAATTCCTAATATGCTCTCGCATTCTTTAACGCATGTTCTTATGTGCCATCTTCCCAACTTTAAGCGAGGAGAACCCGTGCGAAGATGAACAACTTTGTTTCCTTGCGATGATAGATATTGAGGAACATTAAAATCATATCCTACATTTAAAATCATAGGTTCTGTTCTATCAAAACCAGGATTTATCTTCATCCAATTAAAGTCATCTTTAGTAATAAGAAAAACATGGCCATACTGACGCTTTAAGAACCTTGTTATCCAATGTTTTCCTGATGTAAATACAATCCAATATTCGTTATTCATAGTACCTTATTAGAATCAAATACCCTGATTCTTCGTAGTGATCCCCATCTTCCAGTTCTTGACACAAGCGCTTATCTGATTTCTCATCAAGACTGAAATCAATAAAATACTTTGCTTGTCCGTATCTAGAAGCACTTAACAATTTTTTAGCCCTGCTCAGTAGACTCGACATTATTTAGAGAGTAATGACTTCCTCTTATTCTTTTTCTTAAGTGCCGGTAGAATCTTTGACAAGAAAAAATTAGCCTGTTTCTTTGCAAGAGGCGATCCTGACTTCGCTAATTCCTTCACTTTACCAATATTTTGAGTCGCTCTTCCTTTAACCCGTCTGTTCAACGCACCTGGTCGTTTAATCGCAGATGAGATATCCAATCTTTTTGTGTCGCTCGACATATCCTTCTCCTTTGTGTTGTCAACTTATACTGTTAAGAGTGTGAACCCTAAATCTGTTATGGTGGCATTGTTATCGTTGTCTATATTCTCTACCCACACTTCTAGGTAATCATCTTTGGCTAGTTCCACTAAGCCAGAGAATGATACCTCTTTAAAAAAATCAGTCTCCAATAACTCACTGTGTACCGAAGATCCTGTGACTAGCGTCGTCCCATTCTTATATAGATTAAACTTGAAGCTGATATAGTCTGTTGGGTTGTGTGCGCTTGCAAACACTTGAAAATTAAATACTCTGGTCTCGGAACCCACCCATTGTATTCTGTTATCCGTTCCAACAAGGCCAGAGGAACTAAAAAGCTGATTTGTGGTATCCCCTAAAACTTTTGTAGGTGTGTCTTTGGTCATAGTTGTGATAGTTACATTCCCTGCTATATAAATCTGACCGTGCTCTACATCTTCACAAGCAGCTTCAACCGTATTTGCAACGTTGTCTGTTATCAAAACATTATATGAACATTTTTTTTCAATAGTCATTATCAAATCCTATTAATGGTTAACCAAAATCAATTTCTAACATGTGTACTCGCGCACTGGCGGCATAATTATCATTAACATCTGTCCCAAATCTTGATGGCGCCATGGCAAGTAAATCACCAGGCTCTAGACCTACCCCAGAAAAAGTTATTACCGAAGACCAATTTGTTTCATTCAAGGCTACTGGAGCTGCTTCGGTTATGGTAACAGTGGTGCCTGCTACTAACGGTTCACCCGCACCAGGGGTATATGAGGATAAAACAATACCCCACTCAACGTCCCCCGCGCCCGCGGTTGATGCACTCCATAAAAGCCTAAATTTGATATCTGTACCGGCGACATACTGAGCGGGTAAAATTCGGTTTCCTGTCACCTGTTCATCAACAGAAGCACCGAAGTTAAGAGCAAGGTTATTGCCCTGAACTATCACTCGGTTTGCGGACCCTGCACCGAGCGTCGATAACTCGTTTGTACCTACATAACCAACTGTCGGCAAAGGCACGATTGCATCATCAACATACTTCTTGTTTGGTATATCATCATCAGCCACTACCAATGTTTCGTAGTTAGCAATCTGAGATTGAAGAAGTCCGCTGGTCGCCATTGTAAAAAGGGCAGTCCCCGCTGTATTAGACCACGCGTGTGGAGTAGTGCTGGGCCCTGAAATTAAATACATCGAGCCAGCTGCCGTTGAGGTGTTGGTTGCGGCTGCATCAAACCTATGCGATGTAACACTATTAAAACCACTCACCCCACCATAAACTGCATTAGTGTCGGTTGCGGTGCTCGCATAAGCGAATAGAGCAATGTCTTCTTCAGCTAGAGTGTAGTGAGGACCGTTTATTTGAAAGTATTTGACGGTCACATCCGTTAGTGTAGTAGCGCCGAAATCAGCACCGAGCCTGAAACCACCAGCGTCATTACCATCTTGCACTGCGAATTTAGCGGTAACAGTCTTCTCACCACTAATTGTTTGCGCACTTGCTAGATCGACAGCACCCAAGTTAGTGATCGCGCCCGGCGCTGTTGTTGCACCTGTACCGCCTTGTGCGATAGGCAACGTGCCAGAAAAGCTTCCTAAAGGAATAAATTCCCATACACCAGGAACAGCTGTGGGCCCGGAAGTTTTTAAAACGATTATTGCATATTCGCCAGCAGCGAGTGTGCCGATGATTGTAAGTGCATTGTCTCTAATAGGGATGTCGAAAGAACCGCTATTAATTAATATAGCGCTTTCGCCTGGCGTGAATCGATTGTTTTCGTATAAGCCAACCACTTGTAGGATTGCTGATACTGTACCGACCGTTGAACTAATGAATGCTGAATTAAAACGTGATAAGAGTTGGATATCCAGCGCTTTATTTTCTTCTATAACCACTTTATCATGAATAAAGTTGCCATCAGTATGCACAGAAAACGCTGTACCACCATCCGAAACCAATGTTACTGAGCTGTGTGCGGGAATACAAAAGAGGTCACCAGTGGGCACATCTTCAATTGTATTGCCAGGCGCAGGATCGATTGTCATTGGGAATTCATTAGCTTTAATTGTTACCTGCCACCCAGCACCAACAGTCAATGCGTTCGAACCAGCATTAAACTTAATGTTTGCTTCCGGACCAGCAGAAGTAGACGTTAAAATCATCTTCAGGTCACTAGGAATAACTGTGTATCCCTGCGGCGCAGCTTTTAATTCAAACGTTGCTAATAAATCTTCTAGATCAGCTTTTGTGAGCTGTGAAGTAACACCTGCGTTAACGCTGACTAATAAATCTGCACGCTTGGGCGATACCTCAGCGGGTAAACCGCTAATCGGTGAATCTGGCATATCCTTTGCCTCTTAAGTTACGATGATTCTAAAACCATCCTCTTGTTGTAAGAAAGATCCGTCTTCCTGTAATAAAAAGTTTGTTGGTGGAATTGGCGCAGTGTCTCCAATGAACCAATCGTTTAACAAACTATCCTGCATATAATCATCAAAATCATTAGAAGTAATATCCATTACTTAAGTGTTCCGATTTCGATACTGCAGATTAATCTTCGCGGAGGCTCCACTCTTAAAAAACAATACCGTGGTTTCTTTTGCGCCGTTCTCTTCAATCAAAACACGCTGACTTGGGTTTTTCTCCTGAGGATGCGTGATAATTGTAGCGTTGATAGGGATAGTAATGCCGGGTTGTTCCGAAACATAGACATTGTCCGCTTTATCAAAGCTAAAATTAACAATTGAAAATCCTGTAATCAAGTTTACACCCAATTCAGCATTCGCTGTGAGCTGAAAACTCTGTGTGTTGTCAGCAAAACCAACCGCATAAATGGGATTCTTATGCTTGTCAGTTGCTAATTCAGTGCTATTAGACGCCATGACACATATCTCCTAGTATTAAGTAGTGGTGAATGTTGCCCAAGTGCTTTCATCATTGTTTAGAACTTGTGGTGCATCTAAAGTGACGTTGTAAATAACAAGCCCAGGGCGTAAATCAGATACTGGAATAGCGTCACGCTCTGTTGTTGTATAGTTTGGTAGATTGATTAATGATATTGTTGAAGGTAATACATAGTTATCATTCAATACGTCTGCTTTACTTCCTGTAAATGTGGTCATCCTAACTCTCCTTGATGGTTACTTTATCATGTTCAGACAATCCTTCGCCTGCTTCCAACTTCTCAATAATGGCTTTTAACTCCGTTACTTCTTCCACTCTAGCCATCTCTACAAATGTCTTGGATATTTTCAACGCTTCTTCAGCAGAAACGTCGCCATTCATTAATGCCTTTATCACAACGTCACAACGCTGCACATGGCTTTTCGCATTGAGTAAATCTGGTAACGCTATGCGGCGATGCTCGGCATATCCGAACGAGTTGCGCATATTGATAGACCACAAAATTGTATTGAATTTGGGATTGTCGAGATTTTTTCGAGCCTTTTTTTCCCACCATGCTTGTGCACAGGTTCTTGCGAGAGAGAAGACTTCATTGAATTCAGGATGGGTACGGCGCCAACGGCGTACTGTATCGGCGTCAACACCGATTTCTGCGGCACATTCATTGATTAAAGCTCCATCTTTCATCAAATCTAATACTATCTCACCGTAAGCAATTTCGTATTTGCTATTGTGATGCGTGGTCGTCATATAAACGTATTACCAGTTGACTAATTCTCGTTGCGTACTTAACTGTTATCCATAACAGTCCGCTAATAAAAATTACCCAAAATCCGCCACACACGGAGAGGTTATACAATTTCAAAGGAGTTGTCAAGTATTTGTTGAAAATATAGGCTACTGGCAGGCAAAATAGAAGTGAAATGATGAACATGTAAGCATATTCGATAAGAAGATGAATGCTAATACGGTGTAGTTGGTTTAAAAGATTCCTCTTGGTGGAAACATCAACGACGATTTTATCCACGGTGACGGATGCTATAGAGGTTGTTCATTTGTATTTGAAGGGTATCGAATCGTTCATTAAAACCAGAGAACGCTGTCTGGAGTGCCTTGTGATCTTTCTCATGGTTTCGTTGGATGGAATCTTGAATGCTCTCGAAGTCTTGCTGGAGATACTCAACCTTCTGGTCTTGTAACGCTAACCTTTTGTCGAACTGGAATAGAAACCAAGAGAGGGTAGCAAATATCACTATCACGTGAACTACACTGGGGAATACTCTATACCAATCTATCTTATTAGCCATGCCGCTAACTCTATGCGTGATCCCGTTAAAATTTAATGTACTTAATGTAGCCACAGTTTTCCCACAGGTATTATAACAGATTGGACTGAATATTCTACCCGTTCTGGCAATTTATAACAATGGAAATGTCTGAGATCTTTGTGAGATATCGATTAGAATAAGGAGATCCGTGGGCCGAGGATACAAGTAACGGGTAATACAAAGCTATCCCCTCGGATGTAGACCCACAGAAATCAGATGAACAGTTAAATAACGCATAAGAAGGATTAATTATGAATAAGGCGCTCACCTGTTGGTATTGTAACAAGGAACTTCATCTAACTCAATAGATCCCGAATGAAGTGATATTCTGTCAGCGTGTATATTAAGTTCACTACAGCACACGAAGAGAAGACGGTGGATAAAATGCTTAACCCGAAGGATCTTGCGTCATTCATCTCACTGCGCTTCACCCATCCCCACCACAAACTCATAATAACGCTTATCTGTATAAACCATGTTAGTGCAATAATCAAATAGAAATATTTCATTTTATCTCCTCGGTTGTGTCAAAAAAACCCATCCTATTAAGAACATCGATACGAAAAGGTTTGCCGGATTTTGCAATCACGATGGCGTTCGCTCTCTCTGGTACGTTTTCGATGTACTGCCCTATGTAAAATTTATAACGAAAGCCATCATGAATCTTCACAATGCCGACGCTCTCAGATGCACCCAACACAAACCATACTACATCTATTATTTTGATATTATCGTATTCAGCTATCATCTTTACCCTCTACAAAATCAGTAATCTCCTGCTTTGCTTCGTAGATAGCATCAGCTGCCTCGGCAAACATACAAGCAAGCTCCAGCATCTTTCGCTCATTAAAATATCGAACAGTATCTCGATGATCATCGTACAGACGATCAAGAATTATAAAGACATCCTCTACCCTAATCTCAGGATTCATTTTCGCAACCCCGCCTCGCGCAATTTCCTCTGCCATAAAGCTCTATGCTCCTCAAGATGCTCATCAATAGGCGTCACCACAACTTCTCCAGCAGCTTCTCTATCAAACTCTAGATGATTAAGGAGTTGCAGAAGTAACTGGCCCGCTTCTATCCTCTCCTTTGAAATATCAACAATCTTAAGCTCATCCAGAACTAGCTGTTTTGCTTTCTTTATCTCCGATAGCGGCAGTTTTATAAAACTCTCTTGAAGGTCTTTAGGAATATACTTGGCAATTCTATCATTCGTATTCATGCTGCTGGACCTCTCCTGTCAATAACTTCGTCTGTAATCATATGATCGATCAATCGTTGTTCAATTGCTACCAGATCTTGGTTTAGGTTGATGTGGAACTCTACTGCATCCATTCCATATGGTGGTTCTAGGTTAGCAGGGTTTCGGATATCAACGGATGCCATGCCAACAAACAAATAATCATTATAAATCCCATAGAAAATATCGGCTGGCGTTGCTTCAGCCAACTGTGAGATAGCGTTTATACGATCCACTGACTCTGCCATCAGTTCTTCAATCGCTGCATCTCGCTTGGGAACATTCTCTGGTGAACCAAAAAACCCTGCGCCTCTGTATGGATGCTCTAGGTTCACAATATTGTTCTCAAGATACTTCACATCATCACCATCAGACTGCCATCTTTTCATTTTTATTCTCCTTTGTTAAAATTAATATCACTCATCTTCATCCTCTATGAATTGATCAATTATTGCTATCGCTTTTTTAAGAATGTCCAATTGGCCCACCAATACAGCTGCTTCTCGCGCCAAAAGCTTGAGCTCATCATCCATGAAAGAGGATGGCGATTTTGCCTCTCTCCACGAATACTGCAAATTACTAACGCTCATAGCACACTGAGTCATCTTATGTTTTATATCATCACGATCTAATTTAAGCGCGACTACTACATCTTTTACTGTAACTTTACTCATCATCATCCCCCATCAATATATCCAGCATATCAACAAGCTGGTCCTTTGTTAGTACAATAGCGCCCTTCTGTACGACACCTGATCGTTCTAGGATCTCATCCAGCCTTTGCTTCCGATGATGTTTAATATATTGCTGACGTCTGAATTTGCTAATTCGATCGTCTACGTATTCTAATAATGCTTCATCTGTCATCGTCATCTCCCTTCGGGCGTTTGTTTGGTTGAGTTGGTGGTTTTGTACCATGCTTCCCTTCCAACTCCCAGAGTCTTACAGGAAATTCAGAGCACCTGTCCCACAACTGACCAATAACCACCCTTTGTATTTTGATTAGTTTTTGACTGGAATAAAGGGCGAATCCCATAGATACAAAACATAGAGATACTACCCCGGTAAATATTATTTGAAACCAGTTCATGTTGGCTCTCCTTTTATTAGTTGTGCTCTTAATCTATCTGTAAACATCTTAGGTATATGCTGGAAAACTGATTCTGGTCGCTCCCAGTTTTTCTCAGCGTCCTCAACGACCTCCCTGAACCATGATGCGAAATTATACTTACAATTGAACTCTTTTACTGTCAGAGCAAGAATCTTATACTCCATTATATGAAATAGTTCGCCATGAGAATTACTATTGAAAATCCTCTCTGCGTATTCTTCTATACCCAATGTCTTGTATGCGTCCTCAAGTGTCATTTTGATTCTCCTCTAGGTGTAAAGCTCTCTCTTTTATGTGCAGCTTCTTCACACTCTGGATTGTCGTTACAGTATCTGATGTTTGTCGTGCACCCTTCTGTTCTGTGTTTTGCTACTGATATGCTTGGGTCTGGACGCCATGCTTGGCAAATAGAGCAACTCCACCAGGGGTTCGGATCCCGCGCACCTTTCCATATAAGTTTAAAATATTCATCCTTTGTCATCAGAAGTCTCCTCGTTTAACAACCTTAATCTCAACAGGGTATAACGCCTCAACCTGTTTCTTTTTTAGTTTGAACATATTAGTCTCAACTCCCTTGACGTCTACGTAGATAACACGACCGTCAGTAGTGAAGACTTGGAAATCACAGACGTAGCGCACGTTTCCTGGAAGGTAAAAGGGGATTTGTCTCAAAAAATACTCAACTTCACCAGCTTTTTTTAGAAGCTGCAGATGCATATAATAGGAAGATTCTAATTTAGATTTAAGATTAATCCCATCCAAAGTAACCCTCTTATTCCCATATTTGGATCTTTTCAATCTAAGCATCTTTATCCCCATCAGCTTTAAGGCGTTGTCTAAAAAAACAATGTTCATGCATATAGTGGTCCGTTACTTCGTGAGTCTTGTGATCAATTTTAGTGTCATTCACGATTGCTTTTGAAATTTCTTTTCCGCATATTTCACAAACAAAAATTTTTGTGGTGACGATATTAACAGCG
>SDBT01017560.1_pt1 | contig 11294 bp, 12 predicted proteins | sample 2277101 | NCBI WGS metagenome assembly SDBT01 (sample SAMN10404973, study PRJNA504765) | marine sediment metagenome | isolation source: marine sediment core GS10_PC15, 103 cmbsf | place: Arctic Ocean: Southern Knipovich Ridge | collected 2010 | reverse complement strand
ACTTCTGCCGCCTGTGACCACAACTCTAAATGAGTAAGAGTTGGACGAATTACATACTTGCGAAAGTCTTTAGGATCTAACATCGTCCGGCCTTGGAGGTTCAGGGTTTTTCTTATCTCTCCAATCAAAGCCCGACGCCACTAGACAAGTAAGTCCAGTGGGAGCTTTAAACAACATTGACCAAGTTCCACTCTCTTTATTAACTGCTGCAAATAACATCTCTCCAGTATTTGAGAGTCCAGTAGCTATAATAATTTCTCCGTATTTTTTATAAAGGTGTTTAGTTATAGCATCATAATCTCCACATGCTCCCATAGTAGCAGCAACCACGAGCGCTGATATAGTTGACAACATATCTAGTCTCCTTCGTTAAAGGTCTCTGAGTCAAGTTTACGAAGGATTCTATTCAACTGTCCCTTTATATCGTCTCTGAACTCTTTCTGTTCTCGTTGAATTCCTTCCAACTTAACACTCAGCGACTCCTGTTGTACTAAGATCTCCGTTCTTTGCTCTTCTCCCTCTTCCAATTTAAAAATGTTCTCCTTATTCGTCTTAACCCGCTCTTGAATCTGCCCCCAGGCAAGTCCACCGGCGCCAGCAATCGATAGCATCGAGATGATGATCGCAGCGTCGAGGACGATTCTTTTGCTGAATCCGTTTTTCATAACACACCTCGTTAGACAGGCAGCTTTCTAGTGTACTCGATCCAGGCGGTGTATAGAAACAGAGCGTCCGTACCATGAGCCTCTGGGAACATACTAATGTTGAGGAACCCAGTCGGTCCACCAGAAATATCCGCATTAGCAATAGTAAGAATAAACTCACCAACAGCATCTGTAAAGTCAGGTGTGGTATTGCCACCAGCATCTGTATCACCTATGCCATCCATTACGTTTACAGTCATAGCTGTAGTAGTATCCGTAGCACCACCCATTTCAGCAACCAAGTGGAGAGTCACATCCACAGTTTCGTCTAGGTCAGGTGGCATGGGAATGGGAGAGAACTGAACCTCGTCTACGTCATCCAGAACCCAATGAACCCGAATAGCTTCATCAGTACCTACGTTGGTACGCTCCAAAATTGGAGTGGTGTCCTTAGCGAGCAGGCCACCCGAACCTTCAGTTGCCTCAGATAGCGCGTTGGGAATTTCGGCAGCAGTATCCGTTCCGATCTCACGAAGCGAGAAAATATCCAGCGGAATAAAGCCCTTCGGAACAAGCGCCGTTCGGAGTTCCGCAACAGTAGCCTTCTTACTCGTGCCACCATCATTAACATAAAGCTCATCCGCTTCCGTAAGCGTCGCACTACCAAGTGCGGATAGTTTCGTGTCAGCCATTTCTTTTCTCCTTTTAGACTTCTAGAAGCAGCGCCCCAGAAGCATCCTCGAATAAGATATTCCCAGAGGCATCTTCTTTTTGAAGATGATCTGGATCAGTTGTCGCAGGTTGTATTCCGATAAGAGCTGTACTTCGTTCCTCCAAGTCCGGGGCGATGTTATCATGAATATGCCAAAGTCTATTTCCAGTCCCGCCCCCAGTAGCAAAAGGTTCCCAAGCAGCTCCTTGTCTAACACCAGCAGCCCCGCCATAGTCTGCAAGAACAGTTACTGTTTCCAACAACCCTGGGGCATGAATACTATCGGAGAGATTCTTATCACTTGTTAGATGATGTAACAATAAACAGTTAGTTCTAGGACAAGTTATAGCAAGTAAGAAAGCATCAAAATCATTACTTGGAACTGGAATAGCAGGTTGACTATCATCTATAGTAAACGAATGTGCAGCAATGGGATCTGTGATATCAGCTCCACTAATCCGCATCATATGAATTCCCCAAAACTCAGCTCGAGAAAATGTCCAAGTGTAAGAACTGGGTTCAGCTACTGCTGTAACAACTTTGTAAAAGAGTCCGGAATGAAAGAAATTATTTGGGCAGCCACTGTTTTCAAGCTGAATCCAAGCAGTAGTATCTGCGGGCGCTGTTATTGTTTGTGTGGTTCCATTATTGTCAAGACCAATGAAGCAGACTAGAATATCAGTCTCAACAACTCCTGACGGCTTAGTTATATTCCTAGTAGTATCATTCCCACCATCAGCATTAGTAAACGACTCCACAACAGGCATAGCCCCACCGAACTCAAGCGCCCGTCGCCCTACCATTCCAGTAGCTACTCTTGGAGGAGAGAAGGTCATCCGAAGTTAACTCCCCCGGTGAAGCCGTACCATACTGAAATTCCTCCATCAACCGTTAGGAAGGATAGAATATCAACTTGATTGGCGGCGTTAGAAAGAGTTGGTGCAGTGCCAGATTCCCAATCTACTTCTGTTGGCCAGGTTACTGTGTGACCAGCACCAGCATTTTGTTTCAGAATAAGAGTAAAGCTACCAGCTTTTCCGGATGCTGGAGGATTCGAGAAGACCAAGGTAGTATCCTGATCCATCTCCAACTCAAAAACGTTCCCGGTAGTGAGATCCAAGGTAACTGAAGACGCTGGAGTAGAAGTATTATGTGTTTCAGCATAGTCTCTAATCTCTGCCTTCGCCAGAACATTATCGTCCCAGTCGAAAGCTCCAGTCGCCACAACCGTTCCGTCAGCTAACAGCGCCCCAGTTTGAGTAGCATCATCGGCAGTGATTTCAATCTCAATCCCATAAACATGCAAGGTCTTCGTCGTTCCATCTGGAATAGCAACAGTAGGAGTCGCCCCGGATACAGTATCAATCGTTACCGCCTGACCGGATTCATTCTTAAAAGCTATCCTCCGATCACCATCTGGAAGATCTACAGTGAACGCTCCGGCAGGGCTTCCAGTGAGTCGAATAAGCCCACTATCAAGATACTGATCAAGATTAGCCTGCGGCGTCGCCAGACTTAACGTCCCGCCCGCGGTCGTCACAAAGGAGGTAGTTTGATTTTGTGAGTTATCTAAGAGAGCATCGAGATTATTCGATGTCGTCTCTTTATTGGTTTGCCCGACAGTAATCGTGCCACCGTCTGTATGTGCGCCAAGATTAGGAAGAGCCATGTTCTTATCCCATGTTCAAGCCTAGTATGAATCCATACCAGGTCGTTCCGGTGTCAACTGTTTGAAGCATAAATATATCAACCGCGTTAGCAGTAGTGGTCTGCGCCGGAGATTCACCAGTGGCCTGCTCCCAAATCACAGAGGCCGGCCAGGTTATCTCCCAGGTCCCCGTTCCATCCTGCGTCGCAATGAGGATTATCGTCGTCGATTCAGTAAATGGATTACTAAGCGTTAACGTAGTAACGGCTTCAGTAAGAGTCGTGCTGAAATAGTTTCCATTCTCCACATCAAGAACAAGCGTTCCAGAAGAACTACTTGGAGTATCCACTATAAAGGCATAATCCTTAAATTCTACCTTTGCCAAAATTTCATCATCAAAATCAATAAGTGCAGTTGGATTAACTTGCCCACTGTGAAGAAGTGCTCCAGTTTGCAAACCCACCAAGCCGAGGGTTCGGAAAACATCTCCATCCTTTTGGAAGATTCTAGTCTCTCCAATAGGCACCAAGGTGCTGGAAGCTTCCAGTAACAAGTTTCCACTTCCATCCTCAAGTTGCAAGCTATCAGCAGCCTCAAGTAATAAATCTCCATCGGAGGCTGTAGAAAGCATTGCCCTAGTGGAATCGTTGAAGAACGAAATCTGTCTAGCTTGATCTGTTATATCCAGAACCGGATCAGTAGCAGGCGCCCCGGTGAATCTAATAAACCCGTTTCCTAATCTTTCCTCCGTGGTAGGAGTTATAGTTCCCCCGGCGGCGACACTAATATCAACAGCCCCGTTGTTCGATCCTTCAAGCAAGTAGTCTCGTTCATTAGAACGGATCTCTCTTTGCTCTGTTATCCCCATATCTACCGCGCGGGGATGTGCGCCAAGATTAGGAAGAGTCATTATCCACCTACCAGTGTAACATTAGTCACGAAGCCTCTACCAACGTCATCACTTAGTTGATAGACGTTGAGTTCAACTGTAGTTTGATCGTCACCAAAGTCAGTATTTTGATCTGCCGAACTATACCCAACTGTCGGAACAATTGAAGTCAATGTTCTCTTAACAGTAACCCCATCCATAACATCCCATTCGTAATTTTCACCACCCTCTCCCAGCGGCGCATCTATTGAGTCTTTCCAAGATCCACCAAGCCGAGTTCTATTAACCAACGTAAAGGTCCAATCATTCGCCGCAATCGTTCCTGCTAAGTGTGATGGAGCATAAGGCATTTGCGATCGGAGGAGGAGTTGCTTAGTAACTGTTGCTGAGGAAAATTGAGAGCTACCAAGAGTAATAGCTCTGTAAAAAAATGTAGTTAGGTGATCTGATAAATCCAATGCTACTCGTAACGTTGTACTAGAAGAAAGTACTATCACCCTTTCTGCAGCTAGGTGAGTTCCAACAGCATACTCAGTACCTCTTCTTCCACGAAGTAAGGTACTAAGAGTATAAGTACCATCAGAATTCAAAACCGCAGTAACAAACTGAATTATTTCATCACCAACCAAGAGAGCGTTTGTTCCATTAAGTACATTCGTTTCAGTATCAGAGGTCAATGTTCCACTATATAAATCAACAATAAGAGTATTATCCCGATCAAAAATATCTGGACTTGCAGTAGCCAAAGCGTTTTCAGCAAAACCATAGTCCATGTCACGAGAAGAAACTATAGCGGTGAAGCCTGTAAGAGTATCAATCGCCAACCCTCTCTGAATTGCTGCTCCAGGCCAAGTAAGATTACCTGGAGTTCCTGCTACAACATAGATTATAGATCCATTATCAAGATCACGAAAGAGTGGAGTATCAAGAATGAAAAAATCAGTCTGTCCAGCTATGCTTATAAACTGTCCTTCTACTCCTAGCGCGTCTGCTCCAGTGGTTGTACTTATATGAACGGCAGAGTCATCAATTGTGCCGTCAATTTTAATTATAGAATTGGCTCCAAGTTTAACGGTATGTAGTTCCACTTGAATAGTCTTGCTACCCTTAGTAATTGTAACAACATCTCCTGGATCTTTGAGAAGATGCTTGAGCGGAATAGAAGTGGAAATATTAGTTCTTCCACTCCAAGCTTGGAAGAGAATTCGTTCGATAATCTGTGCAGCTTGATTATTTCCAAGTGCGCCAGGGAAATCAAATTTAAGAGACCCACCCACATCAATAGCTTCGCTCGATCTCTTAGCTATCTGAGTGTTTGGGTTGTTATCAAAAGTAGGATCAATATACTCAATAATTGCAGTTTCAAATAGTTGATCCTCTGGAATACGAGTCTTTTTCAATGCAACAGTAACCGGAATCTCTCCAGCTGTGGCGCCAAGATCAATCTCAGGAATGTTCCCAATAGAAGCTCCGCCTCTTTTAGGAAACTTAATTTTAAAGTCGCTTTCTACTGACCTAAAGTTAAATGCAGTAGCCAACGGCTCTAGTGCCTTCCTAGCAGTCATTCGACTCCTAATAATGTACCCAGGCAACGTATCAGTCTGTGCTGTGGCATCGATATCAGTCCCTGCTACATAATCAACTCTGCTAGAAACATCTTCTATGATTGATCGAACAGTTACATCAACGGCAGTAAACCTATCCAGATACAACCAATCAATTTTCTGACCAATATCTTGCCTCTTGATAAAAGCATGATGAAGTGGATCGTACATGCCCCAATGAGTGTTACTGCTGTTTAAGCCAAAGTCATTATGCGGACTCCAAGATTTCCCCGTGGCGACCATATTAATAACATCATATTCCCTTATCGTAGTTATTGTTTCTCCTTCCTGAATATACATCCTTCCATCTGAAGAAGGGCCGTTCCAGAAGTGTGACTTGTTTTTGCCCGAAACAATAATATTATCTATTCTAGCAACTACCGAGCTACTATCAATATCCCAGCGCAACATATGTGTCGCGGAGGCAAAGATCAAACTATTAGTACTCGGCTCATACGAAACTAGAATGTGAGTATCTCCAGTAATAGTAAATGTTTCTTCTATCGCCCCAACACCAGGCTCAATCCTGTCAATCTTCGTATCGCCGCCGGAGTTGTAAAACGCCCAGAGATTCCTATCATTATCAACTGTAACTGCTCTATCATATGTAACCGCGGAGTCATATGTATTAACAACTCCACCAAGCCCTCCCTCAATTGTATCTGGAGCAACAATAATTATCAGAGTTGAAACTCTCTTCTGCAAAAAGACAAGCTCCCCAACAACAATACCATCAGGACCAGCAAGTCCTCCAAAGACCCTACCAAGATCCCAATCGAGATTGGCGCCGATAGCAGCTCCAGTTATAGGATCACTATACGTTGCTCCGGTAGTAAGTCTTTGAAGAGTAGTTCCAGACTCAATAGCACCATTTGACCTGAAAGTACGGAAGTAATTTCCATTAGCAAAGACACAAGGGAAATCTGGTCGATCGTGGCGAGTGTCAGAAATCAAAACAGTTTGACCGACGTTATCAATTCGACTCATTGAATTGGTTAAGAAAGTCTGCCCAAGTTGTTGCCACTCCCACTCAACTCCTAGTTGACCAATACCTGTGAGCGAGGTAATAGGAAAATGTTCTGTAGAAACCATAGAGATTTCTGCGGTGTCTTGTGGAATACGATTTCCATAATCTTCAAGAGCTCGATCTTCCCATTCTTGACCAACAGTTCCACGATAAGCCGGAGTATTTGCAACACCTTGATCTGCTTGCTCTGCCGGACCTGGAAGTTGCGTAGCAGTTCCAAGGAAATCTCTAACAGTTTGATTACCCGCCGTCACGCCAAGCCCGAATGCCTCAATTACCGCCCATATAAATGTTCCTGGAATACCATCAGGCAAACCTAGATCAGTTTTATCCAGAACTAATTTCCCATCCGACCAGTTTTTAAGAATGGCATCTGCAACTCCAACACAATAATTTATTCTATAACTTGCGGTGTAGGTAAAAGTAACTTGAGTGACAGATGGCCCACCCTTTCCTCCAACCTCTTCTTCCTTTCTATGTTCAACCAATCCAGGAGACCATACGACATTTCCTCCAGTCTCCATTGTTCCATAGATTATTGGTATTGGTTTTCCATAAGACGAAAAAGTAACTTTTAGATCATCAAGTCTAGGACCTTCAATTACTTTCCCCTCTGGTGGGAACAAGGCATATGCGGCCCCTGTACCAAGAGCTAAACCAATGGTGGCGCCAATAGGACCACCAAGGATGGAACCAACGACAGACCCAATTAACGGAAGAGCTACTCTGAGAATACTTGCCATAGTTAATCACCAACCAAGTTTGGAAACTGAAACGCGGCCACTGGTGCTTGTATCCTACTGGTAGCCATTCGATGCTCTATAACTTTCTTTTGTACTGTGTCGGAATGAATAACAATTCCAGGCTCAGTTATAATACCCAAGTGTCTAGGATATTTATCGATACGAAACCATAGAATATCTCCAGGCTTAGCAGTTTTTAATAGAATGGGCTTGAAAAAAGTAGTCAACGCCATTTTCATACGCCTAGGATCAGGATTTCTGGCATACCCAGAGTATGCAGCAAGATCCACTGGATTTACTTTCAGAGCCGTTGTAGCAACTCCAACACCATGAATCATTCCTATACAGTCACAACCAAATTTCTTACTATATCCTTGATGTGCCCAGGGAACCCCTAGCCAACTTCTAGCTTCCTCTATTATCTGCTTACTAGTTGCAGACATTAACTTCTCTCCTCAGAGTCTGTCCAATCATCCGCAAGAAAACCTGGAGAGGTATTATTTTTCCACTTTTGAATTGATAAAAAAGAAGTACCCTTTGGAGACATACCGTGATGAATGGCTCCAGCTAAAACAGGAATTCTTCTACTAATAGTAAGAGGTCCTTGTATATATTTTGTCCAGCTCCTACCAGCTACTATAGACTCTCCGTTACCAGTAACGTTGATATTATAAGCATCCACATTTGGGTGATAATGAGGAAGAATCCTCTTCATTGGAAAAAGTATTATCAGAGTTACTTGAAAAGGAGAATCTCTGTATAAGATAAGCTCACTAAAATTATGAGTAACTCGAATAGCATTCTCTACAGGAGATTGTATTAATATTCTCCCCTCTACTTCTAAATACCATTTTGCAAAAGACTTAAGAGTCTTCATTATTTTCTTCCTTATAAATATCTAATAGCTCCTGTACTGTTTGAAGACTAGAATAACAATCTGAGCAATGAGGATCTTTCTCTGAACTCACAATAATTCCTCCGTGCCAAGGATCTACCGCATCTTTTAGAGCACTGTCATACTCTAGAGAACCCTTTGGTGGTACATATCTAACACTTCTTCTCTGTATTAAGTAGACATGATCTACTATAGTATTTCCACAAACATAACATATGTAAGCGTCATTGTGCATCTGGAGTCCTAATCAAAACTTTAGTGCCTGGTACGACAAACTCTGCTTGAGCGTTAAAGATGTTATCAAAAGATTTACATGCGTCTCTATCCTTTGCGCAACCAGCGTTTATAGTAACACTCTCTCCAATTTCTAATAGAATTTTATCTCCATTTTCAAGAAGTAGACTACCAGCCACGTCTTCAAGTCCAATAAATCCGTCTGTAACTCCTCCCAAATCGAATGGAGCAGGAAGGAAAAGAGTAATAGTTTTTGTTGAAAGTATCCAAGTTTTTACCTCAATAGGGGGAACGTTAATATTTAGAAGATCATTAAAATTCAATAATCCCCCAGTCAAAAGCGTATTCGGAGCATCACCAGAATAAATAATAGTAAAGAGTCCGTTATTCGTAACAGCATTAATGGTGGCTTCAATCGTGAGTGCTTGTTCAGTAGTCCAAGTCACAGTCCCATCAACAGTAGTTCCACCAATAGTAAGATTCCAACTTGGTTCGCTTGGTGTATCGCTGGTTCCAGCCACTGTGCATTTAAAATGTCGATCGTTAAACACCGCTGGTTTAACAACAGAACCAGTTCCAGCATCTCTAGCCTCTCTCACAGTGTAAGCAGTTGAGGCTACCCAAACTGGAGGATCTCGCCGAACCTGACATCGAACAGAGCCAAGATCAACTCGACAACTAGAGGAAACGAGTTCAACAAGCTCCTCAGTATATCTCTGTAACATTCCGCGAAGCTCAACATTGAAAGAAATCTCTTCTGTAGAAATGGTTCCAATATACCCACGACGCAAAGCTATAGGATCGAGAGTCAGATCCGTCCAATCAACCATGAAGATTTTAATCTCTGCTCGATCCCAAATACCAGCATCAATATCTTCTTGAGTAAAGCCGTCAGGATTGAATATAGCTTCAACATTAAGATTATCTACAGAAAAAGTATCTGTTCCTGTTACAGCTGATTGAATAAAAGAATTAGCCGCCTTGTAAGTTATGGTCCCATTTGTATCTCCAAGAGATACAAGATCCTGATCAATATCTTTATCATGCCCAACGAAGCCTTTAATAATCCCACTGACTCTTTGCTTAATAAAGAAGCAGGTTACGAGATTATTATTAGTTCCGATGTTGGCAGCAGTAGGGCCTGATACAGTTTTACTCATACGCCGCGAACCTCGGTTAGCTCAAGAGCCAAGATCTTATGAATATCAATAGCAGGAATTTGTTGTTGGAACCGGGGCTTTACAAAAGCCACTGGAATAAAAAATGATCCGCCCCAGGTAGGAGCAACAGCATTTGCCGGGGCAGAAGTAAAGGTAACTATTCCAGTCGAGAAGTTAATTGTATAATCCACGGTCACTGTCTTAAGCGTTTCATCTAAAGCAATGAGCGGAACCGGTCCAGTTGTTTGTGGCTTTGCAATAATTCTAAGATGCGTCGCAGTGTCTTGAACCCTTCTCTTCGTCATCTGGAAAGTCGTCGTAGTTCCATCACCAAGAAAAGTCAAGTCCGTAGTATTCTGAAGCGGCTGATCGTCCTTGGTAACTGCATTCTCCCCAGCATCATTCCTAAGCCTCATATCCCCATCAGTGGTGTTCCAGTCTCCAGCATCTCGTTGAAGGAACGTGTCTGTTATTCCGACCAGTTCAAAAACCTTCAAGATGATTCCTGCATTAACCGGCGTCCTGTTTGGAAACGACAGGGACAATCTCCTCAAGTACTGATCCCAAAGCCTATTAGTATGCCGATATCCCGAAGTCGTAGTAACAACATCTGCAAGCACTTCCGGTCCAGAAGAGGAACCGTAGGTTATATTCCTGGGCAGGAATTCAAAATCGTGATGTGCCATTATCCATTACTCGCTGCTGCCGAAGACATAGTGCCTTGCATCATCGCGGCTATCTCTGGCTGTGACTCATTGAATTCTCTAACACTTTCACCCGGCGCGAGGAAGAAATTAACGGTCGTTCCTCCTCCAGCGCCCACGGCCTCAACTCCAAGATTTCCCGAAGAGGTTCTCTTGAGTGGTAGAATTCCTTCTGCTCCTTGTTCCGCAATACTACCAATCCCGCCGCCGAAGGAGAAGTTAGAAGGACTACTAACAACTCCGCCCTTCCGGAAGGGAACAACATTCCCCCCACTAAAGGCATTTCCCTTTGCTGACGGAAGTCCAAGAAGATTAGTCGGGAGGCCAAGAATGGAAAGAGGACTCGCGCTACCCCCAGGCAAGCTCAACGATGCGAGAAGAGGTTTAATGATGAGAAGTTGAATTGCCAAATCCAAGAGCATCTCTAAGAGATTCGCAAAGGAGTTCTTCAAAGTGTCGAAGAGGTTCTCTCCCGAGCGAATCGCCCCGGCCAGATCACTTCCCATTCTTTGAATGCCTTCGCTAATGGAATTAAGGAATGGATCTAAGTCAGCCATGGCTCTCTTAATGGCTTCAACTTTTTCTGGTTGATCTCCGAACCGATCAAGGAGGTGATTCAACTTCTCCATTTCCATATTAAGCAGCTCAGTCTCTGTTCGAGTGTCTGCAAAGACCTGGGCCATGCTCTCAGCGTCTCTAGTACTCTGAATAAGCCCAGCCATTCGTTGCTCAACTATTGTCAAGATATCAGCAAACGCCTGGGCCTTCTCTGTTCCAGAGCTTTCCTTAAAGAGATCAAAGCTTTGTTGACTGATTACATTATTAACTCTAGCAAAATTAGCAATAGCTTCATCGCTGAATTTCAAAAGTATTTGCCGGGCTTTTCCTAAGGAGGTGGCAAACTGAGAACCAATAACGTCCCCGGAGAAAGCTCTTTCCATGGCTTCGTTCGTTGTTTCTAGTTTCAGAACTAACTTATCAAAGGAGAGTTGAAGCCTCTCCGCCGCCTTCATTTGTCGCCGGAGTTCCTGCGT